>Ga0075154_10003026_pt1 | contig 10799 bp, 6 predicted proteins | sample JI71714BDNA_FD_70965 | JGI IMG/M metagenome (GOLD analysis project Ga0075154, IMG submission 70965) | Wastewater effluent complex algal communities from Wisconsin, to seasonally profile nutrient transformation and Carbon sequestration -... | ecosystem: Engineered > WWTP > Effluent > Algae...
CAAGCAGCGCAGCGTGCACAACACCTACTTCACGCTGCCGGTGCTGTTTGCCATGCTGAGCAACCACTACAGCTTCACCTACAACCACCCGCAGAACTGGCTGGTGCTCATTCTCATGATGCTGGCAGGCGCGGCCATACGGCAGTTCTTTGTCATGCGGCATGGCTACAAACTGGGCCGCAACCCGCACCCCTGGCCCTACGCCGCTGTGGGTGTGGTGCTGCTGCTGGGGCTCATCGTGTGGATGAAGCCTGCGCCAGTGCCCGTGGTGGCCGTGCCCGCCAGCGTGAGCTATGCGCAGGTGAGCGCCATCATGGAGCAACGCTGCGTCATGTGCCACGGCGCGGCCCTGCAGTCGAAAAACGTGCGCGTGGATTCCCCCGAGGCCATGCGCCAGCACGCCCAGACCATCTACCAGCAGGTGGTGGTGACGCGCCAGATGCCCATGAACAACGCCACCGGCATCACCGAGGAAGAGCGCGCGCTGGTGGCGCAGTGGTTCAAGAGTGGTGCACCTGTAGAGTGAGCGGCTGCGGGGCGGTCTCAGGTGGCCAGTTTGGTGCCTGACACGTCCTTGGGCGCTGCAACGTCCATGACGCGCAGGCTCACACCGCCCGCCTGGCGCGCGTTCTTGTCGCCAATCGTGGCGCGCCCGGCAAAGCCGGCGTAGCGTGCGCGCAAGTCCTTGAGTTGCGCCGCCAGTTCCTCGGCGTTGTTTATGCGTTCCTCGTAACGCTTCAATACGCCCCAGGCGGCCTCCAGCGGCTTGGCGTTCTGCGTGACTTCGCCCAGCTTGGTGAGTTGCACCACCGCGGCTTGCGGCTTGCCCTCCAGGCTCAGGCGCATGGCTTCCTCCACCCGGTGCAGCACCTCCTGCTGGGCTTGCGCAATGATCTCGGTAAAGGCCGGGAAGGCCCCGGCTGCGCGCGCCAGCAAATCGGTCAGGGCCCGCGAGTTGCAGAAGCGCATGCCCACGTTGCGCACGCACTGGTCCACCTCGTCAATCTGTATGGCTTGCGCAGCCAGGCGGCTCACCAGCATGAGGAGGTTGCAGGCGGCCTCGAAATCGAAGCTGTCCTCCCGCACCTGCCCCATGAGTTGGCGCACCAACTCCAGCGCCCGCGCCGTCTGGTGGTTCTTGAGTTGCTGCAGGGTGTCCACCACCACAGCCAGCCGCTGCAGGCGTTCCGAGTCGGGAAAGCGCTCCACGAAGTCATTGATGTCCTCGCTGCAGCGCTGCAGGCCCTTGGTGTCTCCACCATCGAAGCGCATGGTGGCCAGCAGCACCAGCGTCTGCGCATCGAACATCTTGGAATCCAGGCCCAGCCGGACGGAGCGTTGCAGCAGCTCCTGAGCGGTCTCGGTGTCGCCACAGTAGTGCGCCAGCATGCCGTGGCGCTGCAGCCGGCTGATAGACGAAGGCGTCATGGTGGTGGCTGTGCGGTAAGCCTCCAGGGCGGCGGTGAAGTCGCCGCTTTCCACGTGGGCACGCCCCATCACGTCGTAGGCATCGGCATAGCCGGGCTCGTCGCTGATGAGGCCCTCCAGCGTGTGCACCGCCTTCTGCACCTGCCCCGCTTCCACCTGCGCACGCGCCACCCCCAGGCGCGCCCACGGCAGCGTCTTGGCTTCAATGACGGCGTGGTAGAGCTTCTGCGCGTGCTCGTACTGCTCCAGCCGCAGCAGCAACTCTGCCCCTACGCGGGCCGCGTAGAGCCAGTAGTCGCCGCGCTGCGCAAAGCGCTCCAGGCACAGCTTGGCGCCGAGCGCAAAGTCCTTGGCCTCCACGGCCTCGAAAATGGCCTTCAGGGACAGCTTGCGCTGCCTCGCCTGGATGATGCGGTCTTCCAGCCGGGCTTGTGTGTACGGGCGCAGCAGGTAGGAGTCGAGCGCGGACTCGGCCGCCTCGGCCACGGTGGCGTAGGTGGCCTCGGCGGTGATCATGATGAACACGGTGGAAAACGGCAGCAGACCGCAGCGGCGCAGGTCGTCCAGCAGTTCCTGGCCGGTGGCTACATCGGTGGCAAAGTGCTGTTCGCATACCACCAGATCGAAGGTCTTGAATTCCAGCTGACGGCGTGCATCGGACACCCGCGGAGATTGCAGCACGCTGCGAAAGCCCAGGTCCCGCAGCTGCGAAACCAGTACCGACCTGGACAGCACATTGCCGTCCACCACCAGTGCGGTGGCATCTTGCAGATCGTAGGGGTTCAGTCGCATGGGCCTCGCTTTGGGGCCGACTGTAAGCGCTTTTTTTCCCTTTCCCAACCCCGCCGGTGTGGGCGGCGACGAGTTTGCAGGTGGTGTTTACGCAGGCAGGTAGCGCTGCGCCATCTGTTCGAAAGCGCCCAGTTGCGGGTCTTGCCCATGCTCTTCGGCCAGTAGCGCGGCCACGGTGGGTGCCATGGCCAGTGCCTGCCTGGCATCGAGGAACAGGGCCCGCCAGCGCCGCGCCAGCACGTCTTCCACGGTGCAGGCGTATTCGCGCCGCACGGCAAAACGCACCATGGCTTCGGTCAGCCCCAGCCCGATACCGCTTTGGGCGCCCGGCAGCGCCAGCACAGCGTCCTGTTCGCTCCCGTACAGGTGCAGGCCTGGCGCGGCGTGTAACCCTGGCTGTGCGCCCTGGCTTCCTGAGCGCGTACCCGCGCCCGGGCCTGAAACCGGAGCACCCACCAGCTGGTGGCATTCGGTGGTGCCTGTACCCCGTTCTGGCAGCAAACCAGCGGCAAAGCAGGTACGCAGCACGTCCTCGGCCATGGCGCGGTAGGTGGTCCACTTGCCGCCGGTCACGGTGAGCAGGCCGTTCGGGTCGGTCACGATGGTGTGTTCGCGGGACAGCCCGCGGGTATGTCCAGCTTGTCCGGCCTGACCGGCCTCCCCGGCTTCCCCGGCTGGCGCAGACGGCGCCGACACCAGCGGGCGCAATCCCACCCACATGCTGCGGATGTCGGTTCGTTGCACCGGCCGGCTGAGCACGCGGCTGGCTTCCTGCAGGATGAAATCGAGTTCGGCCTCGAACGGCTCGGGCTCCCGGGGCGCGTCGGGGCGCGGTGTGTCTGTGGTGCCCAGAATGAGAGAGCCCAGCCAGGGCACGGCAAACAGCACCCGCCCATCTTGCGTTTTGGGCACCAGCAGGGCGTGGTTGCCGGGGAGGAAGCTGCGGTCCACCACCACATGCACCCCCTGGCTGGGGGTGACCATGGAGGCATGCGAAGTTGCAGGGGCGTGCTGCTGGCCGTGCGCGGTCTGGCTGGCCTGGTTGCGCAGCTTGTCCACCCACACGCCGGTGGCGTTCACCACAGCGCGGGCGCGCACCTGCAGCGTGGCGGCTGTGGGCGGTACGGTGCTGCCCGGCTCAGTGGGTGCCAGCTTGTCACGCACGGTGAGCACAAAGCGCGCGCCGTCGGCTTGTTCTCCCTGCGCCAGAGGCTGCAGTGCCTCCACGCTCATGTAGTTCAGGGGCAGGCCGCCGGCAGCTTCCACGCTGCGCGCCAGGGCCAGCGCCAGGCGGGCATCGTCAAACTGGCCGTCCCAGTATTTCACGCCGCCTTGCAGGCCCTGCGCGTTCACGCCGGGCAGGGCGGCCAGGGTGGCATCGCGGCCCAGCCATTCGGTGTGGTGCAGGCCAGCGCGGCCAGCCAGCAGGTCATAGAGCTTCAGGCCAACGCCATAAAAGGGCGTCTGCCACCAGCGGTAGGAGGGCATGACAAAGGGCAGCGGCTGCGCCAGATGCGGCGCGAGTTTGAGCACGGTGGCGCGCTCGGCCAAGGCCTCTCGCACCAGCGACACATTGCCCTGCGCCAGATAGCGCACACCACCGTGCAGCAGCTTGGTGGATCGCGATGACGTGCCGCTGGCAAAGTCGTGCGAATCGAACAACACCACGGAGTAGCCGCGCAGAGCGGCGTCCAGCGCCACACCCAGCCCGGTGGCGCCACCGCCCACCACGGCGAGGTCGTAGGGCTGGGTGTGGGCCACGGCGGTCTGGAGAGCCTGAATGAGTGAAGAGCGCATAGGGTTGGTGTTTTGCTCGATATTTTTCGATATTATTCGTTTTGTGGAAGAAATTGTTGCTTTTGTGGGTATTTCCCAATGGCTCTGTGTCTGATTTGGGCTATGGTTTCCGTGTGACCCTCAATCCGCGTCAATCCGAACTTCTGGACCTGGTGCGCCAGCACGGCGTGCTGTCCATAGAGGCGTTGGCGGAGCGCTTTGGCGTGACCCTGCAGACCGTGCGCCGCGATGTGCAGCGCCTGGCCGAAGCCGGGCTGCTGGCGCGCTTTCATGGCGGTGTGCGTCTGCCGCTGTCCACCACCGAGAACATTGGCTACCGCCAGCGCCAGGCCCTGCAGGCCGAGGGTAAAACACGCATTGCCCGCGCCATTGCGGCCCGTGTGCCCAACGGCTGCTCCCTGATCATGAACATCGGCACCACCATCGAGGCGGTGGCCCACGAACTGCGCCACCACCAGGGCTTGCGCGTCATTACCAACAACCTGCACATTGCGGCGCTGTTGAGCACCCACCCCGACTGCGAAGTGATCGTGGCAGGGGGTGTCGTCCGTGGCACCGACCAGGGCATCGTGGGCGATGCCACGGTGGAGTTCATCCGCCAGTTCAAGGTGGACATTGGCCTCATCGGTATCAGCGGCATAGAGGACGACGGCACCCTGCGCGACTACGATTTCCGCGAGGTGCGGGTGGCTCGCGCCATCATTGGCCAGTCGCGCGCGGTCTGGATGGCCGCCGACACCACCAAGTTCGACCGGCCCGCCATGGTGCAGCTGGGCCACCTGAGCGATATCGACGTGCTGTTCACCGACGCGCCGCCGCCGCAGCCTTACCCCGACCTGATGGATCAGGCCGGCGTGGAGTGCGTGGTGGCCGCGTCCACGGAACACGCCATCAAGGACCCGGAGTCATGACCCAGACCTACCTACTCGCCCTCGACCAGGGCACCTCCAGTTCGCGCAGCATCGTCTTCGACCCCAGCGGCCGCATTGTGGCCATGGCCCAGCAGGAAATCCGCCAGATTTACCCCGAGCCGGGCTGGGTGGAGCACAACCCGCTGGAGCTCTGGAGCAGCCAGCTGGCCACCGCTCGCCAGGCCCTGAAAGACGCAGGCCTGAGCGCCGCCGATGTGGCGGTGGTGGGCATCACCAACCAGCGCGAAACCACGGTGGTCTGGGACCGTACCACCGGCCAGCCCATCCACAACGCCATTGTCTGGCAGGACCGGCGTACCGAGCCCGCCTGTGTGGCGCTGCGCGCCCAGGGCCACGAACAGCAGGTGCAGAGCAAGACCGGGCTGCGCGTGGACCCGTATTTTTCTGCCACCAAACTCCAGTGGATACTGGACCGCGTGCCCGGCTCCCGGGAGCGCGCGCGCCAAGGTGAACTGGCCTTTGGCACGGTGGACAGCTGGCTGATCTGGAACCTCACCGGCGGGCGCCGCCATGTGACCGACGTGAGCAACGCCGCGCGCACCATGCTCTTCAACATCACCGACAACCGCTGGGACCCCGACCTGCTGGCCCTGCTGGACATTCCCGCCGAGCTGATGCCCGAAGTGCTGCCCTCCAGCGCCGATTTCGGCACCACCGACGCACACTGGCTCGGCGCGCCTTTGAAGGTGGGCGGTGTGGCTGGCGACCAGCAGAGCGCCTCCTTCGGGCAGGCGTGCTTCCACGCGGGCATGGCCAAGAACACCTACGGCACCGGCTGCTTCCTGCTCATGCACACCGGGGAGCAGCCCCAGTGGAGCACCAACGGCCTGCTCACCACGGCGGCCGCACAGCCCAGCACACAGCCGCAATACGCCATGGAGGGCAGCGTGTTCATTGGCGGCGCCGTGGTGCAGTGGCTGCGCGACGGGTTGCAGGCCATACGCTCCAGCAGCGATGTGCAGCGCCTGGCCGAGAGCGTGCCCGATGCCGGCGGCGTGGTCTTTGTGCCAGCCTTCACCGGCCTGGGCGCGCCTTACTGGAATGCCGAGGCGCGGGGTGCCATCGTGGGCCTGACGCGGGGCAGCACCGTAGCCCATATTGCCCGCGCTGCGCTGGAGAGTATTGCCTTCCAGAGCGCAGCGCTCCTGCAGGCCATGAACCGCGACAGCCTGGCCCGGGGTGGCGTGGCCGTGAGCGAGTTGCGGGTGGACGGTGGCGCCTGCGTGAACGATTTGCTCATGCAGATACAGGCCGATTTGCTGGGCATTCCCGTGGTGCGCCCTGCCGTGGTGGAAACCACCGCCCTGGGTGCGGCTTACCTGGCTGGGCTGCAGGTGGGCGTTTACCAGGGGCTGGAGGAGTTGGGCCGGCAATGGCGGGTTGACCGCACCTTCACCCCCACCCTCTCGCGGGCCGAAGCCCAGGAGCGCATGGCGCGCTGGGAGCAAGCGGTGCGCCAGGTGCAGGCGCCCTGAGTGCTGCGTCCGGCCCGGCGCCTGATCGGGCCCTTGACGTAGATCAGCCTTTTGTCGGACGATGGGCGGTACAGTGGTGGCTCGGTGCTCGGGCACCCGGGCCATTGCAAGTTAAGAAGAACACTTTGAATGCGAACGCCGCCTCTCCGTCGCTGCTGAACATCCAGTCGTTCGACGAGCACCTGATTGCGCAGTATCTGCTGCAAGGTTCGGGTATTGGCACCTGGGCTTGGAACGTGCAGACCGGAGAGACCCGCTTCAACGAGCGCTGGGCCGAAATCGCTGGCTACCAACTGCAGGAACTGCAACCCACCACCATCGACACTTGGGTGCGGCTGACCCACCCGGACGATCTGGCGCAATCCAACGCGCTGCTGCAAGCGCATTTCCAGGGTCAGAACCCCCAGTACGAGTGCGAGGCGCGCATGCGCCACAAGGACGGACACTGGGTGCGCATTCTGGACCGCGGGCAGGTGCTGGTGTGGGACGGGGAGGGTCAACCGCTGTGGATGTTCGGCACCCACCTCGACATCACTTCGCGCTGGCGGCTGGAGATGCAGCGCGACGAAGCCCTGCAGCGCCTGCAGCGGCTCTCGGTGCATCTTCCGGGCTTTCTTTACCAGTTCCGCCTGCACCCCGATGGCAGTTCCCAGTTCCCCTATGCCAGCGCTGGCATAGAAGCGGTGTACGGCTGCACGCCAGAAGAAGCGCTGGCCAGTGCCGAGCCCGTGTTCCGCGTCCTGCACCCCGACGACCTGAACGCGGTGTCGGCGGGCATAGAGCAATCCGCCCAGACCTTGTCGGTGTGGCAACAGCGCTACCGGGTGAACCACCCTGTCAAGGGTGTGATCTGGGTGGAAGGTTCCGCCACGCCCGAGCGCGAGGAGGACGGCAGTGTCACCTGGCACGGTTACCTGCGCGAAGTCACGAGCCAGGTGCAGCAAGAACAGCAACTGCACCTGGCCGCCAAGGTGTTCTCGTCCAGCCAGGAAGGGATCATGATCACCAATGCGCAGCAGCGCATCGTTGACGTGAACACCGCATTCACCCGGATCACGGGATACCGCCGCGAAGAGGTGCTGGGCCAGAAGCCGTCCATACTGAGTTCCGACCGGCAGCCGCCGCGGTTTTACCGCAAGATGTGGCGCACGCTCAATGACACCGGGACCTGGCAGGGCGAAGTATGGAACCGGCGCAAGAGCGGAGAGGTGTACGCAGAGATTCTCTCCATCGACACCGTGAAAGACAGTGCCGGCGTGGTGCAGCACTACATCGCCATCTTCACCGACATCAGCCACATCAAAGAACACCAGCGCGAACTGGATCGCATTGCCCATTACGATGCGCTCACGGGGCTGCCCAACCGCCGCCTGTTTGACGACCGGCTGAGCATGGAGCTGGAGCGAGCGCGCCGCCAGAAGGAGGCCGTGGCAGTGTGTTTCCTCGACCTCGATGGCTTCAAGGCGGTGAACGACACCTACGGCCACGAAGTGGGGGACCGGCTGCTGTCCGTACTCGGCGAACGACTGCGCCTGGCCTTGCGCGCCCACGACTCGGTGGCGCGCATGGGCGGCGATGAGTTCGTGCTTCTGCTCGCCCAGTTGCCGCGCGACAACCCGAGGCCGATGGCCAGCGAAATCATCGATCGGGTGCTGCGGGCGGTGGAGCAGCCCGTCACCTTGAGCGACCGGCCGATCGCCGTTTCTGCCAGCGTCGGTGTGGCGGTGTTTCCCGAGATCGATTTGCCTGCCGACCAATTGCTGCGCTATGCGGACAGGGCGATGTACAAGGCCAAGCAGCAGGGGCGCAACCGCAGCATCTTCTTCGATGCGCAAGAGGACAGCACCGGGCACGCTCGCCAGCGCCGGCTGTACGACGTGCAAGATGGCCTGAGCAACCAGCAGTTCTCCCTCTACTACCAGCCCCGGGTTGACCTGCGCAGCGGTGCAGTGCTGGCGGTGGAGGCTCTGGTGCGCTGGCAGCCTGCGCCCGGACCACTGTGCTTGCCTGGCGAATTCATGCCGGGGCTGGCCGGTCACCCGCAGGAGATCGCGCTAGGGCAATGGGTGATGGATACGGCGCTGGCGCAGCACGCCCGCTGGCTGGCCGAAGGGCTGGTGCTGCCAGTGGGCATCAACATCGCCCCCGACCATTTGCTGCACCCCGACTTTGCCGAGCAGTTTCGCCTGGCGCTGCAGCGGCACGGTATTGAGCGTGCCGACCGGGTCACTCTGGAGATTCGGCAAAGCACCCGTATGGCCGACCATGGACGCATGCGGGCCTGTCTGGCTGCCTGTGCCAGCTTCGGTGTGGGTCTGGCGCTGGACGACTTTGGTGCTGGCCATTCTTCACTCACGCACATGCGCCAGTTGCCAGTGACGGCGCTGCACATAGACAAGAGTCTGGTGCTGGCCATGCCGACAGACCCCGATCAGGCTGCCACCGTGGAGGGGATTGCGGGGCTGGCCCGCGCTCTGGGCCGCGAAGTGGTGGCCAAGGGCGCAGAGACAGAGGCCCATCTGGAGCGGCTGCGCGGTCTACCGTGCCAAGCAGTGCAGGGTTATGCGGTAGCCCCTCCCATGCCTGTGCCGGAGCTGCTTGATTGGCTCCGCAGCCGCCAGCGCTCACCCACCCCGGACCAGTTGGCCGGCTAGCCGCTGCTGCCGCTCGATCAGGGCCGGCAACTCCAGCGCCGTGAGCTGTCCTTCCCGCACTACCACCCGCCCCTGCACGATGGTGTAGTCCGCCTGCGCCGGGCTGGCGCACAGCAGCAGGCTGGCCACCGGGTCGTGCACGGAGCCACCCGCCATGGGCAGTGTGTCCAGCCGGAACAAGGCCATGTCGGCGCACATGCCTACCGCCAGGTGGCCAATGTCGGGGCGGCCCAGCACCTCGGCGCCGCCGCGCGTGGCCAGGGCCAGCGCGTCGCGGGCAGTCATCTCTGCCGGGCCCAGGTCGCAGCCAAAGAAGCGCTTCCCGTCGCGCACTTCGGGCGGCTGCATGGCGCGGCCCACGCGGGCCAGCAACAGCGCCTGCCGCGCTTCGTTCACCATGTGTGCGCCGTCGTTGCTGGCGCTGCCGTCCACACCCAGGCCCACCGGCACGCCGGCGTTGAGCATGCGGCGAATGGGCGCAATGCCGCTGGCCAGGCGCATGTTGCTGCACGGGCAGTGCGCCACGCCGGTGCGTGTGGCGGCAAAGAGGGAAATGCCCTCATCGTCGAGCTTGACGCAGTGGGCATGCCACACATCGTCGCCCACCCAGCCCAGCTCCTGCGCGTACTGGGCCGGCGTGCGCTTGAACTTCTCCTGGCTGTAGGCGATGTCGTGGTCGTTCTCAGCCAGGTGGGTGTGCAGCCGCACCCCCATGGCATAGCGGGTGCGGTAGGAACGCGCCAGCGCTGCCGATTCGCGCATCAGGTCCTGGCTCACGCTGAACGGGGAGCAGGGCGCCAGCGCCACCTGCACCATGGCGCCGTGCGCGCCGTCGTGCCAGCGTTCAATCAGGCGCTGGGAATCCTTCAGGATGGCGTCCTCGCGTTCCACCAGCGCATCGGGCGGCAGGCCTCCGGCCGACTCGCCCACACTCATGCTCCCGCGCGACGCCACAAAGCGCAGCCCCAGGCTGTGCGCCGCCTCGATCGTGTCTTCCAGCGTGACGCCGTTGGGGTAGAGGTAGAGGTGGTCGCTGCTGGTGGTGCAGCCCGACAGCAGCAGCTCGGCCATGGCCACCTGCGCCGAGGTACGGGCCATGTCGGGCGTCAGGCGCGCCCACAGCGGGTAGAGGCCCCGCAGCCAGCCGAACAGCTCGGCGTTCTGCACGGCGGGGACCGCCCGCGTGAGCGTCTGGTACATGTGGTGGTGCGTGTTCACCAACCCCGGCACCACGAGGTGTTGCTGCGCATCGATCACCGTGTCGGCGGTATCCGGCAGGGCATCGGCCGGACCAATGGCCTCTATGCGGTGACCACGCACCAAGATGGAGGCATCCTGCCACTCGCGGCGCTCGTCGTCCTGGGTGGCCACACAGCGTGCACGGCGCACCAGCAGGGTGGGGGCTTCATGGTCTGGGTGGGGCATGGCTTCAAACGCTCCAGATGCGGGGTGGCGTGTGGTCCAGGCCCCAGGCGTGGGTGCGCAGCAATGCCCACAGGCGCTGCCACAGCTGCATGATGGGTTCCACCTGGGGCGCCAGTGCACGCACCACCAGCAGGTGGTCGTTGGGGCAGGTGGCGCCGCTGTGCAAGTCGTTGGTGGGTGCGGTGTTCTGCATGGCCGCGCGCAGCACCTCCAGCAACTGCTCGCGCCGTTCGCGCGCCAGGGGTGTGCCGCAGGCCAGCACCAGCATGCCCACTGCACTGTAGCCTGCCAGCCCC
>Ga0075154_10003027_pt1 | contig 10799 bp, 6 predicted proteins | sample JI71714BDNA_FD_70965 | JGI IMG/M metagenome (GOLD analysis project Ga0075154, IMG submission 70965) | Wastewater effluent complex algal communities from Wisconsin, to seasonally profile nutrient transformation and Carbon sequestration -... | ecosystem: Engineered > WWTP > Effluent > Algae...
TTCCTAGCTAGACCTTCACTTATAGAAAGCGCTACACCCATAGCACTTGTCCCTTTTTCGTATTGTCGTACACTACCATCCGGAAGTGTAATATTAATCATTTGCATATATTCAACCTTTTGAAGGCGCAAAGGTAAGAATTTAATAAATAGTAGTAACTAAAAATAAAATTCCCTTTAGCTTAACTTTACTTATCACATCAAATCCGCCAATTCCATCCACTTTTCTTCTTTCTCTTCTAGCTGGGCTTGTATCTTATCCAACTCTTTGGAGAATTCCATAATCTTTTCTGGACTTAAGGTGGCGTCATCAAACTTTGCAGTGATTTCGGCTTTTTTCTCTTCTAGTTTTGAGATTTCTTTTTCAAGTCTGGAGAAATCCTTTCGTTGTTCAAAGGATGCTTTTCCTTTGGATGACTCCTCCGGTTGGGTAATGGCAATCTCCGCTTTTACTTCCTGTTTTTCCTTTTCTTCTGTTTTTTTGAGTTCGCGATAGTCAGAATAAGTACCATTATAATCTCTTAAAACCGCATTTCCTTCCAAAATAAACAAATGGTCTACCAACTTATCCATAAAATATCTGTCGTGCGTGACGATGATCAAGCACCCAGGAAAATCCAATAAATACTCTTCTAAGACATTGAGCGTGATAATATCTAGGTCATTGGTAGGCTCATCGAGAATGAGAAAATTTGGATTTTTCATCAGAATGGTCAGCAAATACAACCTTCTCTTTTCGCCGCCGCTGAGCTGTGAAACCAGAACTCTTTGTTGCGGTCTAGGGAACAGAAAGCGCTCCAGCATCGACTCGGCAGATATTTTCTGACCTTTATCTAAGGGTATATACTCTGCAATGTCCCTGATGACGTCTATCACCATTTTGTCTTCATTAACTACAAGACCATCTTGGGTGTAATATCCAAAAACAATGGTATCTCCTACTACAATTTTGCCACCATCAGGTTTGATTTCTTGCGTTAAGAGCTTTAGAAAAGTCGATTTTCCAGTACCGTTTTGGCCCACAATACCGATTCTTTCTCCTTTTTTAAATTTATATGTGAAACCGTCAAGAATCTTTTTATCGCCAAAGTTTTTGACAATGGCGTGCGCTTCCAATATTTTTGATCCAAGTCTTGATGCCTGAATGCTGATTTTCATATCATCATTATTGAGCCTAACTTGGGCTTTTTCTTTGATTTCGTAAAAGTCGTCAATCCGGGATTTAGCCTTAGTACTACGTGCCTGTGGTTGACGGCGCATCCATTCCAGCTCTTTGGAAAACAACTTTTTGGTCTTTTCCAGATTGGCGGCATCATTAAGCAATCTTGCTTCCCTTTTTTCTAGATACTGAGAGTAATTGCCCCGATACATGTAAGTATTACCATTTTCCAACTCAATGATTTCGTTGCAAACACGCTCCAAAAAATATCGGTCGTGCGTCACCATAAATAAGGTAAGGTTGGGTTGCTGAAGAAAATTTTCTAACCATTCGATCATCTCCATATCCAAGTGGTTGGTAGGTTCGTCGAGAATTAAAAAGTCAGGCTCTTCAATAAGTATCTTGGCCAAAGCCAGACGTTTTTTCTGACCGCCAGACATTTCACCGGTTTTCTGATCCATATTGGTCAACAACAATTTGTGCAGGATTTCGTGAATCTTTGCCTCGAGATCCCATGCTTTTAGATCTTCAAGTCGTGTCACACACTTTTGAAGTAACGCATCATCATTTGCATTAAGCGCTTTTTCGTAATCTCTGACGGCTATGATGGCTTCATTGTCTGAATCAAAGATGGTTTCGAGCACCGTCGCTTTAGGGTTAAAAATTGGATCTTGTTTTAGGATCGCCGTCTTTATTTCTTTAGATATAATGATTTTAGCATTTTCGCCATCTGAACCTTCCTCTCCTCCAATTACTTTGAGCAGTGTAGTCTTCCCGCTTCCGTTTTTAGCCACCAGTGCTATTTTGTCACCTTTGGAGATGGATAGATTAACATTTTTGAAAAGCACTTTATCCCCATAAGACCGGGTCACATTTTCTAAAGAAAGATACTGCATAAAATGAATTGATGAAATAAAGTGCGAAATTAAGGAAAAATAAGGTTAAATTTGTTTTTCCTTTAACCAAAGTAAGTACTATTTACCTGGTTCAGAAAAAATATTTCCTCACTTTGACCATCATCACCGCTCTCCACCCATCTCGATCTCAATACCTGATTTCTTTTGAAAACCCTTGATACTGTAGGTTATACCGACTAAAAAGTATCGACTGAGCACATTAGTGAATGAAATGTCTGTATAATTGAGATTGGAAGATGTGCGGATACCTTGATTTTGATTGAGGATGTCATAACAGCTTATAGTGGCTCGAAGCCTTTTGTTCTTTGTTATGTAAGATGTGATGCTTGCTGTCCATAATGGATAAGAAGTAAATGCATCCGAAAATGATGTTTTGATAGACATATAATCATAACGGGACTTTATGTTGACCCAATCTTTGATATTCAATCCTAATTCTCCATACAAAGTCCTTTCAGTATATACTTGATTGAGCGCTTTGTCAGCTGTAACGTTGGTGTTTGAGTTGTTTGTTTTATAGCCCGCAAGTAGATCTATAACGTTTTTATTTCTATTTTCTAAAGCCAAATTATAGCCATACCCAAATCTGTTTACATCATTTGCTGTTTCATTGATGATCGTATATCCTTGATTATAACTACCCCTAAGGATCATTCTGGCTTTTAATTTCAGTGGTTTTATTGGCGTTTCATATTCTACTCTTCCCGAAGTAGTTATTTCATTTTTTACATTCTGAGGAGTATAATATCTTACCAATGAGGTATCAATGGTAAGTGCTTCCGATACTTTGTTATGTGTATAATTGCTCTGAAGACTTGCGTAAAGCATTCTGAAATTAAAGGCATCGTATTTCATGTAGGAGACGTTGAGATTATGCATTTGCTCCGGTTGCACACTTGGATTGCCTATGTAAACGGCTAAAGGGTTGGTATTGTTGACCGTGGGTTGCAACTGCTGCAGTGTGGGTTCATTGAGTTCGCTTATATAGTTTAGATTGAAGTTTTCTGACATCCCAAAACGATAGGTAAAAAAAGCATTGGGAAGCAACGCACTGAAATTGTTTCTGATACCATTTGGATTTTCGTTGACATCTCCACTTAAAGTAGAATGTTTAAATCTAGCGCCAGTAGTAAGGTTGTATTTATCTTTAGAAAGAATGAAATTAGCTCCGGCATTTCGTTGTACATAATCTCTTTGAAAAAGATTTGACAAAAGTAAGTTGCGTACCGGATTATCGTTGATGATGTCAAAGTAGTCGCTGCTGGTTTTATTGGTTTGGTTTGCAATAGATGTTTTGAATTCGATGTATTTTTTCTTTTTTAGAGGTTCTGTCCACGACGCTTCAGCTTGATAATTGTAACCGCTATTATCCCCAAATTGATCCTGTATTATTGTATTGGTACTGCTCTGTGGAAAATAAAAATTGTAAATTGCATCCAAATCTGCTGCAGAATTATTTTTTGAATATCCTCCCGAGGCATTGAGACTGAGAACTTGCCCAGGTCTGGTCATTTTCTTTTGCCACAAAATGTTTGCTGAGTAATTTTGATTGTCACCTTCCCTCATGTAGGCGTTGGAATTGTCGTTTTGACTCAATCTGATTTCATTTTGTAATGTATTTCTTTCATTAGAGAACAAGTTGTTATTGCCTAAAGAACCATTGGCTCTGATGACTAGATTTTGGGTAGAGTCTATCTTGGTTCTAAACCTTAATGTAAAGCTTCCTGAAGTATTGTCTGAATTTTGGTTTTCGTCTGAAGTGGTGAAAAATTTCCTTTCGGGCAAAATATTTTCCCTAGTAGAATTTCTAATCAGATTATTGTCAAAATGATTGCCAAACAATGAGCATTCCAATGATGTTTTTGAAGTAAAGTCATTGCTGAAATTGAAACCACCGGCAAAGGATTTTTGTATGCCTTGGTTTTGGGTATTATTGATAGGTAAGCCACTATTTTCGTCGAGATTTAAGGTGAATTGGCCACCGCCGCCGCCACCCATTAGTGCTCCGATACCGCCCATAAAGTCTATGTATTCATTAAACGAAAAATTTTGTTCATTGATATTGTTGGCCATACCAATAAATGATGTTCTCGTACCTGGTTTGAAACGATTGATGTTGGCCCTAGCTTTAAACCTTTCTTTGGTGCCGCCGGAGGCTTCAGCGGTGCCAAAGTAACCCACTTTTTTCCCTTCTTTCAATTTGAGGTTGATAGACCTTTCGCGTTGGCCATCATCAATTCCTGTAAATTCTGCACCTTCAGATTTTCTATCAAAAACCTGTATTTTATCTATGGCATCAGCATCAAGATTTTTAGTGGCTATTTTGGTATCTTTTCCAAAAAACGCTTTACCATCTACCAATACATTTTCTACTGTTTCGCCCAAAGCTTTAACAGTCCCATCTCGCTGTACTTCAACTCCTGGAAGCTTTTTCAGCAAATCTTCCACCATATCACCGGGTTGGATCTTAAAAGCTGAAGCATTGTATTGCAATGTATCCTTACCAAAAGTGATTGGACTGGCATAGTCTTTTACTTCTATGGCATCCAGAAGTTGGCTGCCGGGTTTCATTTTCAGGGTGCCTAGAGATATGTCTTTGTCTGATATTTGTGCTTTTTCTATAACTGTCTCATATCCAAGATAAGTTATCTGTACTAGGTAAGAACCAGATTTCGGAGCAAGCAGCTCAAAGTTTCCCTTGCGATCAGAATTGGTAAATCCTACCATTGTAGAATCTACCGATGACATCAATATAATGGAAGCATATTCTATAGCATTCTCATTCTCATCAACAATAGAACCACCTACCTTTTGGGCTGAAAGATCTAGGGCGCCCAAGCTGAGAGCCAAAAATATTATTATTCTGCTTATCATTTCGAATAAAATTAGAACTAAGGGGATAAAATAGGCTGTCCAATGATTAAGTCTTAAAATGATATTCTTGACATACTTTTCAGACAGCCTTACACGATTTAAAAAGATTAATGTTTTTCTTCTCTAATGATCATTTTTACGCCGGGACCTTTGCCGTTGATGGCGCCCATTTCCTTCATTTTCTCATCGCGGATTTTTTCGAATTCTTTTTTACCTACTTTTTTGCCTTTGGATGGTTTTTCAAAAACAAAGCCTGATGGAAGGTCTTCTATTGATGTAGCGATGGTCATTCGGTCACCGTTGTCTCTTTCGATTGCCAATATCATACCTGGTAAGCCATTCATGGCAGAAGGTCCTGCTGATACAGGTATCTGTGGCGTAAACCAAGCAATAGTGACCGCTGATGTATCATTTAAAATGGCTTTCTGACAGACATAATTCAGTATTTTCTTTTGCTCACCGGTTACTTTCCATGTTTGGGTCGTAGGTTTGTCTGAAATAAGAAATTCTTTGCCCATGAGGTCTTCTGATTGCAGCAATACCTGGTCTTTTGTATTTATATAGACTACTGATTCAGGCATCTTAAATACCATTTGCATTTGATTGCCCTCTTCTTCATGATTGATCTCTAAGTCTTTTGGCTTATCATTGTTTTTAAACAAAGACTGGTCAGCATCAAAAAATAATACCTTATCTATGGATTGTGATGGAGGAAGCATTTTGGCCAATTCAGGATTGTCGTCCCCAAAGTCCATTTTAAATTTGATGGTTTCTTTGAATGTAATTTTACCTGAGTTTTTTGGCTGTGCAAATGGCAGCTTAACATTAACTATAAAAAGAATTAGAACTAAATACTTACTCATAAATTTGAATGATTAAAAATGTGAATGAATTAAATACGTTGCAAAATTAACCCCCAGAGATGCATTAATGGGTTAATCAAAGTTGATGTAAGGTTAATTAAGGTTAAAGTGCATTTAATGTGGGCTATTATTACCTATTTTTGCAACAATCTTTAGTCTTTTGAAAAATAAAACCAACATAAAGTATATTCCCATGTTCGTCAGTTTGGCGTTGCTGACGTTATTCTTATGTATATATTTGTACAAAAACTACAAATCTGCTCAACAAGAGATGGGTCAACGAGCACAATTGTTTTTTGAGAATGCTTTCAAAACTGCCGAAGGTCAGGTATTTAACAAGATGATGATAGAAATGAATGGGGTTTCCTTTTTACAAAAGAAAGATTCCATAATTCATGATTTCAATTGGACAGAACAAGATGTCAAAGTTTTGCAATTGGATTCGTCAAATAAAGTCCCGAAAATCGGCGCAACGAGTAAAATAAGCAAGGTCATCTGGAAGACAAGTAAAAATGATGTCAAACCTGATTCATTATTGAATGTTAAAATTCAATTTAAAAGTGATTCTCTCCATGTCGATACCGCTTTTTCATCAAAATCATTATCCGACATTGAAAAAGTAAATGCTATATTTAAAAGTAATATCCAAAAAGCAGGCTTTGAAATTGAATATCAAATTACGGATGATACTCTAAAGCGAAATAGTGCAACAAATGCTGTTTATAATGAAATCTTTAGTGGGAAAAAATACCTTCTAACCATTAGCAATGAACAAAGTTATATTTTCAGTAAAATATTACCGGATATACTGATGTCCGTGTTGTTGTTTTTGGCAGTTGCATTTGCATTTTATCACATTATTTCTTCTTACAGAAAAAATCAGGAACTATACAATTTGAAGGATGATTTCATGCGCAATATGACTCATGAACTTAAAACACCGCTAGCCACTATGGGTGTAGCCATTGAAGCACTTCAGAGTTTCAAAGCAGATGGTGATAAAAGTTTAAGAACAGAATACCTGAGAATAGCTGAAACCGAAAATCTTAAACTCAATGATCTCGTAGATAAAGTTTTGTCTATATCACAAACATTGGACTATGACAATAATAAAGTCGAACAAACCAATCTTCCACAGCTGATTGATGAAATTTTTGAATCCCTAAGACTAAGGATGGAGCAAAAAAATATCCGGTTTGAAGTGATCAACCAATTGGCTTTAGAGCCAGTAATGTTAAATCATCAGGTGGTAGCTATGGCTTTACATAATCTTATGGATAACGCCATAAAATACATTGAAAACCAAGACCCGATTATAATGGTCAAAATATACAATGATGAAAAAAACATAAAGATAAATGTGTCTGACAATGGAAAACCAATACCTTCGGAATATTCTAATCGCATTTTTGAGAAATTCTTCAGGATACCACAAGGAAATACCCATGAGGTCAAAGGACATGGTTTGGGCCTTTATATTGTGCAGCGTTTGATACAATCTCTACGAGGAAAAGTAAATCTGAAATCTGATGAAAATGGCAATCATTTTATAGTAGAACTTCCAAAGGGTAGCAACTCATGAATATCCTGTATATAGAAGACGAGATTTCGTTGGCCCGCATCGTTAAGGAGTCTTTGCAAAGCCGAGGTTTTAATGTAATACATATGACCGACGGGAGCCAATGGTCTGAGGCATTTAAAAGTTTTTCTCCAGACATTTGTTTGTTTGATGTCATGTTGCCCGTAAAGGATGGTTTTACAATTGCCAAAGAGGTAAGACAACAATATCCTGACATGCCGATCATTTTTATCACTGCAAAAATACAAACCAAAGATGTATTGGAAGGATTTGATGCTGGGGCCAATGATTATATCAAAAAACCATTCAGCTTGGAAGAGCTTATTGTTAGACTCAATAATTTATATAAGCTGACACAAAAGTCTAATGACAAAACTGATCCTGAAAATTATATAGCTATAGGTAGTTTTGGCTTTTATCCCGATCGACTCGAACTGATGCATCCTACGGAAACGAAACGCCTTTCGTACAGGGAAAATCAATTATTACTTATGCTTTGTCAAAATAAAAACGAAGTGACTGCAAGGAAAACCATTTTGGATACTTTATGGGGTGATGATAATTTTTTTAATTCCCGAAATCTCGATGTCTATATTACCAAATTGCGAAACTACTTTCGTCATGACGAAAAAGTACAGATATTGACACTTAAATCTGTAGGATATAGATTGGTGGAATGATAATGAATATTTTGCTGATCGTCGATAAGAACAAAAATTTTGTCTTAAAAATTGTATATTTCGAAAGATTGATTATTAATTTTGTTGCAAATTAAAAATTTAAACCATGAGAACATTTTACTTCTTGTCATTTATGTTTATTTCACTATCAGCTAGTGCCCAAATCAAGTTTAAAGTACCTGATTTGTCGGCACTATATAATAGAGAAGCCACTTCGATCAGGTTTAATGGCAAACTGACGGATGCTTTAGACAGTGTTTTTAATAAAGTTGCTGAAGTTTCCAATATCCGCGGATTTAGTGCGGCTTTGACCTTACCAAATGGAGAAGTTTGGAAAAAAGCATCTGGTAACGCTACTGATGTACCTACTTTGACTGCATTGACGACGGATCATTTGATTGGCATGGGTAGTGTCACCAAGAGTTTTACGGCTGCTGCCTTGTTAAAACTGATCGATGAAGGTAAAGCCAATCTTAACGATTCTATTGGCAAATATCTATCGACTTATAAAAATATCAATCCAAAAATTACTATCAGACAAATGCTCAACCATACCAGCGGTGTTTCAGATTATTTAAACGAAAATGAAGACTTTGGTAATCTGATAAATACTATGCCCGATTCCATTTGGTCAGTGGATACAATCCTGACCTATTTTGTAAAACCAAAGAACTTCAATCCGGGTGCTTCTTGGTCTTATTCGAACACAAACTATTTATTGGCGGGTAAAATATTGGAAAAAATCGAGCAGAAACCTTGGTATGCGGTGGTACGTGATAAAATATCAACACCCTTAGGGCTTAACCATACATATGCCTACCCATCCGAAAATTTGGGTAATGAGCCCTTTTCCCATGTTTTTTTGGATGCTGACGAAGATGGAATATCTGAAGATATCAATTTAGTCAATTTCCCGATTGAAGGCTTGTTTTCTGCTGCTTCTAGTGCTGGAAACCTCGTCACTACACCAGAAGATCTCAACAAATTTATGGTGGGTATACATGGTGGTTCATTTTATGCTCCTGCACTTTACACAGAAATTTACAAAAATTATGCTCCATCCGGTGCCGGACTAAGATATGGCTTAGGTTTTATGTCATTGAGTATTACCAATAATCTAAAAAATTATGGTCACAATGGTTACATTCTTCATCAAGCGATCTCCAACTATCTCCCGACTAAAAAAATTGCACTCACTGTTTTGCAAAATGATGCTTCAGAATATGATCCATCTGTTGGTTCAAAAAGTTTTGATCTCTACATTATGTACTTGGAATTGCTAGAAACCTATCTCAAAAATGAAATTTCAAGCACTGTAGAGATGGTAAATGCAAAAGTGCACTTTGATATTAAAAGCAATATCGTTTCTTCAAGCCTGGAATTGGTTGGTGATAACAATTTGACGTCAGGACTATTCACTATTACTAACCAAAATGGCCATACCATACGTACAACTGCATCGGATCACAATCACATTGACGTTAGCAATTTGCCCGACGGCTTATATTTTATTACTTGCAAGAATACCACATACCCGTTTGTAAAAGTGGATTGACAATATAACATAACCAAAATCATCTACCAATATTTGTTTTGCAATCTTATGAGATGTAACTTTACGATTTTAACACATTTGATATGGTAGACAAACAGATACTTACACCAGAAGGTATACTCTTAAAAGACAGATATAGTCAGGATGATTTAGCAGATTGCCCTCAAATTGGTTTTCAGGCAGGACATCCTCCCTATTTAAGAGGTCCTTACAGTACTATGTATCTGACTTCTCCTTGGACTATCAGGCAATATGCTGGATTTTCTACAGCAAAAGATAGCAACGCATTTTACAGACGCAATCTCGCTGCAGGTCAAAAAGGCCTTTCTGTTGCCTTTGACCTTGCTACTCATAGAGGTTATGATTCCGATCACCCAAGAGTTACGGGTGATGTTGGTATGGCCGGAGTAGCTATTGATTCTGTAGAAGATATGAAAGTTTTATTTGACGGCATTCCTCTAGATGAGATGTCGGTCTCTATGACAATGAATGGAGCTGTCATTCCTGTTTTAGCCTTTTATATCGTAGCCGCCGAAGAGCAAGGTGTGAGCATGGATAAACTTACCGGTACCATCCAAAACGATATTCTAAAAGAGTTTATGGTGAGGAATACTTACATCTATCCACCAGCATCATCGATAAAAATCATCTCAGACATCTTTGCTTTTACCGCTGCAAATATGCCAAAATTTAATAGTATTTCTATCAGTGGATACCATATGCACGAGGCTGGTGCGCCTGCAGATATAGAGTTGGCCTACACTATTGCAGACGGTATGGAATATATTCGGGCTGGTCAAAAAGCGGGCTTAGACATTGATCATTTTGTATCTAGGTTTTCCTTTTTTTGGGGTATTGGTATGAATTTCTTTATGGAAATAGCCAAAATGCGAGCAGGTAGATTGCTTTGGGCAAAAGTGGTCAAAGATTTTGGGGCCAAAAACCCTAAAACTTTAGCTTTACGTACCCATTGTCAGACATCGGGATATAGTTTGACGGCACAAGACCCTTATAATAATATTGCACGCACATGTATCGAAGCCTTGGCCGCAGTTTTCGGTGGTACACAGTCACTTCACACCAACTCTCTGGACGAAGCCATAGCCTTACCAACGGACACTTCGGCTAAAATAGCGCGAGATACTCAAAAATATCTTCAATCTGATACACAAA
>Ga0075154_10003032_pt1 | contig 10793 bp, 11 predicted proteins | sample JI71714BDNA_FD_70965 | JGI IMG/M metagenome (GOLD analysis project Ga0075154, IMG submission 70965) | Wastewater effluent complex algal communities from Wisconsin, to seasonally profile nutrient transformation and Carbon sequestration -... | ecosystem: Engineered > WWTP > Effluent > Algae...
CTGCTGGCAACCAAGGGTGTGGTCTGGCTCACGGCTCATGTCGAGACCGCGCCCGGCACGGAACTCGTGCTGGTGAAGGATATTCAACTGGCGACCGGCAAGACCGATGATCTGCAATTGCCGTTGCTGACGGCTGTCGCCATGGCGCCCCAGGTGAAAGCCGCGCTGGAAGCGGCGCTGGCCCAGAATTTCAGCCGCGATTATGGGAAGCTGATGGTGAAGGTTGACCGCGCCCTGCAGTCCGTCACCATCGGCCCGTTCAAACTGTCCGCCACATTGGGCGACGTCCAGCATGGCGACGTGCTGCCACTGGGCCAGGGCCTGTTCATGCCCATCGCTGCCAGGGGCAGCGCCCGGCTGGATTACGGCCGATAAGGCGGCTTGTTCGGCCCACGGCCCGCATGCGGGCGCGGCCCGCGCGGTCGGGCGGGGCCATCACCGGGCGGGCGCGGCGACAAGGTGCGCTGTTGCGGCGGGCGCTGCTGCGGCGGGCCGCCGGCCGGGATGATCGCGATCTGGTCCTCGGCGCTGTTGCCCTTGCGGGTGGCGTGACGCTTCAGCGCCACCATGAAACGTTCCGCCATGTCGGGCGCGATTTCCACCAGCGTTTCATTGGGCAGGATGCGGATGGCGCCGATATCGGGCTTGGTCACACCGCCGCGCCGGCACAACAACGGGATGATCCAGCGCGGATCGGCACTGTCGCGCCGGCCCACATCCAGCCGGAACCACACGCCCTCACCGCCGCGATCCGGGCCTCGGTCACGCGGACCGCCGGCATCATTGCCCTGGCGGGCATCACGCCGCTCGGGCCGGGGTGCCGGGCCGGCATCCACCAGTTCCTCGGCCTGCGGCAGGCGGGCGCGGTGCATGCGCACCAACGCCGAGGCAATCTCGTCAACGCCGTGCCGGGTGAGCAGTTCCTCGCCCAGGCGCTTGTCTTCATCATCCAGCGCGCCAATGCCTTCACCGATGCTTTCCAGCAGGCGGGTGCGATCCTGCACCGCAATGGCGTCCAGCGATGGCACCGGCAGCCATTGCGGCTTCACCCCGGCGGTGGCCAGCATGCGCTCCACCCGGCGCCGCGCCGGATAGGGCACCACCAGCACCGCCGTGCCCTTCGATCCCGCCCGCCCGGTGCGGCCAGACCGATGCTGCAGCGTTTCCGGATCGCGCGGCAGTTCGACATGGATCACCAGGTTCAGGCCCGGCAGATCGATGCCGCGCGCCGCCACATCGGTGGCCACGCACAGCCGCGCGCGGCGATCGCGCAAGGCCTGCAGCGCCTGATTGCGTTCGGACTGGCTGTGCTCACCTGAAAGCGCCACGGCGGCAAAACCGCGCTCCACCAGGCTGGCATGCAGCCGGCGGACATTGTCCCGCGTCGCGCAGAACAGCATGGCCGTGGGCGCTTCGTGGAAACGCAGCAGGTTGACGACCGCCGCCTCGATATCGGCAGGGGCCACCGTCACGCACTGATAGGCGATATCGGCATGGGCCGCCGCGCGGCCGGCGGTGGCCAGGCGCAACGCATCCTTCTGATAATCGCGCGCCAGTTCGGCAATGCCCTTGGGCATGGTGGCGGAAAACAGCAGGGTGCGCCGCGTGGGGGCGGCGGCGTCGAGAATTTCTTCCAGATCCTCGCGAAAGCCCATGTCGAGCATTTCATCGGCTTCATCCAGCACCACGGCGCGCACCTGGTCCAGCATCAGCGCGCCGCGCTCCAGATGGTCACGCAGGCGGCCGGGGGTGCCAACGACGATATGGGCACCGGCGGCCAGCGTGCGCCGTTCCACCTGCTGGTTCATGCCGCCCACGCAGGTGGCGATGCGGCCACGTGCCGGGCCATAAAGCCAGGTCAGCTCCTTGGCGACCTGCAAGGCCAGTTCGCGCGTCGGCGCCACCACCAGCGCCAGCGGCCGCCCGGCATGGGCCAGCGTCTCGCCGCCGGCCAGCAGTTCTTCGGCCATGGCCAGGCCAAAGGCGACGGTCTTGCCCGAACCGGTCTGGGCCGAAACCAGCAAATCGCGGCCGCGCGCCTCTTCGGCGATCACGGCGGACTGGACGGGAGTGAGTTCTTCATAGCCGCGCGCGGCAATAGCCTGGGCCAGCGGCGCAGGGAGCGATTCCATTGTCATCGTGGCCCTATGGCGCAAATGGCAAGGAAAGGCGAATCGGCAGTGAGCAAGGCAGCGGCCGCGGCGAAGCCGCGTCCTGACGTCAGACGGGTTCCGGTTGGCGGCTGCTGCCGCCGCCCGGCCCCGCTGGCCGGGCACTGCGCCGAGTCTGGCGGCGGTACGCCGCCAGCCGGCTTGGCCTCAGTAAACTTCGAACAATCCCGCAGCGCCCATGCCGCCGCCCACGCACATGGTGACAACCACATATTTGGCCCCGCGGCGCTTGCCTTCGATCAGGGCGTGGCCGGTGCAGCGGGCGCCGGTCATGCCATAGGGGTGGCCGATGGAGATGGAGCCGCCGTTGACGTTGAGCAGATCGGGATCAATGCCCAGCACATCGGCGCAGTGCAGAACCTGCACGGCAAAGGCTTCGTTCAGCTCCCACAGGCCGATGTCGTTCATGGTCAGGCCATTGGCCTTCAGCAGCTTGGGAATGGCATAGATGGGGCCAATGCCCATCTCGTCCGGCTCCAGGCCCGCGACGGCCATGCCGCGATAGGCGCCCAGCGGCGTCAGGCCGCGGCGGGCGGCTTCCTTGGCTTCCATCAGCACACTGGCCGAGGCGCCGTCCGAAAGCTGGCTGGCGTTGCCGGCGGTGATGCAGCCGCCTTCAATCACGGGGCGCAGGCCCTTCAGGCCGTCCAGCGTGGTTTCCGGGCGGTTGCCTTCGTCCTTGGTCAGCGTGATTTCGTGGGTGGTGACCTCCTTGGTCTCCTTGTTGACCATGGCCATCGTCGCGGTCATCGGCACGATTTCATCGTCAAACTTGCCAGCGGCCTGGGCGGCCGCGGTGCGCATCTGGCTTTGATAGCCATATTCGTCCTGCCGGTCGCGGCTGACATTGTAACGCTTGGCCACCACTTCCGCGGTCTGCAGCATCGGCATGTAGATATTGGGATGCATGGCCACCAGGCTGGGATCGGCGCCGGTGCGCATCTTGTCGTTCTGCACCATCGAAATGCTGTCCACGCCGCCGCCAACACAGATGGTCATGCCGTCAACGATGATCTGCTTGGCCGCGGTAGCGATCGACATCACGCCCGACGAGCATTGCCGGTCCATCGACTGGCCCGACACCGTCACCGGCAGGCCAGCGCGCAGCAGCGAGGTGCGAGCGATGTTGCCGCCCTGCACACCCTGCTGCAGGGCGCAGCCCATCACCACGTCGTCCACCTCAGCACCCTCGATGCCGGCGCGCTTCACCGCATGGGCAATGGCATGGCCGGCCAGCGTGGGCGACGGGGTGGCATTGAACGCCCCGCGATAGGCGCGGCCAATCGGGGTGCGGGCAGTGGAAACGATAACGGCTTCACGCATGGTCTTGTCCTTTCAAGGGAAGATGGGGGCTGATCAGCCGACAAACGCCAGGGTGATCCATTCAGCGGCCAGCGCCGGCTTGGTTTCACCGTTGATTTCCACCGTCACGCTCACCGTCGTCTGCCAGGCGCCATCCGGGCGCTGGGTGACATCGGCGATGGTGAACCGGCCGCGAACCTGCTTGCCGGATTTCACCGGCGCCATGAAGCGCACCTTGTTCAGGCCATAGTTCACGCCCATGCGGGTGCCCTTGATGCCCGGCATCGCCTGATAGGCCATGACGCTGAGCAGGCTGAGCGTGAGATAGCCATGGGCAATGGTGGTGCCAAACGGCGTTTGCGCCGCCAGTTCCGGGTTCACGTGGATGAACTGGTGATCGCCGGTCACTTCGGCAAAGGCGTTGATCTTGTCCTGCGGCACGTCGATCCAGTCCGACACGCCAACTTCCTGGCCAACCAGAGCGCGATATTCGTCCAGCGTCAGCGATTTTGCAGCCATCATCATTCTCCCCAACTACGTTGTTGCACCCACCCTAGGCCGGGGCTTCCGTTTGCGTCAACCTGCCAGAATCTGGGTTAACGCTTGGCTGTTAACTTCATACTTATCTTTTGTTAACCATATGATTTCCTTACAGGGGCCGGCATCGCTTCAACCCAGGATGCCCCGCCATGTTGACCGCCCGCCCTGTTCTGTTCGCCACGCTGATCGCTGCTGCCGCCGCTTTGGCCACCCCGGCCAGCGCCAGCATCGTGATCTCGCCGCACCTTGGCGCCCCCGATCCCGGCCCACTGCGCGGCGAACGGCTGGTGGTCAGCTTTGATGCCGCCAATGCCGCCGGCTATGTCTGGGATACCGCGCCGGCCACCTTTGTGGGCAGCATGTCCGGCTTCGCCGCCGCGCCGGCCGGCGTCTCTGGCCGCTTTGGCTTTGTTTCCACCGGTGCCGGTCAGCCAACGATGGCCGTGCTGCGCACGCCAGCGCTGCGCTCGATCAGCTTTTACTGGGGCAGCGTCGACGCGCACAACCGGGTGCAAGTGTTGGGCACTGGCGGCCAGACGTTGCTGACCCTGAACGGCAACCAGTTCTCGCCGGCCAATGGCAGCTGGGGCTCCCACCTCACCAATCGCCGTGTCCAGTTCCGCGCCCTGTCCGGCACCGAAATCGGCGGCCTGCGCTTGATTGCCCATGGCACTGCCTTCGAATTCGACGGCATTGCCGCCGGCGCCGTGCCCGAACCGTCAAGCTGGGCACTGCTGATCGCCGGCTTCGGCCTCACCGGCACCCTCGCCCGCCGCCAGCGCCGGCTGCGCGTCAGGCGCGTGGCCGCTCGCTGATCTGGGTCGGGTCCACCAGCCGGCCATCGGGCGCGGCGGTAAAGGTGGTCTGGGTGGGATAGGCAAATTCCAGCCCCAGTTCGGCAAAGCGCCGCACAATGGCAAAGCCCACCGCCTGCCGCGCGCTCAGCATCGCTTCCAGCGCCGGATCGGTCACAAAGAACACCAGCTCGAAATCCAGGCTGGAGGCACCAAAACCGGTGAACACCGCCCGATCAAAGCGCGTGGCCGGCACCTTTTCCACCAGCGCCTGCAACTGGCCGGGCAGGGCCTCCAGCCGGTCGGGCGGGGTCTGATAGACCAGGCCGAAATTCATCACCACGCGCCGTTCCTCGATGCGCCTCAGATTGGCCACCTGCTGGTCCAGCAACTTGGTATTGGCCATCACCAGCTGCTCGCCCGACAGCGCGCGGATGCGGGTGGTCTTCAGCCCGATATGCTCCACCGTGCCGGTGGAGGTGCCGTAACTGATGACGTCCCCCACCCGGAACGGCCGGTCGAACAGGATCGCCAGCGCGGCAAACAGATCGGAAAATATGCCCTGCGCCGCCAGGCCAATGGCAATGCCGCCCACGCCCAGGCCGGCCACCAGCGCCGTGACATTCACGCCCAGATTGTCGAGGATCAGGATCGTCGCCAGCAACCAGACAACCACATTCACCAGCACGGTGATCACGCCCATCGCGCTGCCCAGCGCGCGGGCATCTTCCGGGCTGGCATCGGCCCGGCGGCGCACCAGCCCCAGCACCAGTTCGCGCAGCCACAGCGCGCCCTGCACCGCCAGCGCGATGGTGAAAATCCCGTCCACCAGCCGCATCAGCGGCCCCGGCGGCGCCACGGCATGGGTGGCGCCATCCAGCGCCACGGCCACCAGAAACAGCGTCAGCGTGCGATCGACAATGCCGCGCGCCACGCCGGGCCACCCGTCACTGTCTGCCGGCAACCAGCGGCGAACCAGCCAATGCAGCACATACAGGCCGGCAAAGATCGCCAGCGCAATGCCGGCGCCAAACAGCGCCTCGCCGCTGTCTTCCCGGAACCAGCGCAGGCTGGTGCCCAGGCTGGTTTCGATACGGGCCGCGGCGCGCACCAGCGGATCGGCCATCATCACCAGGCGCCGTCCAGCCACGCCGGCCGCCGCACCGTCACCGCAGCTGCGCCCAGAAACAGCGGGCCCACGGCCGCCTCCAGCCGCAGATGCACGATGGCGGCATCGCCGCAGCGGCTGCGCAGCTTGCCACAGGCGCGGCCCTGATCGTCCTTCACCTCCACCGCCTCGCCGGCATCGCCCACGATGGTCACCGGTACCAGCCGGCGGCGCACCTTGTCGCGGTGGTGCATGCGTGCCGTATTCTCCTGGCCGACATAACAGCCCTTGGTGAAGGACACACCGTTCAACAGGTCAGCTCCGGTTTCCAGCCACAACAGCTCATCCTGGCCGATGTCCGCCGTGTCCGGCACACCCACTTCGTGCCGGTGCGCATCATAAGCCGCCGCCCCAGCCGGCGCACTTCCGGCCGGCGCGATCCAGCGTGCGCCCAGCACAGCCGTCCGCGCATCCGCCGGCTCGCCACCCGGCCAGGCCGCCAGCACCGCCAGATCGTCGCGCCGCACCAGCGTCACGGCCTTGCGCAACTTGTACATGCTCAGCCGCTTGAGCAGCGCGTCCGCCCGCTCCGCCGCGACATCGATCAGGATGCTGCCATCGTCACCAGCGTGCAGATGAAAATCAAACAGCGCCTTGCCCTGCGGGCTGAGCAAGCCGGCATACAGGCTGCGCCCCGGCGCCAGCAGGCCAACATCATGGGTGAGCATGCCCTGCAGAAAAGCGCTGGCATCGGCGCCGGCAACAGACAGAACGGCGCGATTTTCAAGGGTGATGGGGGTCATGGCCATTGAAATAGGGCCTTGGCCGGCCGCTGCCAATGGCTGGCACGCCAAACTGCGGGAAAAGCCACGCTCTGCGCTTGACTCTGCCAGCCGATTCCATCATTGGGGCTGCCTTCGCCGCGCCGGCATCGCCTGCGCGCGCAACACAGTTATTGCGGAACGGAAAAATGGCCAAGCCGACGACCATCAAGATCAAGCTCGTGTCCACTGCCGACACCGGCTATTTCTATGTCACCAAGAAGAACCCGCGCACCAAGACCGAGAAGCTGTCGTTCCGCAAATACGACCCGGTCGCCCGCAAGCATGTGGACTTCAAGGAAGCCAAGATCAAGTAAGCGCACCCGCGCTGCCTGATGGCATGAAAGGGCTGGCGGCAACGCCGGCCTTTTTTGCGTTCGCGGTCTAGAAATCAATCGTGAGATAACCGCCGAAACGCCGGCCGGGAATAAGGTCATAGGCGCCGGCCCCCTGCAGTTCAAACCCCTGCAAGTCGGTCATATTTTCCACCTGCAAGCGCAGCAGCGCCGTCTGGCCCGCCAGCTTGAAGCTGTAACGCGCGCCCAGATCAACCAGGGTGCGCGCCGGGATCGCCGTCCTGGCGCTCACCGTCGCCGTTTCCGGGCTGCGGTGGCTGATGGCCAGATCAACGCCCAGCCCGTCCAGCACCGGCGGCCGCCAATCCAGATTCAGCTCCACCCGTCGGCTGATCGCCCCCACCGGCCGGTCGCCCACCCGGCCCAGCGCCACGCCTTCGCCGGTCACGCGCGGCCACAGCAGCACGCTGCCGGCCACGATGCTGAAGCGTTTGGTGAGAGGGCCGGAAACCGAAAGCTCCACGCCCCTGTTGATCACCTCGCCCAGCGCGTCAAAGCGGCCGTTCGCATCCAGGTTGAAATAGGGCTTGCGCACATCAAACAGGCCGGCAACCAGCCGCACCTCATCGCTGATCGCCCAGCGCAGGCCGGCATCGCGCTGGCTGGTCTGGATCGCCGGCAGCGCCTCGTTGCGGTTGGCGGCATTGCCCGGCGCGATGCCGCTTTCCTCCAGCCCCGTCACTGTGCCGGCATAGGCCACCAATGTTGGCGTGATCTCGATGGCCAGCGTGGCATTGTAGAGCAAGGGTGAGGCATCGGTGGCCACCGGCGGCAGGCTGGGCAGGCCGATACGCTTGGAATAACGGGTGCCCTGCACGCCAAGGCTCAATTCGCCCACGCCCGGCCAGCGCGCTTCCCAGGCAATGCCAGCAATGATCTGGCGCACCCGGTCCTGCTGCTGCTCGCCAAAATTGAACGCCGGCGCAGGCGCCGCGGTCGGCGCGAAAATGCTGGTCGGGCCCAGATCGATGAAATCCGATCCGTCAAAGCGCCGGTCGCCGGCCCGCGCCCGCACGCTGGCATGGATGCGGTGGGTGCGCGGGCCGTCCGTTATGGTGCGGGTCAGCCGCAACTCACCGCTGGTGCTGGCAAATTTCACTGGCGGATCGGCAATCACCAATTGCTCACCGTTGCCGGCCTGATCCAGATCGGTGACCAGATTGGCAAAACCGCGGGCATCGTCGAACAGGGAGCGGAAGAGGCCAGCGCGCACCTCCCAGCCCGGCCCGGGCCGCCAGGTGCCAAGCACGCCGGTGTTGAACGCCACCCCGCGATAGCGCGCCCAATCCGGCCCCTTGAAGAAGCGGCGCGGCAGGCGCGGCGGCAGGCCTTCGCCGGCCGGCAGGAAGATGGGCCCGGTCTCGTCAAAGCCTTCCGACCGGGCGACAAATGGCACGATCTCGATGGCGTCGCTGGGTGCATAGCGCGCGGCAAGCGAGAATTGCCAGAAGCTGGCCCGGGTGGCGTTGTAGAAGCGGTCATCGAACAGGGCACCGCCTGCGGCCACGCTCAAGCCCTTGGCCACCGGCAGATTGGCATCCACCTCAAGCGCGGCATTGCCCCACTGGTTGAGCGCGCCCAGCACGCTCAACGCTGGATCATCGCCCGGCTTGCGAAAGGCGTAATCGACGATCCCGGTCGGCGCCGGAAACGGGCTGCCCAGCGCCGAAAGCCCCACCCTTATGGTCGTGGCCCGGCGCAGGCGCGGATTGAGCCCCCAGACCTGATCGAAATACAGGCCATCGATCCGCACATTGCCGGCCGCCGTGGGCGAAAAGCCGCGCACATTGCTGGCGTTGTAGAGCCCGATCGTCTCTCGCCCGATCGAGGTGCCAAAGGCATCGCCAGCGCTGCGCACAGCATTTTCCGCCGCCCGCGCGCCGGTGGCGGCCGTGCCATCATCCACCGCCTGTGCCGCCGTTGGCCCTCCCCACAGCAGCGTCAACAGCAGCGCCGGCCAAGGCCATTGCCTGCCAGCCTGCGACAGGCTGCCCGCAGGTCCCGCTCGAATCATTGAAAAAAGGCTCATTTAATGTTATGTTGTAACATACATATAACGACCACGGCACGCAAGCTGATCCGATGCGGCCAGATCACGCCTTGGCAGCCTGCTCGCTTGGCCTTAGGGCTTCTGCCGTGCTCCGCGACCGTCCCTCCTCCATCGATCCGGCCGTGCTGGCCTTGCAGGCGCTGGCCCATGTCGCTGGTGACGAGGCGATGGGCCCGCGCTTTCTGGCCCTGACCGGCATGGATGCAGCGGAGCTTCGCGCCAAGGCCGACCAGCCGGCAACGCTCACCGCCCTGCTCGATTATCTCATGGCCAATGAACATGATCTGCTCGCCACCGCCGAAGCCATCGGGGTGAAGCCCGAAGCCCTGGCCCTGGCCGCGCGCACATTGGGGAGCGACTGGTGAAATCACGCCCGCTGATCGTTTCCGATTGTGATGGCGTGCTGCTGCACTTCATCGCGCCGTTCATCGACTATCTGCGCGAGGCGCACGGCCTGACGCTGAGCATGGACAGCTTCGCCCTCACCGGCAATGTGAAGCGGCCCGATGGCAGCGCGGTGCCGCCGCAGGAGTTTCCGCCACTGCTCGATGGCTTCTTTGCCGACTGGATGCACAATCAGCACCCGATCGTGGGCGCCGCCGATGCCCTGGGCCAGTTGGCGCGCGATTGCGACGTGGTGGTGCTCACCAACATTGCCGATCATCACGCCACCCGCCGCACCAGCGAACTGGCCCGGCTGGGCATGCCCTATCGCGTCATCGGCAACCAGGGCGGCAAGGGCGCGCCGCTGAAGAAATTGCTCGACGAATTTCGACCATCGGAAGCCATTTTCATCGACGATCTGCCGCCCAACCACACATCGGTGAAGGCGCATGTGCCGCATGTGCACCGCCTGCACATGGTCGCTGAACCCGAAGTGCGCCACCTGATCCCGATGAGCCCCGATGCCCACGCCCGCCATGATGACTGGCCGGCAATGCTGTCCCACATTGAAACCATCCTGAAAGGCTGATCCCCATGACCCCCGAACAAAAGCTCGCCGATCTTGGCATCACCCTGCCCAGCGCCGCCCCGCCGGCGGCCAATTATGTGCCCACCGTCACCAGCGGCAATCTGATGCACATCAGCGGCCAGATCCCCTTTGCCGAAGATGGCAGCCTGATGAAGGGCCGGCTGGGCGATACGGTGGACGTCGCCTATGGCCAGGCCGCCGCCCGCCGCTGCGCCGTGGGCCTCATCGCCCAGATGAAGCTGGCCCTGGGCGATCTGGGCCGGGTGAAGCGCGTGGTGAAACTGGGCGTGTTCGTCGCCAGCCACCCCGATTTCACCGATCAGCCCGAAGTGGGCAATGGCGCCTCCGATCTGATGGTCGAAGTCTTTGGCGAGGCCGGCCGCCACGCCCGCGCTGCCGTGGGTGTTGCCGTGCTGCCGCGCGGCGTTGCCGTTGAAGTGGATGCGGTGGTCGAGATCGCCTGATGCCGGAAGTGGCCGTGCGCGTGGTGGGCAAGGCCAGCGATATTGCGCTGGCCGATTGGAACGCCTGCGCCGGCCCCGCCAACCCCTTCGCGCAAGCCGAATTTTTCCGCGCGCTGGAGGATTCGGGCAGCGCCGCCACCCGCACTGGCTGGCAGCCGGTGCATCTGGTGGCGGATGGCGATGATGGCCGCCCGGCCGGCATCATGCCCTGCTA
>Ga0075154_10003033_pt1 | contig 10787 bp, 9 predicted proteins | sample JI71714BDNA_FD_70965 | JGI IMG/M metagenome (GOLD analysis project Ga0075154, IMG submission 70965) | Wastewater effluent complex algal communities from Wisconsin, to seasonally profile nutrient transformation and Carbon sequestration -... | ecosystem: Engineered > WWTP > Effluent > Algae...
AAGAATCTTGTAAATGTCCTGCAACAAGCAGTACTCAATCTTACCCAAGACATTGAAAACTATACTTCACTCTCTGACAAGGAATCAAACTGTACCCAGATTATGATTAAGTTTTTGAAGCGCATCCAGAACTCAACAGATCTGATGTTTAAGACCATGCATGAATCTCGATGCAACTCTTTTCTAGCGGTACAGTTGTTGGAAGTTTCTGCATCAAATATGGACATACATTCACAAAAAGATAATGTATTTCTCCGGGTATCTACAATGGACGAGGTGAGTCCTCACCGCAGAGTTTATGAGATTGTGAGAATGAATTTTTAATAATTTTATGTGGAATTCTTTGTCATCAGATAAACATGATTTTAGAAGAAATGAGAGACTCGATTACTACCAAGCTTAAAAATGAGGATCCGAGCACTTATTTGGAAGATTTTCAAATAGAACAAATCGACGAATACAGTGATAGTAACATTCCACAGAAAGTTGCAAAGATTCCATCTCAAATTATTCATACAACTATGGCCGTTTCTGAAGATACTTGGAGTCAAGCTGGATATTCAATTAGGGCATTCCAAGTTTCTGCACTTGAACGAATACGTTCTCTAAGACTCAAAACATTTAAGCTTACTGAAGACTCAAAGAAAAACATGCAAGTATCCACGAAGGAACGTAGGACGCGTGTTCATTCTGGAGTCATTGAAGAGGATGAAACCATAATGGGAAATTCGGATTGGTTTGCTATAAACCTCAAAGCAGTAGCCGATCTGGAAGATCGTGTCCAACAATTTGCGTCAAGTGTAGCTTTTCTCCGCAACATTACATCAAGTACAGCTTTCGTAGTAAATTTCACTCGTCATTTAGATGAAAGAGCAAGTTTAGCCCAATGGGAGGACATGAATGAGCTATCACAGTCAAACCTGGCAGTTGTGCATCTCGAAGGTAAACTCAAACACATTAAGCATTTGACAACATTGCACCGTTTGCATCAAGCAGCAGCTTTGAGAAGTAGAAATGACGAAACTCGTCATGAATCCACCCTAAAGATTGCAATGATAGATGACTCGCTAAGACAATTACGAGAGCAACGCGAGCTCGAACTCAAGGCTCAACTCGATACAGTATCACAATTCAGCTCACTTGTTCGTAATATTTTAACTTCTAAGCAAGAAGCTAGAAGGTGAGTATTTAGAATTGCATGGAACACATTAATAAACTCGCATAGCTCAAATCAAATTATGTACTGGCATGAATGCAGAGAAATCACATTGTTGGAGCAAGAATTAAAGCTTGAAGCTGAAATTGAAGGAATGAAGGTGTTGCTTGAAGCACAAGAAGAGAGGCTAAATGAGGGTCTATTGCTGCGTCGAGTTCAAGTCCAAGGCAAGGCGGCCACACGTGAAATCGTCGACTTGATTCAATCTGTGTTTCAAGAGCTCTCTGGGGTAATTCAACACGCGTTTTTCACCAAAAGTGGGCGGCGACAGTTTATTTTCTTCCTGGTTGCAGCCGCACTCCTTGCTTTTGGCGTTGTATCTGCACGCGAGCTTGTGACTTTGATAATGGGCATCATGCAGCGCATTCTCATGACTCCAAGCATTGTGCGCGAGTACGGCAATTTAGGACCCTGGACAATGGAAAACATTCTTAGCATCCTGTCACCGACCGTTCAGAATAAGAAAGAAGTTGAAGTAAACATACCTGTAGTATTGAATGATCAAGTCAAAAGGCGTCTTGGTAGTATTGTGTCGGCAGCCCTTCAGGCCCAAAAACGACATTCAGCACCTATGAGAAATCTATTGATCTACGGACCATGTGGAACGGGTAAGTCCATGATGGCCAAAATGATGGCAAGGGACCAAATCAAGTTGCCCTATGCAATCATGAGTGGTGCGGATCTGGCCCCTCTAGGACGACGCGGGCCTTTACAGCTTAAGCAACTATTGCAATGGGCTAATCGACAGCAGTATGGGTCTGTAGTCATTATAGACGAAGCTGAGTGTGCATTAGGGAGCAGAATACGAGAGCGTCGCGATCGACCATACAGAGAGCAAGGCGTGGAGCACATGAGTTATGCCAGGGATGCCTTGAACGTACTTTTGAGCATGACTGGAGACGGGACCGCTAATATCAAATGCATGCTAATTTTGGTCACAAGCAAGCCTGACGTACTTGATGAAGCTGTGCTTAATCGCATGGACGAAATGATTTACTTGGATAAGCCCGGCTTTAATCAACGCAAGGAAATGCTACATAGTAGCTTCTATCGGCACTTTCAACCATTAAACCGACCTACCCTAAAGCAACGCATATTAAATCTAGTGCTACGTCGTCACTCTATTCCGCAACGATACATACTAACCTACGATTCTGATTCATTTGATCCATGCACTGCCATAGCCTCTTTAGTCCAAGAAACCGAAGGATGGAATGGGCGAGAATTAGAGAAGTTAATGCAAGCCGTTATCAGTGCCGTCTACTCTTGCGAATCGTGTGTACTCACTATGGAAGTGTGGTTGGAGGTTACGATCTCAAGTAAACGATCCTTATACAACAAGCGCAATAATGCCAATACATCTCGATATACGGATAACATACGTCATCCATTGTCAATTCACGAGGCATCTACCGAGAGGTACGCTTTGAAGAAGATGTTATAAACATCGCCGAATTTTTCCATTCCTAAATACTCAAGCAATAGTATTCCAAACACCGTGGCAAATTCTTCGAATAAATTACGTATTGTAATCAGCTCTTATACAATTGAACTTTAATATTTCCTAATTTATCCACCGGAGGGGAGTTTGTAACAGACATTTGAGGCGTCTGAAATGTTTGCTAAATACTTCGTAAGTATTAGCAAAAATTTCTAAATAGTGATGTCAAGTGATAGTAACTGATATTAAGTGATATTAATTGATATTAAGATATTATAATAAATAGAACACAGATTGCGACAAATTTAAAATGACCGTAGAAGCAGTGTCTGCTCAATTAAAACATTGCATTATTTCATATACCGATTGCAATATTCGGTATTCGGTGTCTACCGTAATTATTTTAAGATTAATTACTCAACTGTTTATTAAGCAGAACATAAGTAACAAATGTACCGTAGATCGGGTGTTGTTTGACATCCTAACTCCACGGTCAGGCATAATGATTTATGTCCACTCGGCTTGTGCTTGTCTCAATGGATGTGGCCCTACCGTTGAAAAGAGTGATGCCAAAGTATCACTTGCATACGTGAATGCCAGTAGCCGTCCTTTATTGAAACCAAACAAGTATAGTTACAGTTTCCCCAAAATTGTCATCTCCCGAGATGAAGATGCTGATTCAGCGGACCTGTTCGCTTTACCGATGCTTAGCATATTGGAAATAGATTCTTTCGAAAAAGCAATTTTGGTATGATATGATGTCGTGATTTTATTGTAGTTAATAGAGAAAATTAAAATAATTTCTTCTAAAACCATGTCGGGATATTTGCCAAATTGTTTTTCATCATGACTTCGTACCTATATGGTGCTGGAACAATAATGACAAGTTCTCGCTTGACTACAGTAGAGTCGCAAGTATGCAATCGACAATATCTGCCAAGGATAAATTCGAGTTCATGGCTCAAGGTTGTACGTATTTACTATTCTTTACCTTATGCTAGCGAAAAATTCAGCATGGGACCCGTTTTTGTATAATTTATACATAAAGTAGCTCCGAACACAAAGAATTCTACAGGTCACTTGAAATAAAGACCTTGCTTCGTCTCATAACATATAAAATAAATAATGTACGAGTCATAATGTACTTCAAATGCAGGCAAAAGTTATTCGAAGACAAAAAATATCAATATATTTTATGGGATAAATCTCAAACGAGGACACCAAGTTCATTAAAACAGATTTAAACATAAACAGCTTTGACCACAGTGAATCAATTTCTCCTTAGAAATCACGAGCTCCAAGCAAACAACATGCCAAAGATAAATACAGAAGCAGCAATTTTGGAGGAACATATCCGAAATTTAAAAGAAAAAACAAAGCTAGCTTTGGAAGAGTCGTGGAATGAGATCGATGATCTAAATGCTCAGAACGACCTCCTCAGATTGCATGTAACACAATTAGAGTCAACCATTTGTTTGCAGGAAAATGTTAACGGCGCATTTCTGCACACCATTGGAAGGGATGACAGTATAGAATATGCGTCTATAAAACGAAATGATCAATCTGTGTCCAATGTATTCGATAGTCGAAGGCGATCTGGCAGCTTTGGGGAAGTTTTTGATGCTACTCATGAGTTTGAAAAAGAAAGGCGAAAATCAAACAGACGATCGACAATGGATCATTGCATTTCTCATGTTCGTTTTGAAGATCCAGAAATTGATTCTTGCACAAAAGGCATGCGGAATAATCGATTCACATTATTTCCCAAGTCACAAAATGATAGACGTTGGACACCACGTGCCCCGGCCCAATCAAGATGTGGGGGACTGAATCTATCGCTAGTTGGAATTATGCGTAAAACAGGATATTCAACGAGACCTGTAGCAGACTTAGAGGAAAATAAACCTAGTGAAACATATCACCCAAGAAATAAGGATCCTTTCTTTTCGAAAGACTTGGAGGAGCTTTTGCGAAATGGTGATCCGTTATCAAGTGCATTAACTTCACGTTCTGTTGGTGCTGGTAGCCACGATGACACCCTCTCCTATTCTACTTCGAAGGCTTCTGCTACTTCAAAGGCTTCTGCAAGTTCTTCGGTACTCCGTCGAAGAAGGACTGAAGCACTGAGGATGGCGAAGGCTGCACCGGCAGCGGCACTAGGGCTATTGCTGCAGCAGAGACCAAGGAAAATGACACAAACTGAAGCTGATCTTCGCCGGATGATTCGATCGATTTCCACAGGCTTTACTGTTACCACTGATGACATGCAAACCAAACTGCAAGGGAAGGAGGCAGCGATAAATACCCTTCGGAAGATAAACAACATTCGCAAGGAGACGATCTCTTCACTACAGACTGAGCTTCATGAGCTAGAAGAGCGAAATAAAGAGCGTAAAACAGTGCAGCTTGAAATCAAAGAATTACATGAAATTTCAGCAGAGTTATCGCAAAATACTGCTTTGTTAGAACGGAATCTGGGTGCATCCATGTTCTTGGCTAAAAAAGATCCAAGCACACAAGGGCTACCTATTTTTCGAACTGACATTCCATCAGTCGAATACATTGATGACTGGCGAAAAATTGCATCTTAATCTACTAGTACCAATTAGTTTCTGAATCTGCCATTAAATTATCGAGTTCATCTGATGGCGTCGGATCTACTAACAATCAATCATCTCGAACCTTACATTCCTTTTCTGAGAGTATGGAATGTGTAGCGGTTGGTCAGTGGACGTAATAAATACATCTCGAGGAGTTGATCTCTTAAAATTTGATGCTTTTATTGATCAAAAGTATCACTTAACGATAAAACAGTTGTCCTTGCATAAAAAAAGAATTTTGTAAGTTCTCTCAACACTTCCTTTAGCACGCAAATCCAGTTCAACAGTATTGTAGACATAGAACTTTCTACCAAATTGTCAAGATTATTAGGACCATGGAGAGATTGATAATTTATAAATTCATTCTTTAAAAAGATAAACTTTATAACGCTTTTCATAATAAAGCATTACCTTAATCATTTCTTAACTCAAGCCTGAAAAAGATGATTTTTTCGATCAAATTTTCTTCAATAGAGCACACTCCATAGACGTGTATATCCATGTTTTTGAGTTGCAACTTCGTATTTTTATACATTGTCTGTAAGATCACAAAAATGTATAACTTTTAACAAAATTTAAGTTTGATTGCACTATTTTTTGTATCTCTTAAGTGAGTAAGCCCAATAGTTGGTGCTGGTGATAAAATAACTTCTAAATGAGCATCACAACCCTTTATAAATAAATATTCAAAAGTATTTAATTACAACCCATCACTCTTTTCTGTGAGCTCAATTTTCAATATCACGAAAATCGTCTACAATCACGGAAAGCGCATACTCTTCGAATCTCTAGTGATTTCATAAAGAAATATTGTACTAAATTCTTTATAATTTTCACAGATTGATTTTGCATGCATCATTTTTTGTATTTCTTAATTCAGTAATCCCAAGAGGTTGGTGCTTCTTAAAATATCTTTCATCAGAATCAGAATCTTTATAAATAGATATTCAAAAGTATTCATTACCCATATCACTCTTTTCTGTGAGTCTAATTTTTATACCCCTGCTTATTCTCTTATTTAGTGAGTCCAATTTGGGCTACACCAGAATCGCTTCTTTTGCAGTACTGTAAGCACCATCTCTTCCATCTTGACCAGCACCATAACGATTTCCAGTCTTAGTGTAGGGACTTACACTACCGGTGCTTGGCTCTCGACCCTCATTGGCAGCTCCTCCGTTGTTGATTCCTGCGTTCTTTCCGTTTTCATTGTATCCAGATCCGCTTGTGGGGCTTACGGAGTTGGCCCCACATACACACATACTGTACAGTCCCTTACTGAATTGCAAAGCATCGCTCCAATCACTCTCTACTCCAAACATGTCATCGTCATTTTTACGCCAGGGTGGAAAGCGCTTTCCTCCTTTAGCACCACTATTATTTCTGCTGGCGTTCTGAGCTATTTCTCTCCGACTTGAGGATCCGGGCCGATCTCTTGGGTGTCTATGTAGTTTTGGAGGAGCTGAGGAAGGTATTTTACTTCCTCTGCTTCCTGAATGTCTACTAGAAGCATCTTGTGCACCTGCTCCATACCAAGAAGAATCGGACATTGGAGAGCGAGGATTAGTACGTGCGTCCAATCGCTGCTTGTTCATACTCCACAAGGCATCATCCAATATGTTTTGATTCTCTTTTAAGCGACGCGCGCCATCTCGAACCAAACTCTTCATGTCATCGTACTCCCCATAAATTACAAGTGAGACCATTTTCATTGCTTCTTCTTCATTTTCCTCATTTGAGTTATTTGCGCTTAAAACGCTTCCTCTCTTAACTTGCTCTTCAACCATGTCAACAGCTTTGTCAATCTTAGCAGACTGTCTAGATTTCTCATCACGCTTGGGTCCGCTACCTTTGCTCCTGTGGTGCATCGAAACGACCTGCCCGTCCGGTTCGATTCTAAGTCCTCGGAAGATGCGTGCCGTAGAAATCGTGATTGTTCTGTCAAAATCATCATGAGTAAGGTCGTCCAAGGTCGGACTGAACCCAACATAAGCAGGGTTAGCGTCAACTGCCTGATCTCCTTGGGCTGCTGCGTCACTACACTCATATGGTCCGAGAATCTTATCGTTTCCTGTTGCACTAGGAAGGGTCAATGAAATTGGAGCATTCAAGTTCAAACGATAGCACCGGGTCCTAACAGCGCAAGCCGGAGGCAAGACAAGCGGTCTTGGCGCAAACATGGGTTCGCCGCCAAGGGATGTAGGTGAAGCGGGATCCAGAGCTTGTTTGTACTTTCCATCAGCGTACCCACCACGTACAGAATCTTTCACTGCAGTAAAGATCTTTTGGACGTGTGGGGACGAGCTTCTTTGTTTTCGACTACTATTGCGGTTTGTCTTGACCGAGCGGCCATCGTCGTTGATAAGAGGAGTTGCACTGTTACCACTCATGTCATCAGACATCACATACTCCTCCATGACATCGTCATCCCGTCGTTGTCGACCATCAGTTCGTGCCCCACCTTGATTATTTGAGTAATCGTATGCTCCACCGTTCTCGTTATATGTAGGATCAGTGGACATGGGGATGGTAGAACACTGGCCCATCGCTGCCCGAAAAACGTATTCCAGTGTAGTATTCATGTTACGCTGCACTCTTATTTCTTGTATTTAGTAAAATAGACTTAGCTTCAGCGCCCGCTGCTTGCTTTCTAGCCTCAGGACTCTAGTGAACGGATGCTGTAAGAGCAACAGGCGTGAACAAAGTGACACGTTGATGGAATTTGAGATCTGATATATTGAGATTCACTCTTCGCCTTTTCACACCTAAAGTTTTGTTCTATGGGGTGATTGTGAGCGAGACCTATACTATATATAAGTTTGCACGTGGTGGTTTTGTCGAATATAACGGTATAGCACAATAGACTAAAATTATATAGATCAAGACGTACCTCTCTCTTAGGACCCTTTGTTGCGAGACCTTGGAGCCGCTTATCGCTCAACGGTTCGGTCGCCAGATGCAACAATATTTCGCCAGAACCAGGTTGTAACAGTTCAACTGTTATTTTGTTTGCACAGTCCATAAACTAATGAGAGTAATCCTAAAGAACCCCAATTTTCAAATACATTTTAAAAATGTTTTTATTATTCACGACTTACTGTTTCTATTAATCCATTCAGGAATTCAATTGTGGCGAGTATACATTAGTATATGTGGGATCACCTCGCTGGAATAATTAAAATTAACACATTCATACACAAGATATCTTTCTCCGTGTTTGTTCTCATACGAAAAAAGAATTCATTCTTCATATCTTGGAAGAAAAGATAACAATTTTTCTTTTGAAAAATTAAAATTTTAGTGCTCGTTTAAAATAGAATTGCGAAGCCTGATGCTCGAACCTCAGATTTGACAACATAACAACATAATTGAGTCATGGCAATAAAAGAGCCAAGTAGTCATCATCACTCTTACGCCTCTAAAGAACCTTTTGCAGAACCTTCTGCAGAACCGTTTGCAGAACCGTTAGCAGAACCGGTGGACGTGAGAACCGGTAAACATGAAAACCAACCACGAGTGGATATTAATTCTGCACTGAATGAGTGACCTTGATCCGACAAAAATTGAATTGCTCTTGCTGAATCCCTGGATATGTTGTCTAAACGATTTTTTCGCCCGACTCGTTTTCGAATCGTTGTGTGATAAGTGAAACGATATGAAGGAACAATTAAGAACTTGTATAAATATTACACCTTTTCTGGGATTGAAATAATTAAATTCGCAAAATATCGGATTAATTGTTGGTACTACATCAGAATCGAAATATGATGTGGCATGTGTGTTTATTCAACCAAATCGTTCAAGCTTATGTTAGTACAAGGGAACAAATTATAAGTGAGGGATTGTGTTGAAGGCAGGATGACAGTAGAAAAACATGAGATCGTCATCCAAAATAATAAGCAGGGCTCTGGTAATCCAGCATGTTTATTCTTCTTGTTAAAATATTTAGGTGGGATATTTTGATGTTTTAGCCTTCCAATTACTCTTATTACATTTGAGTCAACATTTTAGCTTACTAGCACAAATTTCTCATAAACTATGCAAACTAAAATGGAATACAACTTAGTGTTCGTGGGATTGGAAAAAAACCTCTTTTTTTTATCAAAAAAATTGGCAAAATGGATCAAAGGATACGTAGTAAAATCCCTACCTACAATGCCAGCAAAATGAATACCTGAAGCTGAAGGTGTTCAAGAAATGCTATAATTTCTATTCGGAAAGTTTTAGCAAGTACTGAAGAAAGAATATCTGTAGAAAATGAAGGATTATTGTTTAAAGTTCTATTCATCAGTATTTTTTGTTTGGCTTTCAAGTCATTGTTTTTGCAATGGGTTCATGAACTTGTCCGGGCCCATCTCGGCGCATAAATCGAGCTTCCGAGCCGTATTGATGATGGGATTGTACGACTCTCCACTGCCACCTCCACCCCCAGATGACTTTGAGGAGACTTATCGACAAGCAAAGCGAGACCGACAATACAATAAATGGAATCCCGATGATATTGATCTAGACGAACAACTGCAGCGGCCGAAATTATTTTACTTCGATGACAAGGGGAGGGATAAGCTGGGTATTTTGCCAACCCTCGGCAGGAATCCAAATTTAGGCATCGAATCATATTATGAGGCATCAGACTCTTTAGTAAGACAGTTGATGCGCATGACACGATGCAATCCCGAAGATGCATGTTGGGCTCTTGAAGCGCACAAAGGAAATGTGATGGATGCCTCGGTATCGATTGCATTAGCACAACGACAAACTCTTAACGATAAGGTGGCATTGCCAGACCAGGATGAGGTGGCAAAAACCGACTGGGACGGTGAATTATCTTCACTCCTAGAATCGACTAAATCAAAAGATTTAGGTGAGGATTTTGAAAATCAGGGTTACTCTGTGGGTTTGGATGGCCTGGAAGATCGCAAAGACTTTTTGAAAAAGCGAGCTCGTTCTGATGAAATTAAGAAATGGATTGTAGGCGGTTTACCCGATCAAGATTGGTTGCCCACTAAAAACCCGAGGCCGGTAGACGACGAGCCATGGTTCACAGGCTAATTTGGCACAGCAAATATTGTTTTAACCAGAGAAAATGTATGCTGATTTTTATGCTGGACGCAAATCAAAAGCTTTTCTCGAGCATAATTGACACCTCAATAAGCTTGTGATAAAAATGCCTAAAAAATTGACACTGCAATAAGTGCTCGATACAATTTACTGACGTTCCTAGCACATATTTAGAATTTTTGACTATGATCTGAATTATTTTGTTTGAAATTTCGACACATAGTTTCTATAAAAAGATCTAGACTCAAAATATGCTTCTGGATCACAGGTTGTAGAGTTGGAAATCAAATTATATCTTTTGCGTTGAATATTGTACAATTCCTTGTGATTATTCGGTAGTGACATTTAGTTCAGGTGTAAAGAAATCTTTTCTTAAATTTCTTTGATCAGGCATGATTGTTGACAAGAAAATACAACCAGTACAGCACGTGCAAGGCCAAGACGATTGATGGCAATCAGCAGGAAATGTCCA
>Ga0075154_10003034_pt1 | contig 10786 bp, 11 predicted proteins | sample JI71714BDNA_FD_70965 | JGI IMG/M metagenome (GOLD analysis project Ga0075154, IMG submission 70965) | Wastewater effluent complex algal communities from Wisconsin, to seasonally profile nutrient transformation and Carbon sequestration -... | ecosystem: Engineered > WWTP > Effluent > Algae...
TGTCTTTTCGTTCAAATCCTTCTGTTTCAAACCATGCTTTTTGGGGTCTGCTTTTTGGATAACCGTTTTCATTGCGAAACTTTTTTCGTTCTGCGGTGAAGTCCCACCATGTCTTTTTCATGTCATTTGTGTTTGCAAAGTACACAACTAATCTAAATTGGTCTTCCACACAAGGATCAACCCAATAACCTTTTTTCTGTTCGTATTCGTCCGTCAGTGTAGGACCTTCTTTGTGCTTTAGTTCGTCAAGTGAATAATACCCTAAGAACACAAGGTCTTCGGCAAACTTTATACCGACTGACGGAACTGTTTGAAATTCTGCTAATGCATAAATTTCATTTGCTCGTTCCCTAGTAGCGTTTAATAACACTTCCAACTCGTCCTTTGCGAAGTCAAGAATGCTAGCAATTTTGATCTTATTCTTTCTCAAATTTGCTTTTTCAATATCCGTCAGCGGAAGTTTTATGTTTTTTTTATTTTTCATCTTTGGCAAAAGTCAGCAAATAACCGTTATTATCTTCTATTGAAAATTCTGTCGCACCATAAAATGTTTTTTCAAGTTCTTTAACCACCTTTACGTTACCTTTTATTCGGTCAAATAAATTTCTGATGTCAGATGTCTGAATATACAGAAGCAATGAGCCACCGTTTTGTCTTGAAATAGTAGGTAATTCGGTGCCCAAACTTTCAAAAGTCTGAAACATAAAAGTTATATTTCCGCAAGTCATCATTGCCCAAAAAATGTCGCCTTGTTCAGGAACAGTAGTAACAACATTAAATCCTAATTCTTTGTAAAAGTCAATGGTCTTAATGATGTCATTTACAAAAATGTTTGGTGATATGGAATCCATTTCTTATTGATGTTATTGTTTGTTTAAGTTTGCACTGTTGTACGTCATGGATGCCATTAACCTACTAATTCCTACAACAAACCTACAACACCCATACAGTTTTTCCAAACCACTCATTAAAAATCTAAGTAAAACTATTATATCATCATTTTTTTCTACATCTTTATGTCACCTGCTCTGAATGACCATTCCATATGTTTGTCTATATCTTGTCGTAACAACATATTTAGTTGGGCAGTATGATGTTGGGTATGTCGCATGTTATAAAGTAGAATTTCTAAAATGGGGTAATCCATATCATTTGGCTCGTTACCTTCTTTAAACCTTTCACTTAATTTTTCATTAGTCAGGGCATAAATTATTTGTTTACACTTTTCTCGGCTTATTACCAGATAATCCAATATTTCTTGTTTGTCGTAAATTTTATCAGGTATTAAATCGTCAATTGCTTCTATTGGTCTGTCCTTATTTTCCTTTTGTGTAAAGGAAAGCCTTGGTGAAAATTCGCTTGGTGGAAATGTCAAATAATAGTCTAAAAAAATGGTACTATGAAAAGTAATATAATAAAAGCGTTTGTGAGTCATAAAATAGTCGTCAGGGCAATTTGAGATGACATTTATCAGCATATCAATGCTTGCTCCAAATTGATTCCATAATATCTCTTTGATTGAATTGTCCATATTGAGAAAGTCTTACTGATGTTGTTTTAGAATGCCAACATAACCATTAATTAATATATCAGAAGTTTGGGACTAACTTTGTAAATAATCATTATACGATGTAAAGTTAAATAAAATCTTCTATCCTAGTTTACAGTAGCTTGCCCAAATTTATAAAACCTAAGGTTGGACGAATTTGGTGAATTATGTTAAGGCGTTTTTAAGACTTTTTATGGGTGATTATAGTGAAGTGACAACTTATACCATAACAAAATTTGTATCAATTTCATTTGTAAATGTACTTTAAACTGAACCCGAACTTTTTTGTGAACCGATGCATGTGAGAATAGTTATTTATATTTCAACATATTTTCGAGTAATTTAACTCTTTCATTTTTATTTAGAATTTCAGGTTCCCATTGTTTAAAAAGTAAAGTTTTCCATGAACTACCTAATCCGTCACAATTTTCAGGATTAGAACCCAATTCTAAAAGTAAAGAAATATTTTTATCCTGTTGATTGATTACATTTTGCAATTTATTTATGTCTTTTTGTCTTTCTGGGAATGATTTTATTTTATAGTTTAAATCAGCATGGGACCAAATTGAATCGTAGATTTCTTTAAATAGTAAAGTAGTCATTTTATTGCCATTGTAATTCATGAGATATCTTTTACTTATGAAATCCACATTTGCACCTAAATTAACTATGTGACGCATAATGTGCTCAGAATAGTGACTTTTAGTAATGGAATCATAAAACTTACAGTCCATGTCATAGAGGTAGTTAATTAATGGTATTGAACCTTTTTTGCATGCAAGTTCAATTAAGGTTTCGTCATCCTCTCCCAATGCTTCATTAACTTGTATTTCGCCAGTTTCTATTAAATCAATAATTATTTGTATTTCATTTTGATCTAAAAGGCCTAGTAAAAAACTTGTATTAACTCTTTTATGGCAAGGCTTATATGAAAGGAATACTGGATGTTTTGAGTAAAATTTATTATTTAGATTGTTGTTCCATTTTTTTATTATATCTTCATATGCATTTTGCTCGACCAAACCTTCATAAGATAGGCTACTAATTTCATCATGTTTTAGAAATATTTTTCTATTAAAAACCATACAAAGGCCATGTTCAAAATCTCCATCAAATTCAAAATTAATAGTAAAAAGAGCATAATCATTATCGTAAAAATTAGTGATTGTTATATCGTTAATACCTAAATGATTAGGTAGTTGCTCAATTCTTTCGATTAGATGGAAAGTTTGATCTTCCGAAAGAAAATAAGGGGAACTTTTAAATACATTTACAATTTTGTTTTTAAAGGATTCGAAAACCTTATTATAAATTTCTTCTTCATGGTTTAGAATATAATTTATTGTATTTATCTGTTGCGGTTCAGGATCAACATTATCATTTCTTTGATCACAAATAATCAATTTAATTTTTTTGTTCCGAAGTAGGTGATAATTAATTTTTCTTGATTCTATTCCAGAATTACTGCGAAAAAATATTTCTGAATTTAGTAGGCTAAAATAATCTGAGTCAATTGAAGTTTCCCAGTCACCTTTAAATTCAAACTTCTTCATTCATTCTAATTTTAGCTAACCTACTTATTTCAACAACAAACCTACATCATCCATTCGGTTTTTCCAAACTACACATAGAAAATCTAAGTAAAACTTATGAATAGTCATTTTCTTCTCTATCTATTTATAGAGTAAAAGGTCAAAGGAAAGCGATGGCACTAGGATATCACATCCCGAAAAGCGGGACGGGTTGTACTGGACATAGCCCGTCATGTTTGGCATGAACGAACGCTTAATTGTTAGCGGTATGTGATTTTATTCTAACGAATGTCTTATTGAATTTTGTCCAGCCATTTGAGTTCTATTTTATTGTTTGTTTATGTTTCTTTTTCGTTTAATAGCAAAGCGTATTTGGATTATTGCTCCTATTAATGCTCCAAGAGTCAGAAATGGCACAGCTTGAACAAAACCATATGGTAAAAAAGGCAAGTATTCCTGTAAAAAAGTCTTTGAGTATGAAGCTGTCGGGTCAGATTGAAGTCTGAGTTCCTTCTCCCAAGTTGTGAAAATACATCCCCCAGTTAATACCAGTGAAATAATCTGTCCAAAGGAGCATGCTATGAAAGCCCAAGCAAAAAAGTCTTTCTGATGAAATTTGGCAAACCTTCCTGTAAATAAGGCAACGCCACCTGCTACAGTAATGCCAACTACAATGGCATGCAGAATTAAAAGTCCATTTGCCAACCAAATTTCATGTTTCATTTCAATATTATTTTATGTTGTGCTTAGCATTACTACTAATATATTCATGCCTACAACAAACCTACGACACCCATATGGTTTTTCCAAACAAAAATGGAAAATCTGTCATTTTTGTATGAACGAACCCTTAGTTGTTAGCTGTATTCTTTTCACATTGAGTTTTATTCCTTACCAAAATCCAGCTCTTTAACTTTCTTAAAAATGCTCTTAGTAACTTTTCCTCTAGAATCAATAATTAGATATGAAAAGGTCGTATCTCCTATTGTCTTTTCCATTTTTTTTAGCTTTGCAAAATCGATCCATTGGGTTGTAGATCCAATATTTATCAAAGTATCAGTATTCTTAAAAGTACTCCTAGTTTCAAAGGTAAATCCAAATTCACTGCCCTTTCCTCCAACTTGTGTCCATGAAATCAGATTACTATCTTTATCAAGAATAAAGTACCATATTTTCAAGCCTAATTCACCTTCATCATGTACAACTGTAAACTCAATTTTTGATTTGTCTCTGTCTTGCCATGAGTAAAGGTAAACTTTGTCTTCCAATGTTGTGTCAAAAATTGGATGACTGATTAACTTGAGACTTTCCAATTCAGCTTCTAAAGTACTATCACTAATGAATTCTTTCTTATTGAGATATTTGAAGTCATCCTTTTTGTTCTCCCAATAGGAAGATTTTAAGCTTGTTGAACTATTACAGCTTAAAAACAATATGGTAATGATATATATCGAACTTCTCATCATCAGTCAAATGGTATTACAACTTACTAACTTATTTCCATAACAAACCTACAACACCCTTACGGTTTTTCCAAACGAATAATTGAAAATCTAAGTAAAACGTCGATTTCATCATTTTCTTCATCATCTATCTATAGATTAGAAGGTCGAAGTAAAGCGATGGCATCAAGCCATAAAGGAACCTTATACAATGAACTTTTGGCTATTATTATCCATATCAATAACTAAATGAGACGTTCCCAATCAGTTTCGGCTGGTGAGGCCGTCTACTCGATTAGAGTGGCGTTGTTCTTTATTCGTTGTCGAGACGGTCGAATGTATTTTGTGTTGAATAGTCTTTGTTTCTATATTCATTGTTAGGAATGTCAATTATGAAGTCTTGGAATGATTTGTTGTTACTTGTCCCTAATGAGCCATAAATGACCTGAATATTTGTCGTGTCCTTGTCTTCACAATGTTCGCAATAATGCTTTATTTCTTTTCTATTTCCTTTTTTGTCCACATAATAGTATTTGGAATCTGAAAGTCTAATTGAATTTCCCTTGATTATAAACTGTGTCTTTAAATGTCCGTGGTCTGGAATTCTATAAATTCTCCATTTCCCTTCATTTTCTTTTTCTACACCGTCATGAACTCCGTATTCAATTACTACTTGTCCACGGTAACCTTCAGGAATTAGAAAAATGTCATACGAGGCACTGTCTTTAGCAATAAGTCCATAAAGAGTTAGAAATGGTAGAAGTCCCCAAAGGATTTGGTATCCTGTCTTTATATTCTTAAACGCTAATGCAATAAAAATTTGAAGCAGTCCAATTCCACACAAAATGAAGAACAAGTAAGTTGGCCAAGCTTGTGATACAAACATTAAAACATTCAGGCCGATACCAAGGAGCAATGTTATCAGTCCTGTCCAAAGTAATATTTTATTTGTCTGTCGTCTCATATACAATGCCCGCTAACTTACTTATTCCTGCAACAAACCTACAACACCCATACGGTTTTTCCAAACTAATATTAGAATATCTAAGTAAAACATGGATTGCATCATTTTCTTTATCATCTATCAATCATTTAGGAGGTCAAAGGAAAGCAATAAAACATTTAAATGAATTATTCACAAACAACGGCTTTCAAATAGTTGGCGTACACGGTTCGTACCAGCTTTGGTTGGTTGGTCCATTTAATTGATTATCAGCAGATTTCTTTAATGTCCTTTCGGTACAATTTTTACTTTTACTTTCATTTGATCTTTCTTGTCTTCGTTTAAGTCGTTCTCTATTCCTGTCGGATTATTTATATAACCTTCGGGATCATAAACAAAGCAGAATAACAACTTGCAATCAGGGTGTGTTTTATATTTGGCAATATCTATTATTAGTTGTTCACCTAGTTGTTTTGCCTGTAAATTTTTTCTTGTTTTTTTAACTTCAATAACGATTTTTTCGTTTTTTAGAAGAAAGTCAGAACGGGTACTAGCACCGGCATAGCTTGGATTCCATTCTTCTGTCCTAATGTCATCATAAAAGATTTTCAAAAGTGAATGTAATAAATCTTGAACATCGTATTCGTCATTTACATCTAGTGTTTCGCGGTGGTCATATCTTTGTCGAATTTGTTTAACTATAAGATGAAATTTATCCATAATTGTTTCCAATAAAAAAGCATCGTCTTTATTAGTTGATTTGATGCTGGCTTTCATTAGATCCTTTTTCGCTTTCCAAGGGAAATCCTTTCCGCAAAACTCACAAATAACAGGTACCGTAGTTTGTCTTCCAGAAATAAAAACCACTCCTTCGGTGTGATAGTCTCCTTTGATATCTTTGTTACAATTTTGGCATTTGTGTAAGGTCTTTGCACCACAAATAGTGCAAAATGATTTGTTAAATTGAGGGCTGCGGTAAAAATTATCATTTACTCCGTGTCCATTCTCACATACTAAATATGCATCATACTGTCCCATTCTTTCTCTATTATGATAATACTGAATAAATTATTCCCACAACAAACCTACGACACCCACACGGTTTCTCCAAACTAATAATATAAAATCTAACTACAACTTTGATTTCAGCATTTTCTTCCGTTCATCGCATCCTGCAAAGCGGGACAAGTTGTCCGCTGGACATAGCCCGTCATGTTTGGCATGAACGAACTTCTAGTTGTTAGGACTAGTCGTTTATTTTATTGAACTGTTCAATCCATTCATCAAAATTGAGTGATAAATTTTCTATCGTATCGAAATCATGGTCATAAAAATATACATTACAATCTTCTTTTCTGGATATTAAATCCTTAACGGCAAAACAAAATACATTTCCCATGCAGTCTGACGCAAACGGAATTAGATTTTCTTCAATATTTGATGTCCATTCATTTTCTTTATCGAAAATAATTTTGTCAGCATTCCAAAACTCTTGAACATCTGAAATTTCAATTTCATTTTCATCAATTAAATCCAAGATATTAGGTGTCCAAATGTTTCCATAAGTCAGAGCAAAATATTTAAAGCTTTTAGGAAACTTTATCTTAAACCGTTCTTCAAGAGAATCAAATTCTTTTGGAGTAAATGGCTTTGAAGGCGATATTTTAGAATTATCGTTAAATCGATTAAAAAATGTTTTTAGATGTTCCATGGTTCTCGACGATTAGTGCTAATGTTAAAGGAACATATCAGCATTTTGGGACTAATAAAGTTATTAAAAGTTGTACGATGTAAAGTTAAATAAAATCTTCTTTGCTAGGTTATCGTAGCTTGCCCAAATTTATGATTTGTTAAGTTGGGTGAATTTGCAGGGTTATGGTCCGGTGTTTTGAATGACTTTTTATATGGGATTTTAATCAAATTAGAATTAATGCGATTTTTTAATTTGTATCAATTGCTCTTGGATAAGTACTTTAAACTGAACCCGCCATTTTGCCAAACTGCTGTTGTAACTTTTTTTTTATTCAATTTTTAATCTAATCTACCCATTTCAATCTTTTAATAAACAAAATACTCCTATTTGTTCTTCTAAATTAAAATTTTCTTGAATTTCCTACTTTTTGAAAGTTTTCATTATAATCAAAAAATAAAAAGTCTTTCAACATTTGTTCAAAATTAGGTCCAATATACTTATATAGATTTTCACTAACAACATTGTCCATTTGATAAAAATTGTAATTCTTATCTACTAGTATGTCATTATAACTATTTTCAGCCCATGCAAAACAAACCAAGTTAATATTAAGTCCATATTCTTTCATGTTTTTAAAATAAGCAGGTGTGTCAAAAAAATCAATAATGGTAATTTCTCGACCATCAAATTTATCTGTAGAATTTAATTTAAGCCCCCCAAACTCTTCAATTATTTTAAAAGCATTTTGCATTTCATCAGTTTTTTCAAATTTTGACAAATCTACATTAATTCTTCTTTTTGGATACCATCCCGAATCTTGCAAAACACTTTTATATTTAAATGAGTAATATTCTTCTTCAGAAATAAAATTCTCTAAAATGATTTGTTTTAAATTATGCAGTAAACACTTATCATTATAATTAGCGCTAATTAGTTCTAAATATAACTCGTTACCCAAGCTTGACTCTAAATCAGAATTTTTATATACCCAAGATTCAAAATCTTTTGTATTTTCTTTTCCTATCAGAAGATTCAGTATCTTTTCTTTATCTGTATCTTTCATTGTGTATTTTTAAATAAGGTACAACGTTTTGGGGCTTTGCGAAGGCTGGGATTAGAAGTACTAAAGTTCAAATTTAGCACAATGTTCAGTAGGATTCCAAATGTTCAATTTACCACTAAAGCCCAGCTTTTGCAAAACCCCTGTTAGGCGATGCTTTTATTCGGTAATAACTTATTTTTTCACAATTAAATAAATATAAAATGTTAAACGAAAACAAAATTTTTCTCGGCGGTACTTGTGCCGAAACAACTTGGCGTAACGAGTTGATTAGTAAATTAAATAATCTATGGTGTTTCAATCCTGTTGTTGAAGATTGGACACCACAATGTCAAGCAAATGAAATTGACGAAAAAGAAAACCATTGTAGGGTGCATTTTTATTGCATAACAAAAGAAATGCAAGGCGTATTTTCAATTGCAGAAGTTGTAGATAGTGTTCATAACAAAAGCAAAGTAACAATTTTGCACGTTATTCCTGATGGATTTGAAAAAGGGCAATTAAAATCATTACAAGCTGTAGTTGATTTAGTAAATTCTCGTGGTGGTATTGCTTATATTGATAGCGACTTGTCAAGGTCTGCAAGAGTTTTAAATTATTCATTCTCAGACTATCCGAGTGCCGTTTCGGAAAGTATTGCCTAACAACTAGATTGCCGCCAACTTGCGGCAATCTCGGATATATTTCATTTAGTACATTATTCATTATCAGTATTTTAAAAGATTATTAGCATATCCATTGGACAAATAATATTAAGGTGTTCTTATCAGTTATTAGACGTTTATAATACATTTGTACTCACCCATAAACTCTTCATGATTTTTATTACATCTAATGTTTAATTATATATATCATAATGTTTAGGCAAATATAAGATTATAAGCGAATGATTTATTTAATCATTTATATTATTTTAATCAATTGCCAACATTTTATTGGATTTTCGAATTTAACTGTTAATTAGGTACCTGATTTTAAATGACAATTACTGGAAAACAAAGTTAAATCCCTTTTGTCTAGAACTTACTTAACATAAAACCGCCAAAGTAAATACTATAAATTATGCTGTAAATATAACTTTTGTTATATGTGTTTAATATTGCAAACACTCGAGTAAATGTTACTAACATCGGGATGAATATTAGTTTCATCCGAGTGAATGTTATAAACATCGAGATAAATATTAGTTTCATCCGAATGAATGTTACTAACATCGGGATGAATATTAGTTTCATCGGAGTGAATGTTACTAACATCGGGATGAATATTAGTTTCATCGGAGTAAATGTTATAAACATCGGGATGAATATTAGTTTCATCGGAGTAAATGTTACTAACATCGGGATGAATATTAGTTTCATCGGAATAAATGTTACTAACATCGGGATGAATATTAGTTTCATCGGAGTAAATGTTACTAACATCGGGATGAATATTAGTTTCATCCGAGTAAATGTTACTAACATCGGGATGAATATTAGTTTTATCCGAGTAAATGTTATAAACATCGGGATGAATATTAGTTTCATCGGAGTAAATGTTACTAATGGTCGAATTTTGCAAAGAAACACTTTGATATTGCAAAGCAACACGCCGATGCTACAAAGTAATCACGCGATGCTACAAAGTAACACGCCGATATTACAAAGTAATCACGTGATGTTGCAAAGTAACGCGCCGATGCTACAAAGTAACACGCCGATGTTACAAAGCAACACGCCGATGTTGCAAAGTAATCACGCGATGTTGCAAAGTAACACGACGATGTTGCAAAGTAATCACGTGATGTTGCAAAGTAATCACACGATGTTACAAAGGAACACTTAAGCGTTGCAAAGAAACACTTCTATATTTGTACTTCAAAAAGTCGATTTTGACCGAAAAGGGGTAGGGCAGGTCAGGTTTTTAAGTGGTAAAGAAAGGCTTGTTTTTAAGTACTTCATTTCAATACTTGTATAAGTTTTGATATAAAATTAATGTACTATAACTAATCTTTATTTTTCTTTTGTCTTAACACATGACTAAGTGATTGCGAAGAATGAGCAAATCGAGTGAACGATTTCACTCGATAACGCAGGAACCGGAGCATACTTGCGTAGGGGAAACATGCGCCGCGGCGCACAAGGCTTTTTCCTTTTCTTAACGCCAAAACATCAAAAAATAGCTAAACCGAAAAAACTCGCCTTTTTATTTGGTGGACCGTATTTGGCATTTGTAGCACTTCGTTCATGGTCGCTCGCGTTTGGCTTTTGTTTTGGCTCATACAGTTTTCGCTTTTTAACGCCATTTTATGAAGTTTTGACTAAAAATGAAAAGGCCAGATGGACGTTGCGCTTGGCATGTAAACTTAAATTTTTAAAATTGTAGTTCTACAAAAACTAGCGTTTTTTGGTTACTTTTTTTCTGAGCATGCATTCCAAAGGAATAAAGGAAAGAAAAAGGTGCAAAAAAGTGACTGCCGTCAGCATAGGACATTGTGGACAATTTTGCTACAAAGATTACAGGACCACATAAAGACTGAAGCTTGCTGGCAACAATAAGCATTTTTGATGATATATAAACTAAAA
>Ga0075154_10003038_pt1 | contig 10780 bp, 5 predicted proteins | sample JI71714BDNA_FD_70965 | JGI IMG/M metagenome (GOLD analysis project Ga0075154, IMG submission 70965) | Wastewater effluent complex algal communities from Wisconsin, to seasonally profile nutrient transformation and Carbon sequestration -... | ecosystem: Engineered > WWTP > Effluent > Algae...
TACAGCACTCCCTTCTTACTGAATACAAGTAACGTCTCCCTCTCACTCTCCCTTTACAATAACGAGTTTCCTATAAATCAAATGACTACAAGTACAAAGGTACAAGGTACAACCCCTCTCTCACTCCCACTCCCACTACCACTAATACCACTATCAATCCCTCTCACAATACAATCACATGGGTATACAATACCTACAGTGTAAATATTCTATTCTTTTCTGCAACAGTCTGTCATCAGCAGCTGTCGATTGTATTAAGCATCAATTTATGACGTTCAAACTTACGACAATGACGCAGTTCTGCATGACCATTCTCCCGTAGCGGTAGTACATGAGTATCGTAGCGATCGATTCCTACAGACATTTTCGGCTTCAACAGGAGCAGTTGGCTGGGCATGACGGCATGACAGGTGGATAGTTTGATGGATTTCTCCAGTCTGCAGAGAGATCTTTTTTTTGTAAAATAATTCCAGCAGTGCCAATACTGTTTTGGATCGGCATTTATTAGTTTTTGTTGTCTTCTTTTTGCCCCAAAACACAAGTCAGCATGATGTATAATTCCTTGTGTTTAATAGTGGCGCTCTTAGTCAGTCATGAAGTGGTATTTGCCTTTTATTCACCGTCGTTGTTTGCTACTAGAACGCCAAGTAGACAATTATATTTTGCACCTGAAGACAACGCTTGTGGATACGTGTTGCCAGAGCCCTCCACGATGAGAATCAAGGACCTCAAGACTGAATTGGAAAGCTACGGAATGTCTACCGAAAAGTTTTTGGAAAAGATGGAATTGGTACGGGCCGTAGAAGGTTTGCGTGCCGAGCGCAAGATTCTCTCTGAAAAAAAGAACAAGAAAACTCGCCGTAGTCCGCAAGAAGAAGAATATCAAGAAATTTCGCCAGAAATGAACGTTTGGACACCCACGGTGGCAGAGTTGGTGGAAGTAGATGAAGAATTGCCAGTGGATCAAGAAGAAGAACTGCCAATAGAGCAAGAGTACCAATGGCACATGGAAAAAGAAGAATCTCCTGTGGAGCAAGAGTACCAATGGCCTTCTCCTGTGGAGCAAGAGTACCAATGGCCTACTCCTGTGGAGCAAAAGAAACAATGGCACATGAAAAAAACAGAGGAAAACTTTGATGATTTTCAATCTGAAACAAATTCTTGGACTTCCACAGTGTCCGAGTTAGTGGAGGAGGATGAACAAGAGACAACTACCGACCCATGGGCAGAAACTCTTGTGCCACTAGATGAACAAGAGCAGCAGCAGCCAGAGACGAATAATTGGACGGAGCCCACGACGCACCAATGGAATAGTCCCATGTCAATGGACGAACTTGAAGAATTTCATGTGCCGTCTACAACTTGGTCCTTGACAAATGCTGACGGCGAGGAGATCCACCACGAAATACCGCGCGAAGTACGAATTCAATTGGAAATCGACAATTGCTGGAGACTGTCAGTGCCACAACTTCAGACGGAACTAAAAAAGATTGGCGTCTATACTGGATTGTTTCGCGAAAAGGGCGACTATGTGCTGGCATTGGCGCATGCCTTAGTTGATGGTGTAGAACTACAAGAAGATGAGGAAGTTGTGGTGGCCGAAGATGTGGAAGTCTTGGGAGCCGATGAGGGGTGGGCCGCATGGCAATTTCAAGATGCTCAGGCATAGAAACAAAAAACGAAACGACAAGAGTCATTTTTAGTGATCAAGGCATACTTTTTTTAATAACAGGTTGATTAAAAAGAAATTCAAATTAGGGGATAAGAAATTCAAATTTAGGTAATTAAACAGCATTCAATTTAATTACACTGTGACTGTGTTCATCTGATTTGCATCTCGAGTGGACTTTGACATTGGAGTGCGAACAAAAAAAATCAGAATCATGAATATTCTTCAAAAGTCCTTCATTCATGGCATAAATGATATGAAGAATAAATATTGATTTACAAGTCCCAGCTCACGAGTGAGAGCAAGTCCGCAGTGCACTCGGTACAGTTTACAGGTATACGCAATTTTCTCCCTCCAGATATACTGACCCAACATTTGAAAAAACCGTTGTACACCCAAAACACGAGTCACGTCAAATGTTTTATTTGAACGTCGAGTACTATTTTTGGTGAATTTTCGAAAGTTTTTTACTAATTAGGAAATCTCTACAAATCAGTGAAAATGTCTTCAGATGAGGATTCGGACGACCCCTTTGAGTGCATCCACACTAGGAAATTTCGGCATGAGAGCGATGGATCCGACGATGAAAGCGACGAAAGCATAGATTTCAAATCGAGATTCAGGGCTAGACGCCCGAAGCGACAAATTGTAAATCTAAACGACCAAGAAAATAAACAACAAGTAGAACAAGTAAATGGCTCTGAAATCATAGTGCCAGTAGTCGATTTAGATGTAGATGTCGATGTCGATATCGATATCGATAATAGCATAGATGAAGAAAATGTTATTGAAATCGAGAGTGATGATGGGAAGCTTGATATTAGTATTGATCCAGCTGAAGAAGAAGAAGATAGTGACATTGAAGTTGTCATGTCTCCCTTATCATCAAGGAGAATTAGTAGCGAGGGTGGACGTACGCTACAGGAGGCACTCCGCAAGACAAGAGCCGCACGACAAGCATTACTGCAAACTCAGGTAGCTCCAACGAACTTTCAACAATTAGACAATGACGACGATGTTGAAGTGCAATGTCTTGATTCTCCGCCAAGGCAAAAACACCAAGTTCCCAAGGGTGAACCCATTTCAGTTTCTCTCAGATCCAATAATAAGCTTCACAATATATGCACATATACCCAAATCTCACTTCAACAAGTTCATGATGAATACTGCAATCGCGTATTCATTCCTTTACACAAGAATGTTATACTCCATTTCGATGGAGAGGCCTTGGATCTCACAAAAACTCCGCAACAATACGACATGGAAGATGGAGATTTGATTGATGTGGTCTTGAAGGATGCTACAGAGAATAGTTTTCCTACCAAGAAAATACAACCAGACTCGGCGAGAACACCTGCGAAAAACACTACACCTGGCACATTTGCACGATTTGCTGTGAGCTTGCACACCCAAATATTTCATTGTGCTCCTGAAGATTTACATCGCAATGTTTCTACTTCTACACGAACATGGCAAATTCGAAAGACGGACAAACTCGCGAAACTTGTAGATCAATATAAAGCAGAACGTAATTTGGAAAATGCTCAAACTTTGATGCGGTACACCAATAACAAGGGCGAGGTCAGGAGCGTCAACTTGGAGCGAGATACACCCTTGTTGCTTCAACTAAAAGACTACGCAACATTGGACATGTACATTTATGGGAATAGCCCGAGTACTACCGGTAGTGTGGTTCAAAATAATTCAGACGGCAACTTTCTTTCTCTAGATTATGAGGACCAATGCAAGCCGGCGAAGCGAATTGACTTGATTTTGCGAATCAATGGCCAGGATTCCACTAAAATGACCTTTTCTCTTGCTCCAAACGATCCATTTTCAAAATTGCTTGAAGAATTTCGTTCTAAACACTCCTCCTATAAGCACGTTCAGCTCACATTGGACGGCGAGCCCTTGTCGCTTCAGAGTACTTGTCAGAATGAAGACTTGGAGGGCGGAGAGATTGTTGACGTTGTTGCAGGTTAAATTGATCTCTTGCGTATTGTCCTGTAGATTTAACAGTTCAGCTACTGTAGTAAAATTTCTTGATAATGTTCGCAAGGAGAGCCCCTGTCGCTCCAGAGTACTTGTCAGAATGAAGACTTGGAGGGCGGAGAGATTGTTGACTTTGTTGCAGGTTAAATTGATCTTATTGTCGCTCTGGCGTTTTGTCTTGTAGATTTAACAGTTCTACTCTAGTAAAATTTATTGATAATGTTCGCAAGGAGAGCCTTGTTGCTCCAGAGTACTGCGTCACACATGAATTAGATCAAAATGAGTCCTTGTTGGGTTATTAAATTAAAAGTTAGATACAAATTGGCACTCTACAATAATATCTTTTTGAACAACTTTTTACACTACGATAAAACATCCTGGAGCAAATATTCTGTCATGGGCGAAATGCCTTCAGCTTCCAAACGCGACAACTCTTTCCGAATAGATTCCTGTCGTTCATGATCATCCAAATCTTTGAATTTATCTTTCAAGGCAGCATTCAGATAAATTAAATCCGAGCCAAATCTACTCATTTCCACTGTCCCCGTTGCATTCTTTGTAACTATGTTGCCACTCAAGATGCACATGAAGTTTGTGTCAAATACCATTTGGTAGGTCCATGATGACATTCCTTGCCATGTTGTGCCATGTGTTTCCATCCAATCTATAACTCCTTCAAATGTCCGAGTCTTTGAGTCCCACATGAGTTGCTTGAAATATATTCGCGATGGAATCGGTTGGCCATCATCCAATGTAGGCCATGTTAAGCTACACATAATGTTGTCGTAAGAAATATAAGGCGGACTAAAATCTATTTCAAAATGATATGCTGCCATGCCAAAAGTGTTGCCTTGGATAAAGGTATTACCCCACAATGATTCTGGTTTGTACTTGGCGTTCTCAGACTCAGTTACTTTGTGCCTATTCATGTACAGTGCTCCGCCTGATGGACATAACGGAACAAACAACCTATTGGTCTTGACTGTGGGCGGGTGAATGCGCTGCCAATGAATTTCCTTTACTTCATCGTGTGAAGTGGTCCACTTCAACATGCTATGCTCTGCTTCGCCAACCAAACCATTGTCTCCAAGAAAGATTTCACCTCCATTGATACTATTCAAGGTTTGTACTATATTTTGAGATTCATCTGGCCACATGAACGAAATTTTTTCGAGTTTACCATTTTCATCATGACCCAATTCTATTCGATACCTCTTTCCATATAATGAAAAGCAGTTACTCCCTACTTCGATCTCTGCTGCTGACTCTTGAGGCACGCTAGGCCATGTCACTCTCCACTGTCCATCCATTGGTCCAACTTCAGTAGACTCAATCGCGATTCCACCCCTGCAAATGCATTTAAGGCCACTTGAAAATTGAACAGAAATACTCCAAGTTTGGTTTTGAAAAGTTTTTAAAGTCCCACTAAATGTTTGCGATTTAGCATGGTAAATGCAAGATTGCTGTTCAAAATGGATAAGCTGTTCACCGCCAGACAGCAACACAAAAGGCACACCCTCTGATGGGAACGAGAGAAATTGAATCCAAGGAAGCTCCGTTTCCGCATTATCCATACTCAAGAAAAATGTAGAGCCCCGTAATGGTTTAAAATCGAAATCAAATTGTGATTGAAATTCTTCATCTGGGTTGTATTTGCAGAGATCAATCAAACTCAATATACCTCGGCACATTGGACATCTACCTCTCAACGGCATGTTTGTCACAATCACATTATCTAAATCATCAGGGGATGATGTCAAGAAATCCTGGCCACGATTTCCACTACTTGATCGATACACGATTCGCTCCATGCATGGGACACAAATAGCATGTCGACATGGTCCAACTATGAACTTGATATTCTCATCTTGATTGTGTAAGCAAACTGGGCATTCCAAACTATGAGACATGATGTAAACCATGTACTTTTATTACATACTAGTGGTTTAAATTCCGACGAGCCCGTTTTGGGGATTCATGTTTTTGTGGTGAGCCTTATTTGATTAAGATTCTCTCCAGCTGAGACGTGGTTCTTTTTTTACAAAGAAGGATTGAAAAACATAGCAAATTGGACTTTTTCGAAAGAAATCTTTGAAACGTCACCATACCGCGAGACGTCGGATACGGTTTGCATCAAGATATTTTTTCAGTGTTTTCGAAGAAAATTGCAGATCTGGTAATTTTGCAAAAAAAAAATCGTTTGATGATTCTTTACCATTTTGTTAGCTTCGTTCATAGTCTCCTTGAGCTTAACGACATACATGCTGCTAGGAATGGATGTAAAATGTAATCCTCCATATCTTTTCATATTTTACGTAAAAGACACGTCAGAGTTTTTTTAGAAATATTTTCTATGATTTTGTCATATAAGTCGGCTTACAGACTTTGTAGCACACATCGCACTGCAAATCAACAGAACAAGGCCATTGACAACAAGATAACTTTTGGCAGTGTTAGTGAGCGCTTGTCTGCTTAAAAACGATGCCCATGATGATTTCGTTGACATGGAGACATGAATGAGTAGGAGGCATGCTACAGCTTGTGGATAACATGTCCCACTAAAAGATTCTAGATAGAATTGATCGATAATGAAGATATTCTACAACTTTTGCACAAAGTTTGCATTTACGGATTTTAAAAAATTAGATCATTTCTGAAGCGTATTCTCTAGGTTTTATAGGTTTGGCCTGGTTTTATTGGTGTGTCCAGGTTTTATAGGTGTGTCCAGGGTTTATAGGTGTGTAACCAAGGCATATTACGTGGAAAACTTCAAATGACGTCTTGTCTAATTGATGCAAATCAACAGAGAAAAGGCCATTGGCAACAAAGAGGTGGGTGTAATCCAGGCCTATTACGTGGAAAATCTCAAATGACGTCTTTTACAATTAAACATACTCGAGTCCCGTATCATTCGACGACATCGTTTTTACGTCATGCAGAACAATTTTTCCAGATGATCTCTGCGACAAACCAATTTCTTGTCTTTTTGATGATTATATGAGTGGGTCAACAGAACATCGTTCTTCATCTTGGTAAAGAAATAGAATAAACTCGGTAGCGGTGGTTTCTGGTGTCACGATTGTGTACCGGTCATGGTGCTAATTGTTCTATTCCAGACTTAAAATCTCATCTTGACCTAGAATAGGAAAGCTATGATAATCTGTCTTTAAGGATCACATGAGGAAATGTTGCCAATAGTTCGTAATCTATTAGTGGCTTCCTTCGTTTGCAGCAGGGGCCAAATCGTCTCAACGTTTCTGATCAGAAGTCAAGTTTTAGCAAAAAAGAACCCCAAATTATTTCAAACAAAAAACGTCGGCTGGAGGTCTCGTAGTATTCTACATGCATCAAATGCGTTTTTCAGCTGGGATTCCAATTTTTTCACTTATCGAGATCCTTCAACCATGTTGATTCGCGAGCTGAAGAATGAGCTCGAAAACTATGGGGTCTGTACGAACGGTTTCTTTGCCAAAAAGGAAATGATCAAAGCCGTTCGTGGAATTCGCGCTCTTCGTCGATCTTGGTTGCATTTACAAAAGAGTCAGAGCGATTACATACCTCATCTCAGATCTGTACTAGTTGAGCCTGATCACCAAGATCATGGAGAGGAAATTCCGTTTTATTTTGCAAGAAGGAAGGCCAACAACCATAAGCAGGCATACAGCAATGCTTCCCAAAGACAGGCAGTTGAGCAACACTTTTACCGAGAAGAGCCTCCATCTATACAGCAAGATTACTCTGTTTTAACAAAAGACGAGTGTGAAAAATATTGGAAGAGATTTGACAGAATAAAAGAACCACAAGAATCACCCAAGTTGATCGAAAACGATAATTCGATACATGCGGGTGGACCATACCCGCCACAATTAGATAAAAATCGATATATGGATCAGTTTCGACCACTCCAAATAGAATATTCTGTCAAGTCTCAGTCTAATCCAACAAAAAAATATAGCCACAATCATGGAGGCAATTATCAAAGTTTTGGCGATTATGGACAGCCATTTAATCATGGATATTCAAGTGATTTTCCAAATATTGATTACTTTTGGTCTAACAAAGATAGACAAGATTTCTTCACTGAGCAAGAGCAAAAGCAAAAGTTTGAGTCTGAATCTACTGAAAGTCGATTTCAATTTTATCGTTCACAAAATTATGGGTATGAAGAAGAGCAGGGAATACATTATGAAAAGCAACAGACAAAGTCATACAGGTCGAAATCGACGCGAAATTCGTATTATGAATCGGATTGGATGTCGCAAAAAAAGTGCGAGAACAAGTCTAATTTTCATGATACCAACTCAGCGGTCAAGAGCAATTTATCTCCAGAAATGGGGTTGCAATTAGAAATTGAAAACTGTTTAAATATGTCTCTGACAGACCTCATTACAGAACTTCATTGGTTTGGAGTAAACACTGATTCCTTTACAAACAAGTCCGAATTAATTCAAGCACTTGCAGAAGCTCGTTTAAGAGGTGTAGAGGACGTTGTGGAAGAATGTGTGGCGGCAGAAGTAGAAGTCTTTGCTGATAATTCTGGACCTGAAGGTTGGTATGGATGGTATTGCAAACATGCTTGAATTGGTTTGTGCCTTGGTTACAGAAATAAATTTTGTTACAAAATATAAGCCCAAAACTAATAAGCAAAATTTGTAATTTGCATTAAATAATGTGAATGCCCACTTTTTGAAATTAGAGAATTGTCAACATTGGTGTTCAAGATTGCATTAATTATAAATTTACAAAAAAGTACATGTAGATGGATAGATCATGCTTCAAGTCGCAGTATGTGGCCGAAATTCGAGGAAAAGCTCCCAAAATTCAATTGCGGCTTGGATGTGCAATGACTATGTAGTACAATTGGTTGACGACAACTGCCGCGACATATGTCGATTCCGCACGCATGTAGGCAATTAAACTTGCATCTCGGAATCGCATCATGAGGACGTCAGAAATGAGCTCATCGAGGATCATTTTGGTAGAGTTAAAATATATAAATATACGTAGAACAGTATGCAAAACGTACACACTTGATGACGACATGATTCTTTACATGCTAAATATGATGCTTAAGATCGCATCATATATTCGGAGTTGTATTTGTGTGACAGAACAGTTAAGAACTTTGCAGAACTCTTGCCGTAGTACACATCCTACAGACCATCGAGCCACCAATTGCTACGTGTACTTTTCCAATATATCGAATGATAGGAAAAAGTTGCAAAGGCCATCATCGTACGCACTTGTGGGATGATAGTTACGTGAACTTGGCGGCCATCAAGGCATCGGAAACCGACCCATCAAAAGATGGGATGCAAACAATTTTCTCAAGTGTACCGTAAGAGCAGCTTTGTCGTGTCTGCTGAATCCAATAAAGTAATTAAGAGTATGCAGTAATATATTGGTATCCAGACACCGTTATTCTTCAATCTCTGTAATACAGCAGCAATTTGACTAATAAATACTTGAGTACGTTTGAAAAAGGTGGGCGAGAGATGACGACCTTAATGCTTGCTTCCTTCTTTCTATCGTTCCTTTCCCGGAGGACGATGGCATTCCAAGGTGGAACAGCCTTCTTCGTGGCCAAGGGGAGCGGATTGATCACCAAGACTTCAACGGCATGGCGGGATGCTGCCAGAGAAACTATCAGCACTGGAAGACTAGCATACACTGTGTATGGAACTGAAATAAATCTCCCAGATCCAGCAACCATGCTAGTGAGGGACCTGAAGAGCGAGCTGGAAAGTTACGGTATTCGGACGGAAGGTTTTATGAAAAAACATGAAATGGTGGATGCTCTTAATGAAGCTCGCTTATATCGAACCTTTGGAGATGAAATCCCCCATCAGTATCATTTTGATCGCCATTATGATCACATTCCCCATCAATATAACGACGAACCTCATGTAAAGGAGCCTAAATATCGCGAGCAAGCTTGGCATCAAGAGCAAGAGTGGCACAAAAAACCGAATCAACGGCGAAACAAGAACCATGCTTCAAAAGATTATTTTCCAGAACCAATTAAAATGACTGACGATGAAGTTAAGCCTTTTGATACTCACTGGGAAAACGGGCACGAATATACGGGGCGAAACCAAAAGTTTAATCAACAGTACCAACAGACACAAGAGTCACACTTTGACCAACATTATCAAGGCACTACCGCTAGCGATTCACAGCTTGTTCCAGAGATCTCAAAAGATATTGCTTTGCAGTTGGAAATGGAACAAAATTGTGTTCAAATGAGCATAGCGGAGATTGATGCCAAGTTACGATGGTTTGGTATCAACACGGATTCATTCATGGATCGAGCAGATTTTGTAGTTGCACTTGCTGGGGCTCGATTGAATGAAGTCAGGGATGCGATCGATGTTCCATCAGAGGTGGATAGCGGAGAGTACTGGCCATGATGACGTGATTTATTTTCTCGAATAACATGTGTGAAAAAATACTCGATTTGTTTAAATTATTTTAATCCTTTAGTGCACAGTAGGAACCAAATCCGTTGCATTATTCTGAATCATCAGCAGTCCATTCAAATCAAAAAAATTGTTTGATACGCTTGAGGGTTGTCAAGGATCTCTCAGACGCTGTATTTTTATGGAGCTTTGGAAATGAAGCATATTGCTTATTAGCTGGATATTGCTAAGGTAGTAAATGAATTAAAATGTTGGGTTAATCATGTGGTATTGATAACACACTATCTATATTATCTTGAGATATTCTTTCCTTTAGAAGTTGGGATCACTGCCATAATATTTCCACTTTAAACTTGATATGATCCTATACAACATTCAGACACTCCTTTTCTTTCAAGTTTCTCCATCATAATTGTAAATTCTTTCTCTTGCATTTCAATCTCCTCTCTTCAATGGTCAGATGTATGCTACTATACTTCTTGTCATATGCCATTTGTTCTCGATTAAACTGCAATAGTTCAGAAGTCAGATGATTTAGCTTCTGGGAGTTGATCATTGCTTTTTCTTCAGAGTCAGTACCCCTTCAACATTCCTTTGTAATTAAAGGAGTTTTGTGTAAAGAGGATGACATATATGGAATAACTGTGTTTTCATCTGCTGGTGTTTCATTATCAACACCATATTGTTCTTAGTCATGGGC
>Ga0075154_10003039_pt1 | contig 10780 bp, 8 predicted proteins | sample JI71714BDNA_FD_70965 | JGI IMG/M metagenome (GOLD analysis project Ga0075154, IMG submission 70965) | Wastewater effluent complex algal communities from Wisconsin, to seasonally profile nutrient transformation and Carbon sequestration -... | ecosystem: Engineered > WWTP > Effluent > Algae...
GGGTTTTGATCCCGCCATTCTGGGGTTCGAATCCCTGTACCCCTGCCATTCTTTGATAACCCAGCTTCGGCTGGGTTTTCTTTTTTCCGGCCACAATAAATTAATCATTAACAAATGGGGTCAGAGTCAAATGTTAACAGCGGACTGTTAACATTTGACTCTGACCCCATTTGTTAACTAGCTACTTCAGCCCTGCTGCATATGCGCCAACCCATGCTTTTATCGGGCCGGCATTGGCGGCCATCCTTAAACCGGTTTTCCGGGCGAATCTTAAGAGCGGGGATGTGCTGCTAAAGAGCTGATAAAACCCATCCATCGCCGACATCATTAATAAATTGGCGTTTTTGCGTTGTTGCTCATAGCTTGCCAGCAATGCTGAATTTGCCGGATCTTCCCCAGCAGCCACCGCAGCCAGCACCAACTCTGCCAACACTTTGGCATCGGCAAAACCTAAGTTTACGCCCTGCCCGGCTAACGGATTAATGGTATGCGCCGCATCACCTACTAACACCACCCTACCCGCACTGTATCTATTGGCATGCATCCGCGTCAGTGGAAACCAACCTTGTTGCAGCACCTTCACTTGACCGAGTTTCTCAGGGAAAAATTGCTGAATTTGTTGCGTCAGATCCGCTGCCGACAGCGCCGCCAATTGTTTAACCCGTGGCTGACTGTCGTACCAAACCAAAGAGCCCATAGCACCGGGTAATGGTAAAAATGCCCGCGGCCCTTGTTCGGTAAATTGCTGCCAAGTGATGTCTTGCTGGGAATACTCAGTTTCAACCGTCGCCACTAGACAACCTTGCTGATATTGCCAGCCGTTACAGCCGATACCAGCCAGCGTGCGAAGCTGCGAAGTGCCGCCATCGGCAGCAATCAATAACCGTCCCCGAATTTCACCAAATTCCGCAGTACGCAGACTCGAAAAATCTTCTGTTTGCTGCAGCGACAACACAGTTGCAGGACAAAACACGGAAAGCTGAGGAGGAAACTGCTGCCACAACGCCGCTTGGATTTGATTATTTTCAATGATATGGCCAAGATGTGGCTGGTTAATTTCCTCCGCGGTGAAGGTTAACTCGGCCCCGTTGACCTTGCTGTGGGTGGCTTCAAACGCCTGTAACCGCAGATAAGGACATAACCGCTTCGCAGGGATTGCCTGCCAAGCGCCAAGTTCACTGAGCCATTGTTCACTGCGCCGGTTGATTGCACTCACCCGCAAATCAACCGGTGTATCTGCTACAAGCACAGGCAGCTTGGTTTTTTCCAGCAATGCGACTTTGAGCCCGTGTTGACTAAACTTGAGTGCCAAAGAGGCACCGACCATTCCTCCACCGACGATGACGACATCAAACACGGCTACACCTTTTATCTAAACAGCTATGAAACATAATGAATTGACGCTGCAATGCCCCAGACTTAGAGCGAGACCAACCAACTGCGGTGATCCACAACCGCAGCGCGCAATGAGCGTCATAAAACGGCATTCTAGCTGACAAAACGAACCGAAAAGCCGTTTCGGATCAAATTTCTGCAGTTTTTTAAGCATGGCTTGAAAGTAAATTCGTGAACCGCCTTTCTTATGGCCACTTCTATTCACAAAGGAACATCCATGAACATGCTTCAACACATCAGCCGTCATCTTCGTCGTACAGCGCTCACCGTCCTCGCGATCTCTTGGTCAGTGTCAGCCGTGGCCGCCGATATTGCGACAAGTCCAGAAACCGTCCGCCCATTACTGAATGGTATGACCGTGCCAGCGATTTCGGTTTTAGACCAAGCCGGAAAAACCGTTGATTTAACTGCCACGATTAAACAAAAACCGACAGTGCTGGTTTTCTACCGTGGCGGCTGGTGCCCTTATTGCAATACGCAGCTGGCTGGGCTGCAACAAGTTGAAGGCGAATTCGCCAAGCTTGGTTATCAAATTATTGCCATCAGCCCGGAAGCGCCATTGGCGGTGAGCAAATCCCAACAATCGACCAAAGACGTTGCGTTAAGTTATACCTTGCTGTCGGATGAAAAACTTAGTGCTGCCAAAGCCTTTGGTATTGCGTATTACCTCGATGCTAAAACCACTGCTTTATACAAAGGCAGTTATGGCATCAACTTAACTTATGACAGCACTGGACAGGCCGTATTGCCGGCACCGGCAGTGTATGTGCTGAACGAAAAAGCTGAAGTACAGTTTAGTTATGTGCACATTAACTTTAAAACCCGCTTACAGCCGGAGTTACTGCTGCTGGCCGCAAAATTGGCAAAAGGCTGATCCTGCTCTCACATTCAGCGGGTCACTTTGTTGCCCGCTGAAACTGCAACCCCGCATAAAAACCCCATCTTTATTCAGATCTCCGACATAACAATTCCCAGCTGATTCAATCAGCTGGCAAAGCCGAAGCTGTCACGAAAAATGCGTTGACGTGCGGCGAAAAATCCGGCATTTTGCGCGCCCTATCCCCTTTAGCCTGATCTTGACCAGCGCAGAAGTTTTGCCGTCCGCTGGGTTTATAGCTAAAGTAATGTTTTCTTTTTTCCTTTTGCCTTGGAGAATGTTGCATGCGTAACGTTACAGTTGCCGCCACCCAAATGATTGGTGGTTGGAATGTCGAAGAAAATATCGCCCGTGGCGAAAAACTGGTACGTGAAGCGGCCAGCCAGGGTGCACAAATTATTCTGTTACAGGAACTGTTTGAACGTAACTATTTCTGCCAGAAGCAAAAACCTGATTACCTAAATTTTGCCGTGCCGCTGGAAGAAAATGCGGCCTTTTTGCATTTCCAGAAAATCGCCAAAGAACTGAAAGTCGTGCTACCAATCAGCTTTTACGAGCGCGCTGGCAACTGCCTGTATAACAGTGTAGCGGTGGTCGATGCCGACGGTTCTTACCTGGGCACTTACCGCAAAAGCCATATTCCTGATGGCCCTGGCTATAGCGAAAAATACTATTTCACCCCGGGTGATACCGGATTTAAAGTGTGGGATACCGCTTATGCCAAAATCGGCATCGGCATTTGCTGGGATCAGTGGTTCCCGGAATGTGCTCGCAGCATGGCACTGATGGGCGCAGAACTGTTGTTCTACCCTACCGCTATTGGTAGCGAGCCGCATGACCCAACCATTTCATCGCGCGACCACTGGCAGCGCACGCAGCAGGGCCACGCCGCTGCGAACTTAGTACCACTGATTGCCTCTAACCGCATCGGCACCGAAAGCGAAGATGATTTCTCTATCACTTTCTATGGCAGCTCGTTTATTGCTGATCAGTCCGGCGCCAAAGTGCAGGAAGCAGACGAAGTGAGCGAAGCGGTGCTGGTCCACACCTTTGATTTAGATGCGCTGGCGCATATCCGCCGCAGCTGGGGTGTGTTCCGTGACCGTCGCATCGATATCTTCGATACGCTGTTGACCAAAGATGGCAAAACCGTGCCGCGCAATAGTGCTGAGTGATAGCGCTGAGTGATCCTGCTAATAATAGTGCGGCATAACAGCGCCAAGTAGCGGAATAAAAACTTCAATGTGTCCATAACTTAAGGACACAGTTCAAATCAGGCCGGAGTTTTCTGGCCTGATGTCATTTCAAAGTGGAAGGCCAGCCTTCCCAAATGCAGGACCTTGACGTGAGCGGACATACTTCTGATCGGACTTTAACCAGCACGCCACGCGCTGATGGCTTTTATATGCCTGCTGAATGGGCGACCCACAAGCAAACTTGGCTGGTGTGGCCGGAGCGCACCGATAACTGGCGCTTGGGTGCCAAGCCAGCACAACAAGCCTTTTGCGCCGTCATTCGCGCTATTGCCCGTTTCGAGCCGGTGACCGTAATGGCATCGGCCCGCCAGTTTGCCAATGCGCAGGCACAACTCAGTCTTGAAGCCACCCCTCACCCAATCCGGGTGATTGAAGTGTCTAACAACGACTCCTGGTGCCGTGACACTGGCCCGACTTTTGTCACCAATGGCAGCGAAGTACGTGGGGTCGACTGGACCTTTAACGCTTGGGGCGGCCTCAATGGTGGTTTGTATTTCCCTTGGGATTTGGACGATCAAGTGGCGCAAAAGGTGCTGAATGTTGAAGGCATGGCCCGTTATCGCACCGAAGGTTTTGTGCTGGAAGGTGGTGCGATTCACACCGACGGCGAAGGCACTTTGCTGACGACCGCTGAGTGTTTACTCAATCCAAATCGCAACCCGGATTTAACCAAAGCGCAAATTGAACAACAGCTGTCGGATTATTTGGGCATCGACAAAGTGATTTGGCTCGAAGAAGGCATTTTTAACGACGAAACCGATGGCCATGTCGATAATATGTGCTGTTTTGTCCGCCCGGGTGAAGTCTTACTGGCCTGGACCGACGACGAGTCCGACCCACAATATGCTCGCTCGAAAGCTGCACTTGAAGTGCTGGAAAACAGCACCGACGCCAAAGGCCGTAAGTTTATCATTCATAAACTGCCGGTACCGGGCCCATTGCTGGCCAAAGCGGAAGAATATGCTTCTGTCGATTTAACCGGTGCGGCCACGCCACGGGAAGCCGAAGCGCGTTTAGCTGGCTCTTACATCAATTTTTATTTATGTAATGGTGGTTTGGTGTTACCGACGTTTGATGACCCAATGGACAGTGTTGCGGTGGAAATTTTAAGTAAAGTCTTCCCGCAGCATCAAATTGTCACCGTGCCTGGCCGGGAAATTCTGCTCGGCGGCGGGAATGTCCACTGTATTACCCAACAACAGCCTGCTTAATACTATTCAACCTATGGCGAAAGTGGCATGACTCTGCCCTTTCGCCTGCATTTCAGCCATCGTAAACGCCCCCTAAGTACGTCACTTCGCCATCACGGCCACATCAACATCACGGGCTAGCATAGCCTAAGCAACTGATTCTGATTGCAATAACCTTTGCTGTCATCATCTGTATACACCAAGCGTGGTTAATATTTGTGCACTCAGTTTGGCTACATAAAATTACATATGGAAATCAAATTGATTATGATGGTAGCATCCGGACGCCTTTTTAAAGCAATTTTATTACATTTTTAACCAAAACAGATAAAAAGTATCCAAGGAACTGTATGCAACTTGTAAGAAGATCCATGCTATCAGCCGCAGTTTTGCTGGCTTTAACTGCTTGTAATGGCAGTGGTGATAATAACATCGCCCCAAATACCGCGCCTTCAGCAATCAGCGGCACCAAAATGTGGATCCCAGTACAGGGCACATTCAAAGCGAGCGACGCCGACAATGATTCATTATCGATTGTGTCTATTCGCGAAGGTGCAAATTCTATCGCGGCGCAAAATGGCGTCTATCAACTGAGCAACGGTACGCTAGCGGTCACAGGTCTGAATTTTGTGTTTACCCCGACTAAAACCACTGCCACCAGCCTCACTTTCACCGTATCGGATGGGGAATTGAGCAGTAGCAATACCCTCACCATCGCAGCTGCGGCAGGTGATCCTCTGCAAGCACAGCAGTGGGCACTGAAAAATACCGGTCAACGCGCTTACTCGTTAAGTGAGTCAGCCTATGCTTATATGGTTGAACTATTCAAAAGTTTTGATCAAGACGAAGCCACCGCCAAAAAATCTGCGACGGCGCAGTTTGCTCGCTGGGAACAAGTGTTGGTGCCTGGACAGGACATGAACGTACCAGCTGCTTATGCACTGGGAGCCACAGGCCAAAACACTATTGCAGTCGTAGTCGATTCTGGTCTGGAACTTGCGCATGAAGATTTAGAAGCCAATATTCTGCCAAATCGTTCGCTGAACTTTATTGCCAACGTGACCAATCCAACAGATCCAAGCCCAACCTCAGCACGTGGCGACCACGGGACTAGTGTTGCAGGTCTGATTGCTGCAGTCGGTTGGAATGGTAAAGGCGGTCACGGTGTCGCGCCGGATGCTAAATTAATTGGCATGAACTTTTTATCCGCTCAAACCGATTTAGCCTACTTTTTATCGCATGGTATTCCAGGCAGTGGTATTCAATCATCAGAGCCTTTAGCCGTGTTTAACCGCAGCTATGGTCGGACACATCCAGGCGCATTTGAATATGACTTACTTGACGAAGCAGTTCAGGAATTCTCTTCCGTTGAACTTCGCAACGGCAAAGGTGCAGTGAATACCAAATCAAGTGGGAATAGTTTCCAAAGAGGCAGCCGTGAAAACAACCTGTGTTCTGTCAACGGCGCCAGAACCTTGGGCTTAACTTGTTACAACGGCAATATGGAACCATCTCAAGCGACGCCGTACTATTTATCTATTGGTGCGGTGAATTCAGATGGCAAACACACCAGCTACTCCACAGCAGGGGCAAACCTGTTTGTGTCAGCTCCGGCAGGCGAATATGGTGATACCGCCCCAGCAATGGTCACCACCGATCAGATGACATGCTTACGGGGTTACTCAAGTTTTGCCAATGCGGACTATTATGACAACGTCATCGCTGGTGAACCTGGTTATTTCGCATCTTGGTATCCTTTCAACAGCCCAGGTCATGCGGATAACCCAAGCTGTAACTATACCTCAAGCTTTAACGGCACTTCGTCTGCAGCGCCAAATGCTGCGGGTGTGATTGCGCTAATGCTGTCGGCAAATCCAAACCTGAGCTATCGCGATGTTAAACACATTTTAGCCGCTAGCAGCACCAAAGTGGATCCAGCCAATGCCAAGGTGAAACTGACTTTAGCTGATGGTGAATTTGTTGCACATGACGGTTGGGTGAAAAACAAAGCCGGATTTGAGCACAATAACTATTACGGTTTTGGCCGTGTTGATGCTGGTAAAGCCGTTGAATTAGCTAAAGCTTACACCCGTAATCTGGGCGCACTGAAAATGTCTGATTGGGTAAACGCTGCAGATAAACCATTGGCACTGGCAGTTCCAGATAACTCGGTTACTGGCGCTGAAATCAGCATTGAAGTGACGGATGACATCACCTTGGAAGGTGCGCAATTTAAATTTAACGTGATGAACGACGAGATGACGTTAGCCGTCAACGCGCAAAATCAGTTATTTAAAGAGTTTCACACCACCGCAGGTATCGATTTAGCCATTGAAGTCACCTCACCACAAGGCACACGTAGTGTGCTGCTGAGTTCGAAACAAGCGCTGGTTATGCCGGCTGCAGGTGACGTCTACTATCAACGTTACATCCTGAAAGACCATGTTTTCTTGTCAAATGCATTTTTTGGTGAAAAGGCCAAAGGTACTTGGAAAATCAAAGTATTGGATGCAAATGGCGCTAATATTAATGCCACAGGTGGCATCCTGAATACCAAAGGTTATCTGAACAACAAGCAACCGAGTATCGTAACCAGTGCTGCGGTTCGAGTCTTTGGCAATTAATCAGTGGAATGAAACAGATGAAATTATCAACTTTATTTTTGGCAACACTGGTTGCGACAACAAGTCCTCTGGTTGTTGCCCAGACTTCCACACCAGCAGATGCTGCAACGGCACCACAAACGACTTTTGGTGTGTATCAAATGCAACCGGCATTACGGGCTGTGACCGCAGAACAAAATAGCGGCAGCCAAGTGGTTGAGCAGCTAGGCGCGATGCAGGTCATCAATAACAACCAAGCTGCTGATCTTGCAGATAGCAAAGTACAAACCAATACCGTGGTTCGCAATGTGTTGACTGGTGAACTTGCCGTTGTGACCGGTCGCATCAGCGTACTCAGCAAAGATGCTGCATCGGTGAAAGCAGTCGCAAGCCGTCTTGGTTTAAAACAGTTACATAGCTTCAATCAAGGCAAGGTGCTGATGTTGCAAGCAGGCGCTGACACCGACTTGTTAGCGGTCACAGAGCAGCTAAAAGCCATCAGTGGTGTGACGACAGTTCGAATTGATGTATTGGAAAACAAACAAGAGTCGCGTTAATCACCCTTCAGTGAATGCTTAATTCAATAACCCCCACTGCTTGCAGTGGGGGTTATTTTTTGCCTAGTTTGAAGGTTGAATCGATAAAGCCGCTACAGCTTGGTCTTTGTCTCAAGGATATACTGCTCTACCACCCTTTCTAAAATAGCGATTGGCATCGAACCATTTTTCAGCACCACATCATGAAAATCCGTGAGGGTAAATTTTTCGCCGAGTGCAGCTTGGGCTTTGCTTCGAAGTTCAAGAATTTTCAACATGCCAATTTTGTAAGCACAAGCTTGCCCGGGCATCACAATATATCGCTCAATTTCCGCTTCCACATCAGATGCCGCCAAGCCAGAATTGCCAGCCATGTAATCTATCGCTTGCTCGCGCGTCCAGCGACGATGATGAATGCCCGTATCAACCACCAGACGAATGGCACGAAATAATTCATCCTGCAACCGACCTAAATCACCAAAGGGGTCATCCTGATACAAACCGCGCTCTGCCATCAACTGTTCGGTATACAGCGCCCAGCCTTCGGCATACACCGTGAAAGGTAAAATTTTACGGAAAGTCGGCAGGCCTTGGAGCTCTTGCTGAATGGCAATTTGGAAATGGTGACCAGGGATCCCTTCATGCACCGCGAGCGTTTTCATACTGAACTTTGGCGTGGCTTTGATATTGTATAAATTGGCATAAAACACTCCCGGGCGCGAACCATCCATCGCTGGCGCATTGTAATAAGCACCTGGCGCAGTTTTTTCACTAAATTCCGGCACCCGCTGCACATCCATATCCGCTTTAGGTCGGATATTAAAAGCACCATCTAAACGGGTATTGATATCAGCTAAAATGGTTTTGTAGTCGGCTAAAATCTGTAAACGCGCTTCGGCAGTATCTGGATAGAGGAATCTTGGATCGTCGCCCAAAGCTTTCATCATGGTCGGGACATGGTCGCCGCTCACCCCTTGGGCTTGCAAAATAGCCAACATCTGCTGTTGGATGCGGGCCACTTCAGCCAAACCCAACTGATGAATTTGCATTGGGGATAAATCGGTTGTGGTGTGCTCTTTGAGCAGATAAGCGTAATAAGCCTCACCATTAGGTAATTTCCACACACCAGCGTCGGTGGTGGTTTGCGGCAACAATGCTTGCAAATATTCAGTAAGGTGCTGATAACCAGGCAATACCGAGGTTTCAATCGCACTCGCCACCTTTTGTTTCAGGGCGGTTGCGGTTTCGGCGTCAATACCATTGATATTGCCAACTTTATCCGAAAAGTGTGTGTACAACAGCTGTTCTTCGATCGCCCCTGCGGTAAACCCTTGCATTTCAATCAGGACTTTTTCCAGCACAAATCGTGGGGGGATCACGCCTTTGTTCGCTCTGATTTGTAAATCTTCCACCACTTGTAAAAACACGCGTTGGAATTGTTCAAGCCGAGCAATGTAATGCTCAGCATCGGTTAAATCATAGAGTGGATGGCTGTTCACCATAAAATTCGGCAGTGAATTCTGCACACCAAAAAGCTGATTCACCGGATAACCATGGTAACGCCACTGCTCCCCTTCGGCGCTATGTGCCATAAACCATTCGAGCATGTCGTAACTGAGTTTTTCCTGCTCGGACATCGCCTCACGGTCGTATTGACGAAGGGTCGCTAAATCGGCCGTTAATTTTGCTTGTTGGGCATCACCGGCTTGTTGCGAGCGATCATCTAATTTCGCGTTATGATTGCGGATGCCAATACTTTCCAGCATCCGAAGTTGGGTCAGCAGCTCAGGACTTTCGAGGCCATATTCCAGAAAAACCCGCTCATAAAACACCCGGCTGGAAAAAGGTTTAAACCAAATTGCATTGACGGCCAACACGGCCACTGCTGCCAATATCAGCAGCAAAATTCTCAAGAACCACTTACCCATCAGTTATTCCCTTTTTTTATTTTTATAAAACATAGCTTTACTAATATTTGAGCCATTTTGTCAATTGCAAACTGTCTATTGCTGAAAAAAACAACACCAGACTGGTCTAAACAGATGCTGTTATCACATGCACTTTTCAATTAAACTGTGCGGCCGCGTCGCCGTGGCGCGCTTGATGTTATTGTAAGGAGTCATTGAATGGCTAAAGCCTGTGCTTGTCATATCTTGGTGAAAACCTCGGAAGAAGCCGAAAAATTGAAACAGCAGTTGGCAAAAGGTGCCAGTTTTCATGAGTTAGCCAAAAAACACTCGTTATGTCCGTCTGGAAAAAAAGGCGGTGATTTGGGCGAGTTCCGCGCAGGTCAAATGGTCAAACCTTTTGATGATGTAGTGTTTAAAAAACCTATTCTGGAAATCCATGGGCCAGTGAAAACGCAATTTGGTTTTCATTTGATTAAAACCCTCTACCGCGCTTAATCAATCTACTGTAAGGACCGACGATGCAACTTGCCCTTTGCCAGTTTGACACGGACGCTGAAGCGATTCTGGCAATTTTTAACCATGCCATTTTGCATACAACGGCTTTGTATGAGTACAACCCTAGGACCATGGCAACCATGCAACAGTGGTTTGCCAACAAGGCTGCTGGCAACTTCCCGGTATGGGGTTTGAAAAATGCCAATGGTGTCTTGGTTGCTTTTGGCAGCTACGGCACCTTCCGCGCCTTTCCGGCCTTTAAATATTCAGTAGAACATTCGGTCTATGTTCATCCTGAACATCAGGGTAAAGGTTATGGTCGGATGATGCTGACGCAACTAATTGAATCAGCGCAACAACAGAACTATCACCTACTGATTGGTGGGATTGATGCCAGCAATAGCGGCAGCATTGCACTTCATCAAAAACTAGGTTTTGTGCATAGTGGCACTATCACGCAGGCGGGATTTAAATTTGGTCGCTGGTTGGATTTAGCTTTTTATCAATTAACGCTTAGC
>Ga0075154_10003040_pt1 | contig 10777 bp, 10 predicted proteins | sample JI71714BDNA_FD_70965 | JGI IMG/M metagenome (GOLD analysis project Ga0075154, IMG submission 70965) | Wastewater effluent complex algal communities from Wisconsin, to seasonally profile nutrient transformation and Carbon sequestration -... | ecosystem: Engineered > WWTP > Effluent > Algae...
GATCGTCATTTGTTTCGAGTACTCCATAGGGGATGGTGACTTGATACGGTATGGCCATGACCATCATGTCCGCTTGCGCATCCTGGTATGCCTTGACCAAGGAGGAAACGGAAAAGTTGGTCAAAAGATCGGCATTCATCACAAGAACATCTGGATTTGACCAATTGGAAACCATTCGACAAGCGCCTATCGTTCCTAAGGGCTCGGTTTCCTCCACATAGTGAATTTGTACACCCAGTCGAGAGCCATCACCAAAGTAATGTCTAATTTTATCTCCTAAGTAGCGAATGGACACGATGAACTCCGATATACCAGCATGACGTAAACGTTCAATATTATGTTCGATGATCGGCTTTTCGCCAACCTTCAACAAAGGTTTGGGAAGATGATCGGTTAATGGACGTAGCCTCTCTCCTCGTCCACCCGCCATGAGTACCGCGGTAACCGGAATATGCTGAGAAATTTGATCTAAATCTACAATTCGGAGGAGCTCCCCTGAGGTGTTCAGGAGTGGTACCCACCGAATATTTTGTTTTCGAAGTTCAAGAATCTCCTCCTGGGCATAGTTTTCTTTCAGTGAACGAAACCGAGTAAACATAAACAGATGAACTGGATCATCCACATGTTTATTTTGCAACAATCCACGGCGGATATCACCATCGGTAATCGTACCTACTATTCGATTTTCCTCTTTTACAAATAATACTGGAGCGAGCAGCCCGAGTATATCCAATTGCTTGAGGGCATCACGTGCAGTAGCGGTGGGCGAAATGTATACGTTTAAATTCATAAATCAAAAAAGGTTTTGGCCAAGTCTAGATGTTGAGGCCATTGTTCCAGCTTTTTCATGATGCGTTCCGTCGTAAAACCATCACCATAGAGCGAGTCGGAAGATGATCGTTTTTGAGTTGAATGGAGCACCATTTCAAGTGCGGCACGAATGGATTCGGTTTGCGCATTCGTTTGAATGACACTGGCCGAGAAAAGTCTACCTTTCTGTCGATCACCCACATTGATGGTGGGAACACCTAGCGAGGGAACTTCGATAATCCCACTGGAGGAATTCCCAACAACGGCTTTGGCATAGGTAATTGCGGAAAAATACTTTGTCGATCCTAGACTCTTGACAATATGAAACTTGCGATTCACTTGACCAATATCTTCCCAAAACTGAATCAGGGCTAAGCCGTCTGCATCTGCATTGGGTAGTGTTAAAACAACCTCTAGGTTAGGGAAAGAATCCAGAGCTAAGTAAAATGCATTTGTCAACTCAAGCGCTGATTGATTATGAAGTGTCTCGGGATGGTAAGTAGCCACAATGTAAGCACCGGACGCGGAAAGTCCTAGAGCAGCTCGAATTTCTATTTCTGACAAACGGGGCAGTAACCGGATGCTGTCCAGTCCAAGGGCGCCTACATTAAAAACACGATCGGGGTGTTCACCAAGTTGAATAATCCGGTTTCGGTAAACATCTGTAGAAGCAAAATGCCAATACGCCATCTTGGTAATGCTGTGCCGAAATGCTTCGTCTGTGGCACCGGCGGTAGTTTCACCGCCGTGTAAATGGATGATAGGCACTTTCATGATATAGGCCGTTAAGGCCATAACCAGCGCTTCATACCGATCCCCGAGGATTAAGATCGCATCCGGTTGAATGGATTTCAAAGCTTGACTAAAGGGTTCAAATCCTTTGGCCATCGAGGTAAGAATACCAACCGGAGAATCATTTTGCAAATCTAGGTCAATGGTGAAATCGGGGGACCATCCATCATCCAAGATCTGATTGAGTGTATAGCCATGGGCCTTTGACAGGTGGGAGCCGGAGACGATCAACGACATGGAATACGCAGAATTTTCTTTTAATGCGAGCATTAGTGGAAACAATATTCCGTATTCGGCGCGGGTCCCGGTAAAGATGGTTACTTTTTTGGCCATTGCAGTAAATCGTCCGGTTGATAGGATCGGTCGGTTATTTGTCCAAGCATAGATTCCCAATGCATGGGAGAAATCCCTGTGCCAGGACGTTTAACGGCAAGATCTAGGTGTGTCAGAACATGACCTTCGGGAATATGTCGTGCAGCAACAATACTTTTTCGTGCAATGGGTTTATTCAAGGCCTCGGAAGGGGTTACTTTTTTCTCGGATGAACCCATGGCTTTTGAAATCGTCTGAATGCCTTGAACCATGGCTTTTAATTCTTGCGGTTCTAAGGAAGCCTGATGATCGGGTCCTACCATACGCCTTGACAGGGTAAAGTGCTTTTCAATAACTGTGGCGCCCAACGCAGTAGCCGCGAGCGGAACTTCAATGCCTAATGTATGGTCGCTATACCCTACAGGCACATCCAATACTTGCCGTAAGGTAGCTAAAACGCGAAGATTAACATCTTCTGGCGGTGTTGGATATTGTGTAGTACAATGCAGCACCGTAATCGTTTCTTTGGAATGGCCGTTTTGAAATAAGACCTCCAAAGCAGCTTGAATCTCACGTAGATCCGACATACCCGTAGATAAAATAAGCTCAGGAAATGACAAAGCCATTTTCTTTAAGTACGGGTAGTTGGTGATTTCCCCGGATGGGATTTTCCCTAATCTTATTCCTAATTTTTTCAACCAATCAATACTCACTAAATCGAAAGCCGTCGAAAGAAACTGAATTTGGCGTACCTGACAATGCGTTTGAATCGCGAGGTGATCTTCCCAAGATAATTCAAGTTTTTTGAGCATCTCTTCTTGGTTTCCCTCACCTGTTTGATTTTTTTGGTAGGCAGCTTTCGGAGCAGAGGATGTGACAAGCAAATTGGCTTGAAAGGTTTGAAATTTCACATAGTCAGCCCCTGCGTCGGCTGCTGCATCGACAAGTTGAAGTGCGGTTGATAAGCTTCCGTTATGATTAACTCCAGCTTCGGCGATGATAATGGGTTTCATATAGGCGATTCTGAATCACAAATATACGCCTATTTTATGCAATTTTCCGAAGGGGATTTCCGCCATAAACGCCTGCTGTATGGATTGACTTCCGTAGGATTGATCCGGCGGCAATGGTGGTTCCGGACTGAATCCTAATTTGTTGATATCCAACACAACCACTCCCTATAAAACATTCGTTACCAATGTGAACATCGCCGTTGAGGATTACGTGGGTGGAAATATGGGTTTGTTCTCCCACAAAGCTCCCGTGCTCAAGCGTTGCCCCTGTATTGATAATGGCATGCTTCCCTATGCTGACACCCGCATTCAGGACAACACGGTGATGAATGATTGATCCCTCCTCGACAGTAGCTAAAGGAGAAACGTAGGCGTTTGGTGAAACGAGCGTGGCCCATTTCGCTTGTTTTCGATTAAATTCATGTGCTATTTTATGACGAAGCAAAGGATTACCCAAGTGGCCAATACCCAAAAAGAAGAAGACATCGGCATTGGATATAAGCCCATTCACCTCCTCATCCAGGCCCAAGTAAGGAATCGGCATTTCTTTCTTTTGATGGTCCGTGTACCCCATGATGTTCCACTGCTGAGAGGCATGCGCCACATCCCAACAAGAGAGTGCATGACCGCCCCCCCCTAGGAAAATCAATTTAGGCTTTTCCATAAAATCTTTTAATCGTCTTGATTACGTAGTCCTGCTCCTCTGGAGATAGGTGACTGGAGGAAGGTAGGCTAATGGCATTTTCGTATACTTGATCAGCGATGTGATTGGACTGAATGAAATGATCCGTTGAGAACATAGGTAACCGGTGCATCGGCACCCAGAATCGCCTAGCTTGAATTTTGTGGTCGTGTAAATAAGCCAATAATGCTTCGGCCTGTGGAAACCGAACCGTGGTCAACCAATGATTGGGAGAAGAACCAGCAGTAATCTTTTGCCAGCTCAATCCCTCCAAACTTCCTAACTCGCGCAAATAGGTGGAAAAAATCGCTTGATGTCGTGCTAAAAAGTGATCTACTTGTTCCATTTGAGCAACTCCCAAAGCAGCGAGGACATTGACTAGTCGATAGTTATACCCTATTTCATCATGAAAATATTCAACGGGATCTGCTTTGGCTTGGGTGGTTAGGTGTTTGGCTTTAGCGGCTAACTCGTGGCTGTCCGTCAAAATCATTCCCCCTCCCCCTGTTGTGATTAGTTTATTCCCATTAAAGCTTAATGTGCCAACCAAACCAAATGTGCCCGCGTGTTTTCCCCGAAACCTGGACCCCAAAGCCTCGGTTGAATCCTCGACGATGGGTATTTGAAATCGATCGGCAATGGAACAAAGATCATCTACATGACCGAGGTGTCCGAGGACATGGACCGGTACAATAGCCGAAATACGTTGTCCATTGGCCTTCAAAAAGCATCCCTGTTCTGTTACTACAGTATTTTCCTCTAAATAAGAAAAGAGAAGATCTTGGTCTAATTGCCAAGTATCGGGATCTGCATCGATAAAAATAGGAACGGCATTCATGTACCGAACCGCATTGGCAGTTGCGACAAAGGTGAGCGTTGGGAGGATAACGAGATCTCCAGCTTTGACGCCTGCCAATTGAAGGGCGATATGCAAGGCCGCTGTGCCATTCATGGTGGCAATCGCGTACTGACTTCCAGTATAGTCTTGGATAACCTCCTCAAATCGCTTGACATACGAACCTACTGAAGAGACCCAACCGGTATCCAGACAGTCTTTTATATACTGCCACTCATTCCCTTGAAGTGTTGGTATTGATAAGGGGATCCAATCTTGCATGTTAGTGTGTTCAAATGTTGTACAAATCTGACTTATAACCCAAACGATTTTTCGGATCTTTAAACCATGAAATGGTTGCCCGGAGGCCCTCCTTTAACGTAAACTGTGGCCGCCAATCGGTCAAGTTACAAATTTTTTGTTGACTCCCAAAAAGTCGTTCTACTTCTGATTTTTCAGGCCTCAATCGTTGAACATCCGTTGCAATACGTGCATTTGGATTTATTTCATCAATCAAAAATTGAGCTAGATCACCCATCGAAATCTCGTCTTGCATGGCAATATTCACTTCTTGCCCAATGGTCTCGGGAGATTCAGCAATCGACAAAAAGCCGCGGACGGTATCTTGAACAAAAACCAAATCGCGGGTTGGGTGTAACGCGCCAAGTTTGATTTCCTGCATACCGTCGAGCAACTGGGTGATGATGGTGGGAATGATGGCTCGCGCCGACTGCCTTGGCCCATAGGTATTAAACGGACGAACAATCGTAATGGGCAATTGAAAACTCCGGAAGTAGGCATCTGCCATGGCATCTGCGCCAATTTTTGTTGCAGAGTAGGGCGATTGTCCCTGGCGCGGATGTAACTCGTCGATCGGGACATACTGAGCTGTGCCATACACTTCGGAGGTAGACGTCACCAATAGCCGTTCAATACCCAAGTCGCGGGCTGCTTGCAAAACATGCAATGTGCCTTTCACGTTGGTATCCACATAGGTATCCGGCGAATGATAGCTGTAAGGTATAGCAATTAAAGCGGCCAAGTGAAAAACCACATCGTGCCCTCGCATTGCCTCCCGAACTCCGTGAGGATCGCGTATATCGCCCGCAAAAACGTGGAGCTTTTTCTTTTTTTCAGGAGGGAGGGTATCTAACCAGCCCCAGGAATTAAACGAGTTATAATATACAAAAGCGGTTACAGTATACCCTAGATCTAAAGCTAACTCCGTTAAATGCGAGCCAATAAACCCATCAGCTCCTGTGATTAATATTTTTTTTGTAGCAAGGTTCATGCAAGTGGCAACTTTGGAAAGACGTCAATATAACTTTTTTTACTGGCATTGTGAACAATAACTCCACGACTTAACGCATAGCCGGCAAGTATCTCATAGCCTCGATATACTTTGTGTAAAGATAAAAAAGCACGACTTAAATAAGATGTCGAGCTGGATTTCATTTGAAATAGCTGGGTAATATTTTTTTCCTTTTCGTAAAAATGAGAATCAAATACTTCCAACTGATTATCCGCATTGAGACGAATATCCTCATGCCATGTGTGATCTGCTCCGGTCAGCCAAATCTTTTTGTAATGCGCGCGAATCCCTAAAAAAATGGAAGCAATCAAAACATTTTGGCATTGCAACATCCCCCATCCTGAATTGAATATGGAGTAAGTAATGGACGGAAACCCTTCACAAATCACGTAGTTAAAGTACTGAAATTTGATGTATTCATTCTTACTGATTTCACGAAAAAACCAATCCTTCGACTGAAATGACCGAGGCACCCACAAAGTCAACGGCCACGTGGTATGTTGCACAAGCGCCAAACGAGCTTTCGAACCCGCTGGGTGATCTAACTCAGCAAAAGCAGGATCCAACCATACATAATGTGTGGGACGAATTTGCCCAAATACATCAGAACAAGCAAATAAATTGACCGCCATTAGATCATATGCACCTAATTTTTCAAGATCAGCGGTTAAGGTATACTGAAGTGAAGGTCCATTGCCTAGAATAACCAATTCGCGGGTTGGTTTCGTTAAGATGGGTGATACGCGTCGCGTTAAAAATAGACACTTAAGAAGAGAACCTACGGTTTGGGCCAACAAAATTATCCATTCTGACGCGTGAAGTAAAATTGAGATCATGTAGGCTAAAGTACTGTTACCAGACAAATTTACAGCATTATCAGTGAGTTTGACTACTTAAACACTAAATTTGAGGTAAAATATTCCCGATGAATCAACTTAGTATTATCACCATAACCTACCAAGCGGAGCCCTTCATTCGTCGAACGCTTGAAAGTTTAATGAAGCAGACCTCGCAGGACTTTGAATATATTGTGATTGATGGTGGATCCAAGGACAAAACTTTAGCTATTTTGGCCGAGTATCAATCTAGAATTAATTTTTTACTGTCTGAGCCCGATCGTGGTTTATACGATGCTATGAATAAAGGATTAGCGGTCGCCAAAGGAAAATATATCTGGTTCATGAATGCTGGGGATGTTTTGGCAGATGACCGACTTGTGGAAGATCTTGTGCCATTTCTGAGGCAAGAGCCCGATGTAGTGTACGGAGATGCCTTATTTGTGGATAATATGGGCCATTCCCGCGGTTTGCGTTCGGTCGTCACACCTCATACTTTACCCCAAAATCTAACTTGGCGGGACATGTGGTTGGGAATGCGTGTTTGTCACCAATCCTTTATTGCCCGAAAATCCATCGCCCCCCTGTATACCTTGGATAATTTAAGTGCGGATATAGACTGGGAAATACAAATTTTAAAAAAATCAAAATCTACCCTGTACTTCCCAAGACCCTTATCTCATTATTTAGAAGGTGGAATTTCCAATCAACAATTGAAAAAATCATGGCTAGATCGTTTTTGGGTACTCAAATCACATTTCGGTTGGGCGACTACCCTAATCGCTCATGGGATTATCTCCCTTCGGGGCGCCCTGAAGATCGTACGAGACCGAAAAAAATATTGGTGATCAACGAACGGACATTGATCACCAATAGATTAAATTAACGAAAATAAGTCGCGAACTCCGGGAGGTCTAGCCATGGTAAATCCCTCCCCGTAGGTAACTCCTATTTTGTGTCCCATGTCACGCGCACGAGCTTCCACAAAAAGTAGAAAATCAGGTGAGGACAAATAACTTTCGGGATCCGAACTGGTTGGATCGTGGAATTGACTACGAAATGCACGCACAGCTTGATCTTTAATGGACCAAAATGGGGTGATATCGAAAACAAAATCAGGTTCTAAATAGCGATCTTGGATATAATGATATACCGCTTTGGGGCGCCATGCTTGCTGCGGAGTCCCCAGTAGGCGATCGATTGTTTCGACCATACGAAGTCCTGAATAAAAACAAGCATCAATTGCCAATTTTGCTGCCCGGCCATGATCAGGGTGACGATCATCCATGGCATTGGCCAAAACGATATCGGGTTGGTAGCGGCGAATGACCTCCATTAACATACGTTGATGAGTCTCGTCATTCACGGAGAATCCATCCCGAAAACCTAGATTTTCTCGGGCGTGGAGACCTAGAATTTCAGTAGCAGCCTCAGATTCAGCCAACCGAATGGCGGGGGTTCCACGCGTACCAAGTTCACCCTGGGTAAAGTCGACAATGCCGACTTTTTTTCCTGCAGCAATATGAGAGGCAATCGTACCAGCGCAACTAAGTTCAGCATCATCTGGATGAACCGCCATGACGAGTATGTCTAATTTCATACGTATAACTTATTTTATGCGGAGACGCATGCCAGGTGTAATTTTGGTAGAGGAGCGAATTTTGTTCAATCGGCAAATTTCAGCAATGGTGGTTTGATTTCGGGAAGCGATTTTATACAAGGTATCACCTGACTTCACCTTAATCCAAACTTTTTGAACCGTATTTACTGGACGTTCCTCCTCCTCATACTCAAAATCAATTTTTGAGCTACCTCCCCGCAGGTAATCGAACAGTTTAGAAGTAATGACAAATTCTTGAGATCGTATTTCCGCCTTCCCTGAAGAATAGTTGAAAATATTTTCCGTATTGAACGGGTTTCCCTCATAGCGCGTTTCAAAATGCAAATGGGGTCCTGTACTACGTCCTGTACTTCCACCCAACCCAATGACATCCCCTGCTTTCACGAGTGTATTGGAGGGGAAATTGATTTTCGATAAGTGACCATACAGTGTTTCTAGTCCATTGTAATGCCGTAAAACGACACAACGCCCGTAGGCCCCAACAACCGTGGCAATTCGGACTATACCATCAAATGCAGCATACACAGGATCCCCTGTGGTTAGGCCGATATCGGTCCCGGTGTGCCATCGGCGCCAACGCCAGCCAAAATGGGAGGTGAGCCGGATGTTATCCATTGGAGAAGCCCAAAGTCTATTTTGGCTTACATCGTACAATTGCAGGGGAATCACATCGTCAAATTCTTTGGGGTCTATTCCATACGGATTTACCCGTCGACTATCCCAAACGGAATAATAACTTGCAATTTTAATTAGCTCATCGCTTCCTGGAAAAGTAGCTTCTTCCTCAATTTCAACAATTTGAATATCCCCCTCATCAATGGAAGATGTATCATCTTGAACTGTCCTGTTGACTTCTTTGAGCGGTTCGACAGGAATGAGTTGAATTCCTTTTCCATTCGAAATAGGTGATGAGGAGGAGGTAGCCGCTGGCTTTTTAGTGGCGTTGTACGAATCAAGGAATCGAACTTGTGTTTCCTCTTCAAACGTAAAAGGGAAAGCCTCTTTCGTTTGATTTGGTGCTTCGATTTTTGTGGACGATGTATTGATTTTTGGGGTCTTGATAACCTTGCCTTTTTCTCGTTGGGCCCATGTGGGCAAACTGGCAAAAAACAGGAAGCCAAAAATAAAACAATGTACCTTTTTCCTTGTGTATATCATAAAACTAGTCGCTTTCGGGAGAGCGAGCCTCCTCCCTTCTCATTACTCTTGTTCAGCCAAATACCGTTCCGCATCCAAAGCGGCCATACACCCAGTTCCTGCCGCCGTGATGGCTTGCCGATAAATTTTATCTTGTGCATCACCACTGGCAAAAACCCCGGGAACGTTGGTGCGGGTAGCACCCTTTTCCGTTACAATATAGCCAGCATCGTCTAGTGTTAGGAACGATGAAAATATCTCCGTATTGGGTTTGTGGCCAATCGCGACAAAAAATCCAGTAGCTGAAAGATCCTGTATTTCGCCAGTCAGGCTATTTTTGACTCGTGCGCCCGTGACTGTTTCTTCACCCAAAACTTCAACAGTTTCGGTATTGAAGAGCACCGTAATGTTCGGGGTGGACAAAACGCGCTTCTGCATAATTTGGCTGGCGCGGAACTCACCTTTCCGGACCAACATGGTCACATGTTTAGCTAATTTTGACAAATAATGTGCCTCTTCGCACGCCGTGTCTCCTGCCCCAACGATAATGACATCTTGCCCTCTAAAGAAGAACCCATCACAAACAGCACAAGCCGACACGCCTAAACCATTTAGGCGAGATTCTGATGGCAAGCCCAACCATTTCGCACTAGCCCCCGTTGAAATGATTACAGCTTCCGCCTCGACTTGATGCATGTCATCAATCACAACTTGGTGGGCAAGTGGAGTTGAGAAATCGACTTGCGTAGCCATCCCATACCGAATATCCGTCCCAAACCGTTCGGCTTGCTTTTTCAGGTCTTCCATCATGGCTGGACCTTGAACTCCATCGGGGTAACCGGGAAAGTTTTCGACATCGTTCGTGATCGTCAATTGACCACCGGGTTGAGAACCTTGGTACATTACTGGGGATAAACCAGCGCGAGCCGCATAGATAGCCGCGGTATATCCTGCAGGACCAGAGCCTAAAATTAAAATTTTTACTTTTTCTGTTGTCATGTATGTTGGCAATTTTCCCTTTCAAAACAGGAGATTACCTGACAAAGTTCGTCCTTTAAGCTGGGATTCCCAAAAGCCCTCGGCACTAAAGTGAATGAAAACTTGATGTAAGTCAATTGGATCTACCTTGAACTAGACCAAGATTTGTAAAATTCCAACTGACATTCAGCTTATTTAGAGGTGAACCATTTTTGCGTACCCGACTGAAGCCAAAAAAAGAGTCCCTTGATGAACCATCGTCGAATATTTTTTGGAAAATATTGGCAAACCTAGGAATTACTTCGGAATTTTATCGTTCAACAAGCAACCCATCGTCAAATTAAGATTGATCAAAATTAAATCAATGAAACGTATCCCAATTCTTTTCTTTTTGCTCCTTTCCTTCGTGAGCTGGGGTCAACAGAATTCCCCGTATCAGCACCGCGAGT
>Ga0075154_10003045_pt1 | contig 10767 bp, 9 predicted proteins | sample JI71714BDNA_FD_70965 | JGI IMG/M metagenome (GOLD analysis project Ga0075154, IMG submission 70965) | Wastewater effluent complex algal communities from Wisconsin, to seasonally profile nutrient transformation and Carbon sequestration -... | ecosystem: Engineered > WWTP > Effluent > Algae...
ATGCATAAAACAGAAGATAAAGCTATAAACTGGAATCCGGAACCGGGAACAAGTACAGGGGTATACTTTATTGTAATTACTTACAAGGATTGTAATGGAAAAGATGAAAAGATTTCATCGACCATTACATTAAGCAGGTAAAAAGCTTAATAAATTTTAGCGTATCGTTTAAGGCCTTGTTTGTCGCGCACAATCACTTTGCGGCCTTCAATTTCGATGAGGTTTTCTTCTTTCAGTTCGGCTAAAAGCCGGATAAGAGTTTCAGTGGCCGTTCCTACCATTCCCGCAAGGTCTTCACGCTTCAGGTTTATGACACTTTTGCCTTCCTCAAGGCCGTCATGACCATAGGTATCACTCAGGGTAAGCAAGGTAAGCGCTACTCTTTCGCGCACCGTTTTTTGAGCCATATTAGTGATGACATCCGTCATTAAATCTAATTCACGGCATGCCTCTTTCAATATTTTTTGGGCAAAGGAAGCCGAGGTAAAGAGGGTTTCCATAAAAATCTGCTTCGGTACAAAACAAATACTACAATCTTCCAGCGTTTCAGCCGAAACCGGATAAGGCTCTTCTGCCAGAATGGCGCGGTAACCCAATAAATCGCCTTCTTTGGCAATCCGGATAATCTGCTCACGGCCATCCCCGTTTTTATATACTTTTATTTTACCGTGATGCACACAAAAAACTCCGTTGGGCCGAGAACCTTCGTGAATAAAAACATTGCCTTTCTTAAACGTTAAACACGATTTCCCTGTAGAAATTCGATCCAACTCTTCAGCGGACAATTCTTGAAAAACACTAATATTAAGCTTGTTACAGTTGGAACAAGCCGTATTCACGATTGATTTGTTTTCTGCCATCAGTAAGCTTTGATTTTATCCCATAAAGGTACTAAAAAACTGATTTAAATCAGTTTTTTGTCTGTTTTAAATCAGCCAGTGTTAAACTAATTTGCCGGTATCTTTGTATAAACTTAAACAAGCCATGCTTTACCATACCATAAACCAAACAGATTACAAATCTTCCGAAAAAGAAGACACTGTTTCTAAAAAGCTGGAAAACCTCATTGAAAACCTCAAAACAAACTTCTCTCCCGATTCCATTAAAGAAGTGCGTATTCTGTTTAAAGAAGTGGCAAAGGCTGAAAAATTAAAAAATGAGGGCCTGCTGAAAGAAGTACAAAACTTAAATGCGGTGCTCGATACCATTTCAGAAGAGCGGAATACCAAAAACAAACAACTGACTGACCCGGAAAATGGAAAAATTGTAGAAGTACTAAACCAAATACTTAAAACTACTACTTAATTTTCCTGCTTAAACCCTAAAGCTACTCCGCGCTTTTTCCGTACTTTGTGAGCCAATAATTTTACATGAGTAACGAGAAAAAACTATTCCTTCTTGACGGATTTGCGCTGGTTTACAGAGCCTATTTTGCCTTCATAAATAACCCGAGAATTAACTCAACCGGAATGAACACGTCGGCCATATTTGGGTTTACCAATACCTTGCTGGATATCATCCAAAAAAGAAGACCAAGCCATTTCGCCGTTGTGTTTGACCCCCGGGAAGAGAAATCGGTACGCAGCGAGAATTTCCTGGAATATAAGGCTAACAGGCAAGAAATGCCCGAAGATATCCGCAATTCATTACCCTATATTGAGCGCATGATTGATGCCTTCAATGTACCGCTCCTGGTATGCGAAGGCTACGAAGCCGATGATGTAATCGGAACCTTGGCCCAAAAAGCCGAAAAAGAAGGCTTTCAGGTTTATATCATGTCACCCGATAAAGATTTGGCCCAGCTGGTTACCGATAATATTTTCTGGTACAGGCCCGGGCGCATGGGAAACCCGGATGAAATACTGGGTGTTGCCGAAGTTTGTAAAAAGTTCGACATCGAAAACCCGCTTCAGGTAATTGATTTACTTGGTCTTATGGGTGACGCGGTGGATAATATTCCGGGTATTCACGGAGTAGGCAAAAAAACAGCGCAGAAATTCATCAAAGAATACGGCTCCGTGGAAGGTCTGCTGGCCAATACCGACAAGCTGAAAGGCAAAATGAAAGAAAAAGTGGAAGCCGGTGCCGAGATGGCCATTCTCTCTAAACAACTGGCTACCGTAATTTTAGATGCTCCCGTTGAATGGGATGAGGTATCGCTGAGGGTTGAAGCTCCCGATAAGGATAAAGTAAACGCCCTGTTTGCCGAATTGGAATTCAGAAACCTGAACAAACGGGTATTCGGTGAAGAACTTTCTGCCGGCGTAAAATCAAGCCCTGCCCAATCAAACAGCATGCAAACCGGGCTTTTTGACGAAGCTCCGCAAGAAGTGGAAGTATCCAGCTTTAAAACCATTGCCGACTCGGGTGCGGATTACAAAGCACTCACCCAGGCAAGCGAAATAGAAACCCTTGCCAAGCGCATGCAGGAAGAAGATTTCTGTTTCGATACCGAAACCACTTCTACCGAAACATTGGATGCCGAAATTGTGGGACTCTCCGTTAGCTTTAAGGCCGGAGAAGCCTTTTATGTGCCTTTTCCGGCCGGAAAAACCGAAGCCCGGGAACTACTCACACACTTCAAACCCGCACTGGAAAGTAAAATACGGATCAAAACGGGCCAAAATCTGAAGTATGATATCGGCATTATGGCCAATTATGGTGTGCAGGTAAGTGCGCCCCTGTTTGATACCATGCTGGCCCATTACCTGATTGAGCCCGACATGCGCCACGGAATGGATTTTCTGGCCGAAACCTACCTGCATTACTCGCCCGTATCGATTGAAACGCTCATCGGTAAAAAAGGCAAGGGACAAGGCAATATGCGTGATGTGGAACTGGACAAAATTACCCCCTATGCCTGCGAAGATGCCGATATCACCATTCAACTGAGAACCGTGCTGGAACCCTTTCTGGATGAAACGGAAACACGTTCGGTTTTTGAAACGGTTGAAATGCCGCTGATTCAGGTACTCTCCAATATGGAACGCGAAGGCGTAAAGGTAGATGTACGCGTGTTGGCCGATTTAAGTAAACGCTTCAGCCAAGAATCGGCCGAATGTGAAAAAGCCATATTTGAAGCTGCGGGTACCGAGTTTAACATTGCATCGCCCAAGCAGCTGGGTGAAATATTGTTTGACCGTCTCAAATTAGATCCAAAAGCCAAAAAAACCAAAACCGGCCAATACAGCACAAACGAAGAAACCCTGAGCAAACTGGCCGGAAAACATCCGCTCATTGACCATATTTTAACTTACCGTGAACTACAAAAACTCAAAGGTACATACGTAGATGCCCTGCCCCTGCTGATTCATCCGCGCACGGGCCGCATCCATACCGATTTTAACCAGGCCGTTGCCGCCACGGGCCGTTTAAGCAGCACCAATCCAAACCTGCAAAATATACCCATCCGTACAGAAAAAGGAAGAGAAATCCGCTCGGCATTTGTTCCACGGAATGAAGAATTTACCCTGCTGAGTGCCGACTACTCGCAGGTTGAACTACGCATCATTGCCGCACTGAGCGGAGAAACCAATATGATTGAGGCCTTCCGCAATAAAATGGATATCCATACCGCCACGGCCGCACGCCTATATGGTATTGATACATCGGAAGTAAGCCGAGAACAGCGCTCCGCCGCCAAAACGGTGAATTTTGGAATCATATACGGCATTTCGGCTTTCGGGCTTTCGCAACGCGTAAATATTAGCCGAACGGAGGCCGCCGAAATTATTGAAAGCTATTTCCGCAGCTATCCGAACATTAAAAAATACATGAACGATAACGTGGATCTGGCGCGCGAAAACGGATACGTAAAAACCATTACCGGACGACGCCGTTACCTGAAAGACATTAATTCGGCCAACTTTACCGTTCGCGGTTTTGCCGAACGGAACGCCATCAACGCACCCATCCAAGGCTCTGCCGCCGACATTATTAAAATGGCCATGATTGCCATCTTTAACGAGATGAACCGCCGAAACATGAAATCAAAAATGATTTTGCAGGTACATGACGAATTGGTGTTCGACTGCCACTTATCCGAAGTGGATGAACTGAAAGCCCTGGTAAGGGAAAAAATGGAAAATGCAGTGCAGTTAGCTGTTCCGCTGGAAGTGGAAATGAGTACCGGTAAAAACTGGCTGGAGGCTCATTAAATGTGAGCTTCCTTTTATTCTATTTTTTGCAAAACAGGGAGAACATCGAAAACATATTCTTTCACAATGAGAAGTAAAAGAAATAATGACCCAATTGATGAAAAATAAGCACTAAATGAATGAATAGATATGAAAAGTATAAAATTAGCCGCAGTTCTTACTATATTCATTGTACTACTGTTTTCATGCAAAAAAGACAAACCCGACGAACGAGTTTATGGGCGCTGGAAAATAACTGAGTATTACCTAGACGGACAACCGGCATTCGATACTATCGTAAAATACTTGGATGGAGTGGAATATGAAATCGATGAATTAAATTCTTCATCCGCCTCCTATGCGGGAGGGAATATAGCCATTAAGATTTATGGATTGGGGACAACAACCCCGTTTATACTTTTTGAAGATATGGGTAGTGTAGGACTAACTATGGCGTTTAATAACACTAAAGTGCCTGCACCTATTTGCCAATATAACCCTCCCTTATCCGGTTGCTTTGAATGTTCCCAAGTATGGATTTACAAATTTATCAATGATAATACAATGGAATGGAGGCCCAGTAATGGTAATAATCATTCCATAATCTATCAACACCGTCTAGTTTTTACACGAATTAATTAAAATGAGTAAAAAGAATATAACAACGCTTTTTGCACTTTGTTTTCCATTTTTAATTTGGGCGCAAAGCGAAGAAACTAATCATCAAAAATAATGGTGGTTAAGAAAAAGGCTTCAATAGATCTTTTATATACTCAATTTAAATACATTAAAAAGCGATTATCCTCTAAGGAATAGTGAGAAGTAAAAATATGGTCTGGCCGGAGGCGCATTAAATTACTCCACCGTAACACTCTTGGCCAAATTCCTTGGCTGGTCAACATTACAGTTGCGCATTACAGCAATATGGTAAGCTAAAAATTGCAATGGAATGGTGGTAAGAATGGGCGAAAAAGCATCGTCAGTTTCAGGCACCTCAATTACATGATCGGCCATGCCGCGCACAATTTCGTCGCCTTCGGTAACCACGGCAATAATTTTACCGCCACGGGCTTTTACCTCCTGTATGTTGGATACAATTTTATCGTAATGGCCCCGGCGGGGAGCAATCACCACCACCGGCATTTCTTCGTCAATAAGCGCAATGGGGCCGTGTTTCATCTCGGCAGCCGGATATCCTTCTGCATGGATGTATGAAATTTCTTTCAACTTAAGCGCCCCTTCCAAGGCCACGGGAAAATTAAATCCGCGACCCAAATACAGGCAGTTTGGCGCATTCATGTAGACTTCGGCAACCTTTTTAACCGCTGCTTCGGTGGTAAGCGCTTTTTCTACTTTGGCCGGAATGGCATACAATTCATTAATCAGGCGGAAATATTCAGAACCCTGAATGGTTCCTTTTTTATTGGCCAAGAATAAAGCAATAAGCGATAGTACCGTAACCTGAGCCGTAAAAGCCTTGGTTGAAGCCACCCCGATTTCAGGGCCGGCGTGGGTATACGCACCCGCATGCGAAGCTCTGGCAATGGATGAACCCACCACGTTACAAATACCAAAAATGATGGCTCCCTTTGACTTGGCCAGTTCAATGGCCGCCAAGGTATCGGCCGTTTCACCGGATTGGGAAACCGCAATAACAATATCTCCTTCGGCAATTACCGGATTCCGGTAACGGAATTCAGATGCATATTCAACCTCAACCGGAATGCGGGCAAATTCCTCAATCAGGTATTCGCCCACCATGGAGGCATGCCAACTGGTTCCGCAGGCAATAATGATAATGCGGTTGGCACGCAAAAGCGCATGTTCATATTCAATAAGCCCAGCCATAGAAATTCTGCCCGTTTCCGGATCTAAACGGCCACGTAAACTATCAAAAATGGAACGGGGCTGCTCATAAATTTCTTTTAGCATAAAATGCTCATATCCACCCTTTTCAAGGGTTTCCAATTCCATTTCAAGCTGGTGGATGAAAGGCGTAATTTCTAAATTACGGATGGTGCGGATAACAGGCACTTTACCACGCTCAAGCACGGCAAACTGCTCATCTTCCATATAAATTACTTCCTTGGTATGCTCAATGATTGGCGTGGCATCCGAAGCAATAAAAAATTCATCTTTCCCCAAACCGATAACCATGGGGCTTCCCTTTTTGGCGGCAATAAGTTTATTGGGCTCATCTTTCGACATTACCACGATGGCATAAGCCCCTATTACTTCATTCAAAGCCAAACGAACGGCCTCTTCAAGCGAAATCTTTTCTTCCGTCCGGATATAGTCAATCAAATTTCCCAAAACCTCGGTATCGGTTTGGCTATAAAACTTTATCCCCCGTTTCAAAAGACCTTCTTTCAGCGTGGCATAATTTTCAATGATACCATTGTGAATGATAACCAGATTACCGGAATCAGAATAATGGGGATGTGCATTTTCGTCATTCGGAGCACCGTGTGTGGCCCAGCGGGTATGACCAATACCCATGTGACCGCCCACATCATGTTTAGATGCTTCGGCCTCCAGATCAGATACTTTTCCCTTCTTTTTATACAGGCGTATCCCATTATTCATGAGTGCCACTCCCGCGCTGTCGTAGCCACGGTATTCAAGGCGTTTCAGGCCTTTAATTAATATTGGGTAAGCATCCTGATGGCCGATATAACCTACGATACCACACATAGTGATTATTGTTGAAGATTGGTATAATAAAGACGTAATTTAACTCTTTTGGTAAGATTATCCGTACCGTAGAGCGCTACACGGTTTCCGCGTGTTTGTTTGGTGGCTGTTTCCAGCACCAGGGTATCATTTTCAGTGAGCCCGGTAAGAATGGACTGCACGTGCAGGGTAATATTAAACTTGTATTCCTTTTTATCGGAATCATAGGTTCCGCCGTTTGCACCTTGCGACTGCACAAAGTCAACCAAGTTGAACAAGGAGTCTTTTTGGGCATCATACCGGGCCAGGAACAACAATTCCGGAACTGGGTATTTACCGGTGAAGGCATCATCAACCGGGAAAATAAGTTCGGCTTTATTCACTGCTTTTGACTTATCGGCCCCAAAGTTCTTTAAATACGGAATATGCAATTTCACACGTGTTCCCGTGAGCGGTTTAATTAATAAGGTTTGTTCACCGCTTACCGCTCCCGTTAAATTTTGGAAAGGAGGAATGGCATACGTAAAATCATTTTCATGACGACCAACCCACACTGAATTATCGGCATTTACAATCATGTTGATTTTAGAAGTGTCGTTGTAGTAAATGCTAATTCCGGAACCTACACCCGGAGGGAACAGATACAGAAAGCCGCCGGCACCGAAATTGGTTGCGGGAGTTACTTTTAGGTACAATCCCCTGAAATAATCCGTAAATGCTTCGTTGGAGGCAAATGCAAGCGGGTTTTCGGTAAGCAGTTTGAATCCGAAGGAATTTTTCAGTTTGATGCGAACATGGGGTGCCACATTTTGCCCATCAACTTTTACCGAATCATACGGGTTGGCGATAATGGTGGCACTGCCAACAGGCGTTGGGTTAATGTTAAAATTTCGGGCTGAACTGTAACCGGCAGATCCGCTGGTGGGTAAAACCGAGAGTTTATCAAGTAAACGGTAAACGGTAACCTGCACCAAACCCTGATATTTACCAATATCGCCAAAGTGGGTAGGATTTGCGTAACGGATACGTAAAATGACCGAATCTACCTGATTTTTAACCCCCGGAGGATTGGAACTAAAGCCAGTGAAACCCGAACCAAAAGATTGGGTAAGTGCAAAGTTCATGTACACGGAAGATGTGGTGAGCCCGAAATATGGATCAAAAAAACTTCCAAACGGAACTAAAGAGGTGCGGTCGGCCCGAACAGTATCCTCGCGCTCGGTAAAGGCAACAACCTTTAATGTATCAATGTAATTTGCGCTGATATCTCCGTCAACCACACCAATATCGGAACCGATATCATCGGTTGGTTTTTTACATCCCGTACTGGTAAACAGCATGCCTAAAACGACAGCCGACACAGTATAAAAAGCCAGTAAGCTCTTGATTTTCATGTATATTAAAAAAGAAACCTGCAAGAATTTAGCTCTTGCAGGCGCAAAGTAACACTTTTAACGTGATTAATCGGCCGTTATTGCGGCTTCTTGAAGAATTTCGGTATAAAAATTATGGAAATCATCCAGGTAGGATTCTCCAAAATTCGTCTCCATCATCGGCTTTTCACTTTGACTGATGTATTTCAGCACATCTTTGTCTTTAAAATCAGCACTTTTAATGATGGCATCCGCGTACTGGATTCCTCCTTTTAATACGGCTGAAAAATCAGGTGAATCACCCACATCATTGAGATGTTTTCCGTCAATTCCTTCAACCGCTTTAAATACATAATCTTTGTGGAGTTTACCGGGGAAGCGGTCGCCTTCATACATAGAGAAAACGATTTTAGCTCCCGAGAAAACCGGATCATTCTTAAATACCGTTTTGAGGTAGAATGGCACCAGGGCCGACATCCAACCGTGGCAATGCACGATATCGGGTGTCCATCCAAGTTTTTTTACGGTTTCCAATACCCCTTTACAGAAGAAAATGGAACGCTCGTCATTATCGGCGTAAAACTGGTTTGACTCATCGGCCAATACGTACTTACGCTGAAAAAACTCCTCATTATCAATAAAATAAACTTGAATTCTTCCGGTAGGAATGGAGGCTACCTTTATAATAAGGGGCTGATCGGTATCGTTTACGATAATGTTCATCCCGGATAGCCGGATAACTTCATGAAGCTGGTGCCTGCGCTCGTTTATGCAACCGAACCTTGGCATAAAATTTCGTATTTCCCATCCTCTTTCCTGCATGCCCTGGGGCAATTCTCTAGATGTCTTTGCCAGATCCGTCTCACTTTGCATGTACGGAATCATCTCATGTGTAATGTAAAGAACCCTACTTTTCTCCATATTGAATAAAAACAACTGTTTAGATTAATTAGGCATTGTTGCCTCTGAACTACTTTTTACCTGTTGATTTGGCTGCTATTTTTTAAACGACACTGCAAAATTAACATAAAATTCCCGAATTTTCAAAATATTCGGTTACTTTGCCCCCCGCATACCTTGTGAGCGGTTGTTTTAAACGGAGCTAAACCCCTTTTATTGTTTGACTTCCATGCAAATTTTAAGAACCGTACCAGAAGCTGTTGCGTACATAAATAGCCTGTCGGTTTCACAGGATCTTGGGTTTGTTCCTACCATGGGCGCCCTGCATGAAGGTCATATTACCCTACTTTCCAAAGCAAAATCCGAAAATCAAATTGCCGGAGTAAGTATTTTTGTTAATCCACTCCAATTCAATAACGCTTCCGATTTTACAAATTACCCCATAGATACGGATAAGGATATTGAAAAACTTCGGAATGCCGGCGCCGATTTCCTGTTCATTCCGCAAAAAGATGAACTTTTGAAGCAGTTCAACCCTATGCAGTTTGACCTTGGCACGCTTGACCAGGTGATGGAAGGCCCGGCCAGACCCGGCCATTTTCAGGGAGTAGCCAATATCGTTCACCTGCTTTTTTCAATAATAAAGCCAAACAGAGCGTATTTTGGAGAAAAAGATTTTCAGCAGTTGGCCGTAATAAAGCACATGGTTAAAAGCCTTTCTCTTCCGGTCGAAATTGTGGGATGCCCTACCATCCGTGAAACAAACGGACTTGCACTTTCATCCAGAAACCGCAGGCTATCGGAGGTACAGAAAGAGTTGGCTGCAAAAGTATCGGTTTTCATCTGCACACTGAACGAAAAATATCCGGAAAATACACCAACGGAAAGTATCCGTAAGGATATTCTTATGCTTTTAGACCAACACGGTTTCCGGTTAGATTATTTTGAAATATGTGATGCTGAAACGCTTGAACCTTGCCCGGTCTTCATCCAAAAAGGCGAAGTAAATGCCTGCATTGCCTATTTTGCCGGCGAGGTTCGGTTAATTGATAATTGCCGGTATCCGGTTTTATCCTAATTTTGCCGTATTATGTTAGTTACCGTTTTAAAATCGAAAATACACCGCGTTACCGTTACGGAAGCCGATTTGGATTACATTGGCAGTGTTACAATAGATCAAGACCTGATGGATGCTGCCGGCTTAATTGAAGGGGAGCAGGTTCATGTTTTTAACTACACAAACGGGGAACGTTTTATCACCTATACCATTATCGGTGAAAGAGGTTCCGGGGTAATTTGTCTGAACGGCCCGGCGGCAAGAAAAGTAAGCGTGGGCGATAACGTTATCATCGTATCGTATGCTTCCATGAGCCTCGAAGAAGCCAAAACGTTCAAACCTTCGGTAGTTTTCCCTGATACGGCCACAAACCGCATCAAATAAACCCCAGCAGTGGACAAAAAAACTTCCGGCACACTCAAAGTTTTATTTTTTGTAGCCCTGGGCTTAGTCCTGGCCTGGCTCTCACTGCGCAATATTCCGGCCGAAACTCTTTGGGAGAACTTTAAATCGGTTAACCCCTACTGGCTTGGCCTTTCCCTGGCCATCGGGCTTCTGAGCCACGTCATCAGAGCCCTGCGATGGAACATGCTACTTGAACCGGCCGGATACCGTGTAAAACCCATGA
>Ga0075154_10003046_pt1 | contig 10766 bp, 6 predicted proteins | sample JI71714BDNA_FD_70965 | JGI IMG/M metagenome (GOLD analysis project Ga0075154, IMG submission 70965) | Wastewater effluent complex algal communities from Wisconsin, to seasonally profile nutrient transformation and Carbon sequestration -... | ecosystem: Engineered > WWTP > Effluent > Algae...
GCACCAGTTACTGATGATTTTTTAAATGGGCTGATTGGTACCAAAATGGTGATAAAAGAAAGTAGTCCGAGATATCTAACTATCGAGAATGTATTAAACGAACAAAATTTTTGTCAAATACGTACTCCTGGATTCTGTAAAATTGATTTATTTTGTGTGTTTAATCATAATTCAGAAAATAGAACTTCCTATTTTAGTGGCCTTAGTTTACTTTCTGATAATACTTTGCGTTTTAGTTTACAAGCGTCATTTAATCCGCCAAATGCAAATCAATATAATTGTGTTGTTGATTATAAATAGGGAAATGGTAAAATAGGTGAGATATGAAATTTTTTTAGCCAAATCCGTTTAATTTAAATATACCTTTTTAGCCAATAATGTAGTACTTCATCACTCATCCACCCAAAACAATTCCATAGCCACACGATCTGCATAAAACTTTCCGGCTTGGGTCAGGGTGTAAGTATCATCAACCTGTGAGATCATACCATTTTGTATCTGACCAGAGATAAGGTCCGAAAAATATTGGAAGTATTCGGGACCTATTTCCCTTTGCTGGGCGTAGGTTGCACCTACGTCCAAGTGTTGCCATGGCTGCGCCCTGAATCAGCAACGGAATGATTAATATAAACAAAAGCCATACGACGATAAGAAAAGTTGTATGGCTTTTGTGATTTAGAGCGCAGCGATATTTTCTGAAAGAAATCGAGCGTGCTGAGTAATATTTTACTCTTCATATTTGCCATGGGCCTTTAATATGTCTATCACTTCTTGAATAGTGAGTTGTGTATATCTAGAGATTTGTTCTAAAGGCATCTTGTCATCTATCATTGTTAAAACCACCTCAATCTTTCCTTCAATCTTTCCTTCAATCTTTCCTTCTAGTTTATTTTTCAATTTATATTCTTCTACGAGTGTCATATAGTATTTGTTTAAAGGTTTATCAATGTCTATTTGAATGATGTTGATGAGGTCGATATTCTTTCGTTCAGCAATCATCATTATGTAAACGTAATTTGAATTAAAAAAGTTCCGTTCTTCTTGAGTTTGTAACGATTCAAATATTTTGCTAAGTTTGTTTAGTAATTCTATGGGTTTATTGATGTGTTTTTGAGTGAGGAGCATTGTACTGATGGCTACATTTCGTATGTTGAAGATCATTTCATCATCTAGATCATGCACGTTAAATATCACCACTTTAAACTTTGGAATAAACTCTGTTATCCCAGAAGAGTGTCTATCAAAAAAGGTCTCTATTGTTTTGTATTCATAACTATGGCTATGATGACAAAAAAGTAAAGGTATCACTGCACTTATCGATTCTTTGTTTTTAATTTGCTGAAGGTAACTTCGAGACATATAGCCTAAAAGTTGAAAAGCCACATGAGGATCATCATAACTTTTATGCTCAATAATGATTGTGCACAAAGCATCGGTGCCGTCTTCCAACTGGCAAGTAAAAACTATGTCTGCAAAAACTTCCTTGAGACTTTCGTCCACAAAAGATGTAGGAGAATATGTCAAAGTATCCATATTGATTTTATACAAAGAATGATCAGAAATGGCTACTTTTAAAAAGTCAATTGCATTTTGGCGAACTTGTAGTCGTTCTTTGATATATTTATCATGTATATTATGCATAAAAAATATGTGTGTTGAAAATTTCTTTTATGTCGACTATGGAACAAAGGAAGGAGTAATAAAGTTTAATTTTCCTAGTTGGTAAACCTAGTCCCATTATCCACAGACTGTGAAACAGGGTATAGGCTCTAGTCCTTGTTGTAGTGTTTCGTACTATTTCCACCCAGACCACGTAGGCTCCAGCACATTTTTATCTGATGATGACTGAGTGGTCTCTACAATGGTAAAGAATGAAGTGATACGAAATCACTTCATAATGAAGGAGCCGAGCTTTGCTCGGATGGGTGGCAGAGTGACTGACTGATGCGTAGCAAAATTGTGATACGAAATCACAATTTAAGGAAGGAACCGAGCAAAGCATTGCGAGGCTTAAAGATATTTACTTCTTTGGCAAAAGTGTTGAAGAGATTTTAAAACGTTGCTGGCTGGGCCACTCCATATCAGTTTAATGGCAAGGAAGAGGATGAAAATACCGGACTGTATTATTATGGTGCACGGTATTATGATCCTGTAGTGAGTATATGGCAGGAAGTAGATCCAGAGATTGGAGAATATCTAGACTGGAGGCGTACAATTTTACATTAAATAACCCTATTCTTTTTGTAGTTCCTAATGGGGTAAATAATATAATACTTCATCACTCATCCACCCAAAACAACTCCATAGCCACACGGTCAGCATAAAACTTTCCTGCTTGGGTCAGGGTGTAAATATCATCAACCTGTGAGATCATACCATTTTGTATTTGATCAGAAATGAGGTCCGAAAAATAAAGGAAGTATTCGGGACTGACGAAGTCCTAATGGCAAACTCCAATTTATGCTTAGATATCTTTCATGTAGAATAATCTCCCATCTTACAGGCGAATTGCATATTGGAATTAATAGAACCAATGGACATTCAAAAGCCGCAAATGGACAAGTGGTATTTAAGGTAGGCTTCAACTCTAATACTCAGCCACCGAACTTCAACAATCGGGTTACTCATTTTGAAATACTCAAACCCGGACTTCGACTTCCACTTGATTTTCTATTCTTATGGGTTCGTACATAGGGATATCTTGATTTATGGCTTCAAAAGAGACGGTGAATGCATACGGGATTTCTTCTCGATTTCTATCCCAACCTTTATGGCCACGGATGGCAAATGATACAACATCATTTAAACTATATGAATTTATTATGGCCCAATCTTTCTGAACGGTACTATTATTTCTGCTAAAGTTTCTTACTTCTCCCCAATTATTTCGTTCTCTAATCTTCCAATGTATTTCTTCTCCTTTATATCCGAAGCCAGTTTCTTCTTGATCGGTGTTACCTTCGTTTTCTTCTTCGATGGGTTTTAAGCATCTTTCCTTAAAGCTTTCTATATCATCATCTAGACTTGCACTAATCCATTCAAGCCAGGTGCCTAAATAGGATTTTGTTTTTTGTCTAGTACGTCTAATTTTGGCAGTGAAGGCTAGTGTCACTTCTATCAAAATATCAAATTCATTACCTTTATCAGTTAAAGATTCTGGAATATTTACTGTATAAATGTGTGCTTCATCGGCGCTTAATTTTCCTGTGGTGTAAAATGTCGCCCTAAAATCTGAATTTTCTGTAACTCGAGCTAATGAAGGGATACCATAACCATAAAATTGTATGGCTTGTGTGGTTGGATTCAAAAAGAAAGGCTCAGGCAATCTAGCGCCCTGTACTATTAATGCTCGAATTAAATTTATATTCTCATCAGGATAAAGCTTTAACAATTGGGCTGCAATGTGGCTAACCTTAGGAGCTGCATACCTATGCTATCCCTGCCTATCGCATTTCCACCATGCAATGTGCTTCTTACTAATTCTGGAGATGTATGTTCGTTTTCATTTATTCTATAAGTACCGTCCTTAGACACTAACTGTCCACCACCATATTCTACTACATCAGGTTTGATCATATTCCAAATACCTGGGCCAGTTCTTGAAAATGCAGATATTTCACTATCTGTACCTAATGAAATCCAGTTATCATCTTCATAAAAATGGTGGTTTATTGAGCCAACTGTAAGGGCAAAACAACTCTGTCCTGGGTCTGCTATTTTTGATATTTGTTCCGAAAGATATGTAGGATAAGGTAACCCACTTAGTAAAAGATTTGAAATAGTATCTCGGTGGATGTTGCCAGCTGCTAAAATAAAAATGATATCTTCCTGATGGATAAGTTTATCGATCATGGCTGCCCAAGGAGACATATGTTTGTTAAGTTCAGGACCAAAATTTGAGATGGACAAGTTAAAAATCTTCACATCAGAATTGTTATCAAAAACATCCTGCATTAATTGAGGTGGGTAAAGAGAAACTAGTTCATTATCACTGTTAAGAACTCTGATATTTTTTATTCTGCAAGGTAAGGTATATGGTGTAGGCAAATGAGAAATTCCATTTGGGTATAAAACAGCGCCAGCTACCTTAGTACCGTGACCGCCAGGTACCATGTCTGCTTTTGTATTATCAGTTAAAACATAATTTTGAGATTCTTGCGGATGAATAGCGTCTCTGATATATCTATTGTACTCCATAATGCCACTATCAATAATTGCCACTTCAGGATCATTTTGGTCTGGACCTATAATTTCTAATTCTGAGTCATTATTATAGATAAAGTCAGTACTTACAATATCTAATTGGGTTCTTTCTTTTACTTCAAAAACATAAGGATAATTGACTACCAAGTCTTTTAATCCTTTACCTGATATCAGTATTTCACATGCAAAACTATCTTCGATTTCGACATAAGAACTTTCTAAGGTTCCATAAACATTGATAAATTTTTCAAAATGGTTTTGCCTTGACATCATTTCGTCATTTCGACGTTCTCTTTCAGTTTGATAAACTTCCAGTTTCTTTTTAAAACGTGCACTTGGTTCTTTCTTCAAAGGTTTGTCAAATGCTATGGATACTTCTATGGGGTACATTTGATCATCCAAAATATTGGGCCAATCTTTTAATAATGATGGTGAAAGAATATGTTCAGGTCGCCATTGGTCTCTATTACCATTTACTATTTCCCAAAGGTCAGCTATTTTACCCGTAGATCTCGTAGATGTGATATAACCATTTATTTTTTCTTCTAAAGTTGTCAGATTGTCTAATGATGCTCCGATGATAAAACCATTTTCTTCTTCAGAAATAATTTCTATACCGTAGTCCAGAAAATCGAATTGTCCTGTCAAGATGCCCGGATTGATCTGCAGAAAGACTGGAATGACTTCTTTGTCTAATTCAGGTAAGCCGAGCTTTACTCTTTTAGAAATGAAATCTTCCCAATCTAATTGTATTTGTGATGTTGAGCCTAATAACGTGGTAGCGTGCCCCTGACGGTTTTCTCTATTGTTTTTTGACCTTTCATTTTGTCCACCACCGTTGTAAATAGGTAAGCCTTCTATTTTTCCAGCAAATTTCAAGTGTGGAAATTGATTCATAGTACTTGTAGTTTATTTATTTAACGCCATATTTTCTTCTATTGCCCATGTTAAATCTTCGACAGATATGTCTTTACTTGCATTGATGACTGACCTTTTGGAAGCATCATGTGCTATTTTAACTACTATTGCATTGGACATGCCTTCCATTTTTTCTGCAAAGGTATCTAGATTTATTTTTTTGCTTAGCGTCAGTGCAGAAAATGATATCTTGAGTAATTGGACAATTTCATCTTTGCCTGGTCTAGGGAATTCAATAAAATCATCAAATCTTCTGAAGAGCGCTTTGTCAATACTGCCTTCGAGATTGGTGGTAGCGATGATGATGCCTTCGCCTGTGTATTCTTCTAATAATCCGAGGAAAATATTGACGATACGATGTATTTCGCCTACATCACTTGAAGTCATGTCTCGTTGTTTACCTATGATATCAAACTCATCCAAAAGTAACACGCATGGATAATCTTCGATACTTTCGAAAAGTTTCTGAAGATTGGATGCTGACTCACCTAAATATGAAGAGATGATAGTATCAAATCGGACTCTATAAAAAGGTAAACCTAGGTCTTTAGCTATTCGCTCGGCTGACATGCTTTTGCCACAGCCTGAATGTCCGTAGAACAGTATTTTTTTTCTAGGTTTTAAGCCATGTAAGGCTAGTCGCTCTCGTGCCAAATACTCTTTTTCGATTCTGATGATCTTTTCTTCCACCTTGGGTGTAAGTATCATCTGATGACGAAGGTATTCATGTTCAACATGGGTGGCCAATGGCAATCTGTATCGGCGATCGACAGGGATTGTGTATTCTCTGTCTTTGGTCATGATTAATGATGCCTTATTTTTAGCATCCTTCGATATTCGCTCTGATAATATTTTTATGAGTTTTGAAGCTAGGTTCGCATGTCCTTTTTTCTTTTCATCTTCGATGATGCTATAGGCTATTTTGACTATAGGTGTATCGCTATTGCCATCGATGGATTTAAAAAGTCGTGTTAATAATGCTTCGTTCATTATATATAAAATAAGATACAAAGTTATTAATAATATACGGATCCGTAGAATAAAAGTAGCGGATATGTAATTTTTTGACGAAAAACTGATAAAAAGTTTACATATTGGTAATTTTTTTAAGTTGGGTGGAGAGCGTGAATCAAATGGTGGACTTGATGCGTTGTGGTGTTAAAGAATGAATTAGTATAACCACTGAGAACACTAAGGTTTTCACTGACAGGTATGTTACGGAGCCTTCTACTCTGCTTGTCGGCTTTCAGTCTCCAAGGCTCTCTGATTGAATGAGCGAATTGAGTGCAGAGAAATAAGGACACTTTGAAATGAAGCAAACGGAATGAGGGAAAGAAGGAAGTGTGCAGGAGGATTTAGGGAGAAATTATAGATAGGAATTATTTCATACAAGAAGTTTTACATGTTTATTAATGAAGAGCACAAGTTGCAAACTTGCGCTAGCTTAGGAGATATGAAAGATTTTTAGCCAAATCCTATTAATTTAAACATACCTTTTTAACCAATAATATAATACTTCATCACTCATCCACCCAAAACAACTCCATAGCCACACGATCTGCATAAAACTTTCCTGCTTGGGTCAGGGTGTAAGTATCATCAACCTGTGAGATCATACCATTTTGTATTTGATCAGAAATGAGGTCCGAAAAATATTGGAAGTATTCAGGACCTATATCCCGTATTTTTGGTGCAGAAACGCCCCACATCGTTCGTAATCCGGTCATAATGTATTCGTTGTATCGTTCCCTTTGGTGGAGGATTTCGGTTTCTAATGGCAAACTGCCTGCTTGGATAAGGTCTATATATTTTTTGTTATGTGCTAGATTCCATGACCTGGAGTTACCATCATAAGAGTGTGCTGAAGGTCCGAGACCCAAATAAGGTACACCTTTCCAATAGTTGGTATTATGTACGGCATGATGACCTGGGATACCAAAATTGGAGATTTCGTAGTGATCGTATCCCGAATTGACTAAGGTATCTATGAGGTGCGCAAAATGTTGATTGCTTTTTTCAGGATCGGGTTCAGGAGATTTTCCAGTTTTGACGTGATGGTGCAAGGCTGTTTTGTCTTCTACAGTGAGGCAATAAGAAGATATGTGCGGTATTTTTAGCGATAAAGCTTTGGCTACATTTTCTTCCCACATTAACATGGTAGTTGTAGGACTTCCATATATCAAGTCAATGGTTATATTGTGGATGCCAAAATCCTGAGCTAACTGTATCGATTGTAAGGCTTCCTGACTGTGATGTGCACGATTCATCCACAAAAGGTCTGTATCAAAAAACGATTGTACTCCTATGCTCAATCTGTTGATGCCCTGATTTTTGAGCATTTGTATTTTATCCTTATTGAGATCGTCAGGATTGGCTTCGAGTGTGATTTCAGCATCTTTGGCCCAATGATAATAGGTAGACAAGTGCTCCATGATTTTGGACATATCTTTTTGGTCCAGTAAACTGGGTGTACCACCACCAAAATAAATGCTATGTACCGTTTTTTCTTTCAGATATTCATGCCTTAGTGTGATCTCCTTGCAGATGGCATTAACCATCTCATCTTTTAGCATCAGGGATGTAGAAAAATGAAAATTGCAATAGTGACAAGCTTTTTTACAAAAAGGGATGTGTATATATATACCAGACATGTTGTATCTTCGTTGTTTATAGTGAAAATAAATGGGTAATCGAAAAAAATAATTTTTTAATTCATTAAAAATGTGTCAATTAAAAACAATATTTTTCGAAAACCAATTTACTTTATGTGTAAATACGCAATGTACTGACAAATCATGGTCAAGCATTGCGGTTAAAAGTACAAAACTAAGCATTTGAAAGGGTATCAGAGCTATTTTTGGGGAGTATTTAGTTATAGTCATCTTTTAGCGGGATGGGTTAAGATGGCTATATTTTTAAGTTTTTGTATAAATATATCCTTTGGTCAGACCAAAACTACCGTCATCATTTCCTATCCTGACCAGGTTACTAAAAACACTTTAATCTCAACTATGGATAGTGTCAAAACCACTTCTTTCATACAAAACCACATAAAAGATCAGCAAGCTGCGGGATATTTGTATATGAATGTAGATTCGTTTGTATGCCAAAAAGACACCTGTAAGTATTTCATATTTAAGGGTGAAAAGTATATCATCAGTAAGTTGAATATTTCAGAAGAACAAAAAGCTATTTTGGAAAGTAGTGGTATCAAAAAAAGTCCAACAGGAAAACCCTTGGATTCCACCATCATCCAGACATTTTTAAAAACACTTACTCTTTTTCAAGCAAATAACGGATATCCTTTTGCCAGTGCCGGCTTAAAAAAAGTAAGCATGGACAATGAAGGTTTGTCTGCAAGTCTCTATGTAAATAAAGGTAAAATGATGTTTTTTGACACCGTAGTCAATGAAGGGCGCCTGGATATGAAAACTTCTTTTTACAATAAAATTTTGGACATCAAACCTGGCAAGCCTTACCAACACGACAAAGTTACCAAAGCTTCAGCCAGACTGAGAGATTTGCAATATCTCACACAGCGTACCGAACCATTTGTGAGATTTATAAATGATAAGGCATATTTGGTGATCACACCAGACCCAAGGCCAGCCAGCCGATTTGATTTTTTGATAGGTGTCTTGCCACAAGTAGTCAATGGCGTGCGCAAATGGAATATCACCGGAGATGTCACTGCAGAGATGACAAACGCTTTTCGTCGTGGAGAATACACTTTTTTCCAATTTAAACGAGTAAAACCAGAAAATCTCGAACTATTGGCCAAGTCCACCATTCCTTTTGTATTTAATCTTCCGGTAGGTAGCCATTTGGACTTCCGCCTGTTTAAGAATGCAAATCAAAATCTGGACCTTTATTTCGATGGAGGTATTCAGTATTTGTTTGGTGGCTTTAATCAGATAAAAGTATTTGGAAGCTACAGGTCTTCGTCATTACTAGATGTCGACCTTAATTCCATCGTTCAATCCAAAAAGCTTCCCGAACGATTGGATGTAAGCTATTCTGGGATAGGGGTTAGCTTAAGTTTGAGAGATGTAGACTATCGGTTCAACCCATCGAAAGGTTATATAGCAGAAATCACTACGGTTGCCGGTCGCAAATCCATCATACCCAATAGACAGATCATAGATATTGCAGAGTTAAAAGATAGTTATGACACTTTAAAACTTTCTACACTTCAAGCCGAGATTGACGCTTCTGTGTCTTATTTTTCGAAAGTGAGTAACTGGGCGACAGTAAAAACTTCAGTTACAGCCGGTATCCGATACAATGAACAGGCCCTGCGTACCAATGAGTTGATGCGCGTAGGCGGCAATAGACTACTGAGAGGCTTTGATGAAGAAAGCCTACTTACGGATTTTTATGGCTTTGGCACGGCTGAGTTTCGCATCATTTTTGACCAGAATTCCTACCTGAGTCTACCCTTCGTGGATATAGGCTACATCAGACTGAGAGATGATTTAGGTGTTTCATCCATAAAGCCTATCGTAGGTGTTGGTATGGGACTCAACTTCGGAACCAATGCCGGTGTTTTTAATCTTTCATTTGCCGCAGGAAGAGTGGCACCCAACCCCATAGATTTTGGGAGGATGAAAATACATTTTGGATATGTAAATTTGTTTTAAACTCGAATACAGATTTATTATAAATGTCAATTGGCATAAAAAAAGGGGAAAAATCAAAAAATCTTTCCCCTTTTTATATCTTGAAATAAATTGTAGAAACTTATTACGGTTTTATTTCTTCTGAATCCTTTTCACCCAATCTATCTTGTCTGTCTCTGTCATTTTTAGGAACGATGTGCCTAGTTGTCATGTTATGAAATGCTAATTCCATCTTTATTTTCTCTGAATCTTCTTTAAGGTCTTCAGCATCGCCTTTTTCAAGATCTAAAGTGATCATTTGATTGCAAATCTCAATGGCTTTATCATGTCTATCTAGGTATTGAAATATTTTGACCAAGTTATACATCGTAGCAGCTCTGAGTCTTTTTTCATGTTTATCATCTTTGGTATATTTTTTTGTAACATCATCAAAATACTGGATGATTGGCTTTAAATTTTGCTCAACTTCTTCACATGGTTTGTTGAATCTCATATCTTTAAAAATTGCCTTCAACGCTGTGGTAGCATTGTCATACATAGTGAATTCAGGATGTTTTTCAGAGTCTAATTCCTTAAACTTTACCCAATGAGTATACGGCTCATATCCATAGGTTGCTATCAGTTTACTGTTTGCTGAAGCAATAGCATCCTTGATAAATTGATTTTTATGATTCCCAAACTGTCCCCTGGCATTGGTTTCCCATTCCCTAGTGGCTGCACTACTAGAAGTATTTCTGCTACTTGAGTACGTGTAGGACTGATCTAGATACACTCTATAAGCTAATTGTTTATTTGATTTTGCATCAGTCATAATATCATCATTGGTATTACTGACGTCCACATTTTTTAAAAATGGGTTACTATCTCTTTTAGCTTTTTCTTCCTGCTCTTTTTTAGCTTGTTTTTCCTCTTGTTTTTTTGATGGTTTGCGGGGCATTTCATTTTTCGGTCCTAAGATTTTCATATTACCACTGCCAGAGTTGGTGTTTGAAACGATATAGTATGTCGTTGTACTGAGTACCTTAC
>Ga0075154_10003048_pt1 | contig 10763 bp, 13 predicted proteins | sample JI71714BDNA_FD_70965 | JGI IMG/M metagenome (GOLD analysis project Ga0075154, IMG submission 70965) | Wastewater effluent complex algal communities from Wisconsin, to seasonally profile nutrient transformation and Carbon sequestration -... | ecosystem: Engineered > WWTP > Effluent > Algae...
GCTGCCAGCCGCACCGGGCTAAGTGGCGAATTTGACAAACCGGACCCTTCCGCCATCGCACGCTCTGTGCAATTTCAACTGTTCATCGGCTTCGGGGCTGAGGCGCGCCAGACTCTGCGCGCCTTTGACCAAGATTATGCTGAATCAGCTGCTTGGACCGCAGTCGCATTTCTAATCGATAGTGAAGCAGATCCATCAAGCCACTTTGCCGGTCAAGCGGCATGTGATGGCCCTGCGGCCCTTTGGTCAGTGCTTTCGGCCGAAGACATGACAGTGGGTGATGCGGTCAATACAGGTGCAGTCCGCCTAGCGTTTTCGGCGCTTCCGTTGCATTTGCGCCAACAGATCGGACCCGCACTGATCGAGAAATTTCTAGCCTTGCAAGATCAATCTACGGCACTCGCCCTACGGGATTCAATCCGCCGAGCTCCGGGCGAGGCAAAGGAGGCTATGATCTTGGCCGAGGCTGACATGGATCTTTCCCAAGGATCTGCCGCCAATGCGGAAGAAAAGGCCAATGTTATTCTTGCTGATCCAGGCCCGAGCCATGTCGAAGCCCTAATTGCATTGACTGAAGCGCGGGTGGCCCAGAGCCTACCGGTGGAGCCAGAGGTTGCCCTCGCCCTTGAGGCCAATCTCACAGAACTTTCCGGCACTGACATTGAACCCAAGTTGGTCGAGGCCACGATCTTGGCACAAGCCGCTTCTGGCAATTTCGCGGCCGCCTTTGCAAGTTTGGCCAATCAGCCCAATCGACAACAAGAGGTATGGAAACTTTTGGCTTCCTTGGCCGAAGATGAAGTTTTCTTAACCCACGCTGTCCTTGATCCTGTCCAAGACCTCCCAAATATTGCCGATGAAACTGCTGCTGCAATCGCACGGCGATTGACTGGGCTTGGCTTGCCAATGCCCGCACAAAAATGGCTTGGGAAGGTCGATTCTGCTGACCCTCTATTGGTTGCGGAAACGGCATTGAAGGCCAGCGACGCCCTTACCGCGCTGTCTTCCCTTGGTGAAGCACAAGGCGAAGTGGCAGCTTCGCTAAAACTGAGCGCCTTGGAAAGATTAGGGCAAGAACAAGAACGCGCCGAAATTCTTGCGGCCGCAGGGAACATTCCCGAAGCGATGTCGGCACAAGCAAGGGCAGGCGATTGGGATGCACTTGCAAATGCCACTGAAGGCCCTTGGAAAACCTTAGCCGAAAAGCTTCCCGAAACGCCGCCCCAGACCGCTGCCAAGGATGGCATGCCTTATGGACCACTTGCCCGAGGGCATGATCTTGCTACTGCAGGGGCAAACACTCGCTCTGCAATAGAAACACTGTTGATGGCAGTGCCGATGCCAGCACCTGCTCCATTGCCGGACAATTCCTTAACCAACTGACCAATACTAACGAATTGGCAAGACTCCCCGGTTAGCATCCGATTCAAGAAGCAGAGAATCTGCTGAAACTGGGAAGAATCCATATGAAACATGTGCTTGCTCTGTTGGCAATTGCCTTGCCTCTGCCTGCATTAGGCGTGCAAACCGCAACTGTCTGTGACAAGGTGGCGTTGCAGGCGGCGCAAATCCATAACGTCCCTCCGCAAGTCATGATGGCAATAGCGCGGGTTGAAAGCGGGCGCAATCTGGATGGAACGGTTTTGCCCTGGCCTTGGGCTGTGAACCGTGCTGGAATCTCCCACTGGTTTGACACCGCGAACGATGCCTATGCCTTTGTCCAAGGTGAAATTGACGCCGGTAAGAGAAACATCGATATCGGTTGCTTCCAACTGAACCTGCGCTGGCACGCTGAGAATTTCACCTCACTCGAGGAAATGTTCGATCCGACTGCAAATGCCAACTATGCCGCCCAATATCTGCAGCAGAACTTTGCGCGCAAAGGCAACTGGGTTGATGCTGTCGCCGCATATCATTCAAATACACCGGAACACGCCGAAATTTACATTGCCAAAGTTGAAGCAGTCCTAACTGATCTTGCACAAGAATCCCTGCTCGTTCAGCCCGATGAAAATCTGCCAGCCAACAAACCAAACTTGTTCCCCCTGCTGAAGCAAGGTGTTGCGTCCAGTATGGCTTCGCTGGTCCCGCAGACTGACAGTCCAATGCCGTTTTTGATCGCAACCCCCTGAATGGCAAACGAACCCCAAGTATTCAGTCGCCTCTTTCAGCCAACCATTCTATTGGCTTTGGCTTTGATGGCCGTCATCGTCATGATGGTACTACCGGTTCCGGCCTTTGTACTTGATCTTGGGCTGGCACTGTCTTTTGCATTAGCTATTCTGATGCTTACAGTTGCCGTCTTCATTGAACGACCTCTGGATTTTTCCGCCTTCCCGACCATCTTGCTTGCCAGCCTGATGCTGCGCTTGTCGCTGAACGTTTCATCTACCAAGCTCATAATCGGGCAAGGTCATACTGGTACCGATGCGGCAGGTCACGTCATCGAAGGATTTGCGCAATTCATCATGGCTGGCAACCTATTGTTGGGCGTGGTTATCTTTCTGGTTTTGCTGATCGTCAATTTCGTAGTCATTACTAAAGGTGCCGGCCGCATGGCAGAAGTTGGGGCACGTTTCGCGTTGGACGGGATGCCGGGCAAACAGTTGGCAATTGATGCCGACATGTCAGCAGGGGCTATCACCCACGCTGAGGCCAAGGTGCGGCGCGAACAGGAACTTGCAGAAACAAACTTTTTTGGATCATTGGACGGGGCCTCAAAATTCGTCAAAGGTGATGCGATCGCAGGCCTACTTATCACTGGGCTGAACATTGTCATGGGCCTGATAATGGGGGTTGTGATCCACGACATGCCATTTTCACAAGCCTTTGAAACCTACTCGATTCTGACCGTCGGTGACGGCCTTGTGGCGCAAATCCCCGCCGTCATTATCTCGGTCGCGGCAGCGTTGCTGCTTTCGCGGGGGGGGGCAAAAGGCGCAGCCGATGTGTCGTTCTTTGCACAACTTGGCCGATATCCCGGCGCACTTGGCACCGTAGCCGCCTTGATGGCGCTTTTCGCACTTGTTCCAGGCATGCCGTTTATCCCGTTTATCATTGGTGCGGGAGGGTTGGGCTATGCCAGTTGGCGGGCGATGCAAGCACCGAAAGGACAAGCCCCCCAAACCGCCGCACCCGAGGCCGCCCCAAAACAAAAATCAATTGGCGACGTATTGGATTTTGATGAGATCCATATCGAGTTTGCTCCAAACCTCGTGGCTATGGCCCTTGATCCCGCGACTGGACTAGAAGCTCGGATTACCAATATGCGCACACATGTGGCCAGCACATATGGGCTAATCCTTCCAGAAATCCGTCTGACCGATGAAGCTGCCTTGCCCCCTGGCACCTACAGGATACGCCTGCAAGGAGTCGAACGGGTGCGCGATCGACTTTTGCCCGACAGGGTCTTGGTCCTTTTGGCTGATGATATTTCAGCACCTGACGGCATGGATGTGCGCGAACCGGTTTACGGCGCCCCTGCCCGATGGATAAGGCCAGACGACCAAGAAGATGCAACACTTCAAGGGCTTACCGTGGTTTCTCCGCCAGAGGTCTTGGCTACGCATATGCTTGAAGTGATCCGGTCCAATCTGTCACGCTTGCTCTCGCTTCGTGGTCTGCGTCGCCTGTTGGATGAGTTCGTTACATTAAGCGACCCTATCCGCGCCGAAGCAAACAAGCGGCTTTTGGATGAGTTGATCCCGGACAAAGTACCAGTAGATCTGTTACTGCAAGTATTGCGACTCTTACTGGAAGAACGGGTTTCAATCCGCAACTTGCCGCTTATTCTTGAAGCAACAGCCGAGGCCCGCAGCCTCAACCAACCTGAGGCAATTTGCGAACATGTCCGCCAACGATTGGGTTTTCAGCTTGTTGCGGACTTGAAGCGTGAAGATGGCACCATCCCCTTAATCCAACTTGCGCCAGAGTGGGAAAAGACCTTCGTGCAATACCAAATGGACGGCGCGCGGGACGTCGCGCTGCCACCAGAGCAGTTTGGTCGCCTCGCGAATGGCCTAGCTGAAAAGTTCAACCGCGCTTCTGAAAACGGTACTTTTCCCGCCCTTGTGACATCAACCTTGCGGCGACGTTTTCTTAGAACTGTGATGGCGGCCAAAGGTATCACTGGCCCAGTGCTTTCTTATGAAGAAATCGGCATGGAGGCCCGGCCAGCAATGCTGGGTGTTGTGCCACCATGACAGAGTTGTTGTCCGCATTCGCTGAGATTGCCGGGTTGGGCCAGGCATTTGCGCTGTCTGCCCTTTTGGTATTCTTGCGTGTTGGTGCTGCACTTGCCCTGCTGCCTGCCTTTGGTGAGCATTCAGTGCCCCAGCGCTTGCGCTTAATTATCGCCTTGGCATTTACTGCAATTGTGACACCGGCGGTCGCCACCGAAATGCCCGCGCTGACCCTGTTCGTCGCGGGTTCAGAAATTGTAGCGGGCCTAGCGATTGGCGCCGTGTTTCGGCTGTTCATTCTTGCACTGCAAATCGCGGGCAGCATTATTGCCCAAGCCACTTCGCTTTCCCAAATCGCGGGTGGTGCCGCTCCAGAACCCCAACCGGCGATAGGCCACCTTCTGACGGCGGCCGGTTTGGCAGTTGCAGTCATGGCCGGGCTTCATGTCAAACTGGCTGAAGTATTGATCTTGTCCTATCGGGTGTTTCCTGCGGGAAATCTAGCAGCCGCGGCTGAGTTCTCTACATGGGGTCTTGCCCATATCGGGCGAGCCTTTTCCTTGGGTTTTTCACTGGCCGCACCCTTTACCATCGCAGCACTAATGTACAATCTGGCCCTAGGGGCCATCAACCGGTCGATGCCTGCTCTGATGGTGTCATTCATAGGCGCGCCAGCCCTGTCTTGGGGTGGGCTTGTGCTGATTTCCGCATTGGCCCCGGTGCTTCTTGGCGTATGGAGCGGGGCTTTGCAAACTTTCCTTTCAATCCCGTTTGAGTTGCCGAGATGAGCGACGAAGACAATGATGACAAGCCATTCGACCCCAGCCAGCGGCGCTTGGACGAGGCCCGCAAGAAGGGTGAAATTGCCCGCGCTCCGGATGTAAACGCCGCGGCAGGTCTAGCAGGCATCCTACTGGCTGGTCTGATCGTCGGGCCGGACATCTTGGTTCAAATGGGCCAGATCAGCCAAGCCCTGCTTGATCAAGCAGACCGCATATCAACCCAAGTTGTTAATGGCGGGCGTGCTGTAATTGGGCCAATCATTTCCTCTTACGCCTTTGTGATCGCCCCACTTTTTGCCCTGCCATTCATTGGCGTTTTGCTAAGCCTTTTTGCCCAGCGCAGCCTGATTTTTGCACCTGAAAAGTTGATGCCCAAACTCAGCCGCATTTCCCCCATCTCGACAGCAAAGCAAAAATTCGGGCGCGATGGGTTGTTTGAATTCGCCAAGTCCGCAGCAAAAATGGTCGCGGTAGCGGCCATTCTGGTAGTTCACCTGAGAGCGAGTGCTCCTGAAATCGCCAATAGCGTCTATCTGCCGCCGGGCGGGGGCATTGCGCTGATGCTGCGTCTGATGTTGGAATTTGTCGCCTTAACTTTAGTGCTCGCAACTGTTGTTGGCGCCGTGGATTACTTTTGGCAACAAGCACAGCACCTGCAACGCAACCGCATGTCCTTCAAGGAAATGAAGGACGAAGTGAAAGACAGCGAAGGCGATCCGCAGGCCAAGGGTATGCGGCGGCAAAGGGGGCAAGAGATCGCACTAAACCGAATGCTGCAGGATGTTGCCAAAGCTGATGTTATCATTGTCAACCCCACCCATTATGCTGTCGCCTTGCGCTGGAAGCGTAGCGATCGCAACGCGCCCGTTTGTATCGCAAAAGGCGTAGATGAGGTCGCCGCCCGTATTCGCGAAAAAGCGGCAATTGCGGGCGTGCCACTACATTCCGACCCGCCAACCGCCCGCGCCATCTATGCCTCTGTTGAGATCGGCGCCCCTATCCGCCCTGAACACTACAAGCCCGTTGCCGCAGCAATCCGCTTTGCTGAGGCATTGAAGACCCGGCGGAAAGGCAGAAAATGACCAAATTGCAAGATATCCGCCGCCTGCAAACCTTAGCACAATTGATGCTGGACCACCGCTTGACCCTTTTGAAGCAAGCCGCCGATGCCAAACACATCAGCGAAAGGGCACTTGCCGGATTGTCTGAGGCCCAACCCGAAACGCAGGAGCTTGTTGGAACTGCTTCGAATTTGGTGGGGTTGAATTATCAAAGGTGGGCAGACTGCCGCAGGTCAGAGTTGAATCAGAAACTGGCCTTGCAAACCTACGATTGGCTCGAGGCGCGAGATGCAGCAAGAATGGCTTTGGGCAAGGCTGAAGCTATATCCAAGCTTACAACAAAGCTGCGGAAGTAAAACCTCGACCAAATCGAAAGTACGGCGATTGAGGTCGTGAAGCCCGCAAAAAACCGTGCGACCATCAGCTGTCTTGGCGGGCAATATCGCTGATAAGAACGTCCTTCACTGTCTCACCCATGATACTTGTCGCGGCCTCAAGCAACGCTTTGCGCAGAAGTATTAGGTTTGATCCATCCGTGAAAGAGCCCTGAAACCCGCCCGCATTGGCTTGATCGAACAGCACTTGCAAAAAGACATCACGTACTTTCGGCTCGCGGGCGTAAATCTCTTGGCTGGTGCCCGGCTCCACTTCCAGACTAAGCGACAAAATGACCATCGAGATTACTCTTCCGTCCGACATAATCGGCACAACGAATTGATTGTTCAATTTTACATACTCGGGCGGAATTTCGGGTTCGGCGTCTGGATCTTCCGCCTTGTGTTCCGCGCCCCCCTCATCCTCCGCATGTACCTCGGGCGCAGGGCGAAGGAACAATCCCGCACCAACACCGATGCCTAGGCCGACGAGAATTAGAAGAACCGGAATAAGTTTGCGGATCATGTCATGCCTCAAAACGGAAGAAGGATGTCGGCCACTTGCTGACCATAGCGCGGCTGCTGTACGTCCGTGATTTGCCCACGCCCGCCGTATGAAACTCTCGCGCCCGCAATCTTGTCGTAGGTAATTTCATTCTGGCGGCTGATGTCGATCGGGCGCACATAACCAGAGATGACCAGTTCACGCAGCTCAAAATTGACCCGGACTTCTTGTTGCCCCTCGATCCGCAACACGCCGTTAGCCAACTCTTCGACGACGGTCGCCGCGACACGAAGAGTCAGCTTTTCGTTCCGCGACACACTGCCAGAACCTTTGAAGTTCGACGACCCCGATGTATTCACGGCCTCGGCCATGCTGGCGCCCTCGGGCAGAACTCCGTCTAGCCGCTGAGGAATGCCCAAGAGGCTGGGTATAGCCATTGATTCCGCCCCTGTCCGGTTGCGCCCAGATGAGTTTGAAATCTCGGCCTTGTCGTCGATTTCGATCACAACGGTAAGGATATCCCCTCGCTGCGCCGCCCGTCGGTCTCCAAAAAGCGAACTGCGCCCGGCGGTCCACAGTGATGACGCGTCGGTTGGAGTTTCGGCCACGATGTCGTCTGGCATGGGAGTGGAATACATCGCATGGTGCTGAAAGCTACCTTCAATCGGCGAGAAATCGGGGGCTCGGCCCACTTCTTCAAGTCGGCCACAGGCGGCAATGGCAAGAAAAGGCAGAATAATCAGACGCATGATGTTTCTTTCACGGACGCAGGGCACTGCCCAGTTCGATAGTACCATCAGGGCCGATACGCCCCGTCACTTTGGTTTTGGATGCAAGGTTCATCACTTCGATCACTTCACCCGCCCCGCCCCTTGCCAAAGCACGGCCTTCGGTACGAATAACAAGGCCGCCAGCGCGGTAGCTCAGCGCCACGATCTGATTTCTTTCGACCACTGCTGCATTACCAATGTTTTCGGCCAAAACCGGGCGACCGGGATAGATTGCAACTCGGGCCTCTAGGCCTATGGCAAGGGCTGCGTCAGTCAACGCGCCGGGAATATCGGCGGCAACCAGTGTGACGGCGTCTGCCGCAACGACTTCTTGCGCGCGGATCACACGGGTGGCGACCAAACTGTCGGCCAGCGCTGGAAAGGGAAGAGCCAAAATCAAAATCCGCCACATCAGCGCACCTGCGTGGTGGCTGAAAGCATTTGGTCGGCGGCCGTGATGACCTTGGCGTTAAGTTCATATCCGCGTTGGGCCTTAATAAGTTCGGTCACTTCGCGCACCGCATCGACCGAGCTTTCTTCAAGATAGCCCTGCCGCAGCATGCCCAAGCCGTCCTGCCCCGGAGTGCCTGCGATTGGCGGACCTGAAGCCGGGCTTTCAAGAAACAGGTTCGATCCCATCGCCTCCAGCCCCTTTTCGTTGGTAAAGCCGATCAGGTTCAGCTGGCCCAGCAATTGGGGTTCGATTTGCTCGTTGAAATAGGCATAAATCTCGCCATCGGCGTTAATTGAAATCGACCGTGCGTCTGAGGGGATGGTGATGCCCGGGGCCACAGGGTGGCCATCGGAGGTCACGATTAACCCGTCGCCGGTGCGTTTCAGCGCTCCGTCGCGGGTGTAGGCCGCCGCCCCTGAGGGTAGGGTTACCTCAAGATAGCCTTTGCCTTCGACCGCAACATCAAGATCGCCGCCGGTTTCCGAAAGCGTGCCCTGCGCCAGCACCACAGAAACCGCCGCAGGTCGCACGCCAAGGCCCAGTTGGACGCCGGTGGGCAGCATCGTGCCATCCTGAGCTGAAATTGTGCCGGGGCGTGCAAGTTGTTGATAATGCAGATCCGCAAAGTCGGCGCGGCGGGCGTTGTAGCCGGTGGTCGACATGTTGGCCAGGTTGTTGGATACCACATCGACCCGCATTTGCTGTGCGCTCATTCCTGTCGCGGCGATTTGCAGGGCTTTCATGGCTTATTTCCCCAAAGTCTGAATGACACCGCGCATCCGCGCGTCTTCGGCGTCCATGAATTTCTGGCCCATCTCATAGGCGCGCTGCACTTCAATCATGCGGGCGATTTCGGACACCGGTTCGACGTTGCTGTTTTCAAGGAAACCCTGCAGCATCGTGCCGCCGTCCAATGGCTGCAATTCGGGCGCGGTAAAGGTTGTGCCAGACTGGTGGCGCAGGGCGGTAGGGTCGGTCGGCCCCCAAAGACCCAGACGCGCCACGGGCTGACCATCGGCCGACACCGTGCCATCTTGGGCCACGGCCACTACGCGGGCGGTGGGCGGAATGAAAACCGGCGCCCCCCCCTGATCCAGCAAGCGATTGCCATCGGGGGTGACCAACTCGCCTGCGGCCGAGGGGGTAAAGGCCCCGGCGCGGGTCAGTGCCTGACCATCTGCGGTTTCGATCAGGAAAAATCCATCGCCCTGAATGGCCAGATCATAGGTGCCGCCGGTCTGACTGACCCCGGCCTGCGAAAGGTCCACCAGCCGGGTATTGCCATGCGCCATCGACAATGAGGGGCCCTCGTCCATACCAGCCACGTGTTCGGCAAAGATCACGCCTTCGCGGCGAAAACCGGCGGTGGACAAGTTGGCGATGTTGTTGGCAACCACCTGCATTTCGCGCATTAGGCCGGATTGGCGGGTAAGGGCGGTATAACCTGCGGCGTCCATCAGCTGCCCCCCGCGATCAAGGGCACCACGCGGTCGGTGAAAAAGCTGACCAAAGTGGCGGTCATGAAACTCATCGAGACCCAGAAGACGGCGATCATCAGCCCGGCCTTGGGCACAAAGGTTAGCGTGGCCTCTTGAATGGACGTCAGGGCCTGAAACAGGCCCACCACCACCCCAGCTACCAAAGCCACCGCCAAAAGCGGTGATGAAATCAGCACCGATGCCCAAAGACCCTGGCGCAGAACGTCATAAAGTTGCTCTTCGGTCATACCGGCATCCTCAGGATTTCCTGATAGGCCTCGACAACCTTGTCGCGCACGGTGGCTACGGTTTCGACGGCAAGTTGGCTGGAGGCCAGCGCCTGCACCAAGGAATGCGGGTCGGCCCCTCCGGTCATAGCGGCGCGGGCGGTCTGTTCGCCCTGCGCCAAGGTTTCGGCAAAGCTGCCTGCCAGCTTGGCAAATCCCGCTTCCGCCGCGCCGGGTTTGGGCGCGGCGGCGTTGCGGGCTTGCGCATAACTTTGCGTGGCAAGTGAGGTTCGGACGTCCATTCTTCAGTCCTCCTATCGGCGCAAAAGGTCGAACAGGCTTTGCGTCATTTGCCGCGCCTGATCGAACATTTTGAGGTTCGCCTCATAGCTGCGCTGCGCTTCGCGCGCGTCAGCAATTTCGATCACCAGATCGACGTTCGATCCATCATAGTGACCGGTTTCATCCGCCAGCGGGTGGCCGGGGTCGTAGATCCGCAAAAGTTCACTGCGGTCCAGCTTTACCGGGCCGGTTTTGACCTGCCCGGTTTGCATTTCTTCTTGAAAAGACACCAGTTTTCGGTGGTAGCCGGGGGTGTCGGCATTGGCGATGTTTTCGGACACATGCCGAAGCCGCATCGCCTGCGCCTCCATTCCAGAGGCGGCAAAGGACAAGGATTTGAGAAGATCACTCATCTATCCCTCCTATTTCCGGCCAAGACTGGCGCGGATGATGTCAGATGTGTTGCGGTAGATGGCCAAGGCCATTTCATGGTCTTGCCGCGCGCTGGCGGCCTTGACCATTTCCTCTTCCAAAGACACCGAATTGCCATTCGGCGCCTCGGCTCCGCCGGTCTGGCGCGGTTGGATCAGGGTTTGCGCTTCAAGCCCACCCAGATGTCCGGCGCGGGTCTGGCGCAGGGCCGAAGGCT
>Ga0075154_10003054_pt1 | contig 10753 bp, 6 predicted proteins | sample JI71714BDNA_FD_70965 | JGI IMG/M metagenome (GOLD analysis project Ga0075154, IMG submission 70965) | Wastewater effluent complex algal communities from Wisconsin, to seasonally profile nutrient transformation and Carbon sequestration -... | ecosystem: Engineered > WWTP > Effluent > Algae...
GGAGAAATACATTACTGAGGATACCTTTATGGTGACTTACGGTGATGGAGTTGCTGATATCGATATTGGAGCTTTGGTAGATTTTCATAAGTCTCATGGTAAGCTGGCAACTGTTAGTACAGTTCGCCCGATATCGAGATATGGTATTTTAGATGTGGACAACCAAGGCAAAGTTCTGGAATTCACCGAAAAACCTCAAATAGATGGCTGGGCTAGTGCTGGATTTTTGGTTCTTCACCGGAGCATATTTGATGCTTTAAGGGGGGATGATTGTTTTTTGGAGCGAGAGCCACTAGAGCAATTAGCAGCGCAGGGACAATTGATGGCGTATCGCCACGAAGGTTTCTTTTTTGCGATGGATACTTACCGCGAGTATAAGTATTTGAATGAACTGTGGGATAATGGAGAGGCTCCTTGGAGGGTGTGGGAATGAGTGAATTTTGGCGCGATCGATCGGTATTGGTAACAGGTTGCACCGGCCTTTTGGGTAACTGGTTAGTGGCTGAGTTGCTGGAAAGAGGGGCTTTGGTAACGGGATTAGTCCGTGACTTGGTGCCACAATCCCGACTTTATGCTGGAGAGTGGTATCGGCAAATTAATATCGTTCGCGGTTGTGTCGAAGATTTGCCAACGGTAGAACGCTCGATTAATGAGTATGAAATAGATACAGTTTTTCACTTAGCAGCTCAGACAATTGTGGGAGTTGCAAATAGAGAACCACTGGCAACTTTTGAAACAAATATTAAAGGTACTTGGAATATTTTAGAAGCTTGTCGTCGCGTCGGTGGCGTGAGTCGAATTGTCATAGCATCCAGCGATAAAGCCTATGGAGACCAGCTAGTGCTGCCTTATAGCGAAACTACTTCGCTGCAAGGAGAACATCCTTATGATGTTTCTAAAAGCTGTGCAGATTTAATCAGTCGGGCTTATTACGTCAGTTATGGTTTGCCCGTGTGCATTACGCGCTGCGGTAACTTTTACGGGGGCGGAGACTTGAACTTTAATCGCATTGTTCCATCTACAATTCGATCCGCATTGCGAGACAAGCCGGTAGTCATCCGCAGCGATGGTACTTTTATTCGGGACTATTTCTATGCGAAGGATGGCGTTTTAGCTTATCTCCATTTGGCTGAGCAAATGGACAGGAAAGAAATTTTGGGAGAGGCATTTAATTTCAGCAATGAACTGCAAATTTCTGTGCGGGGCATGGTAGATATAGTTTTGAAATTGATGGGTAAAACTCATTTAGAGCCAGTGGTATTGAATCGGGCAAAAAATGAAATTAAACATCAGTATCTTTCGGCAGATAAGGCGCGAAAAATGCTCGGTTGGGAATCTAAGTATCCACTCGAAGAAGGCTTGAAAGAAACAATAGAGTGGTATGAAAACTTTTTGATGAATGAAGATACCTGTGTCATCAACGCATGATAGATGGTACTCAAAACTAAAAAATCAAAAAAGGGGGGCTAATTCTGTGCCATCTAAATGTCGTTTTTGTAGTCACCGATTAGAGCATACTTTTGTAAATCTAGGGATGTCGCCACTGGCGAATGCTTTTGTTGCTAAAGAACATCTGAATTGTGCAGAAAAATTTTATCCGCTGCATACTTATGTCTGCGGCAATTGTTTTTTAGTCCAGTTAGAAGAGTTTGAATCCCCGGATAGCATCTTCAGCGATTATGCTTATTTTTCTTCTTATTCAGACTCTTGGTTGCGCCACGCTCAGAAATACACAGAGTTAATGGTGGAAAGATTTGGATTTGACGAAAACAGTCAGGTAATTGAAATCGCTAGCAATGATGGCTACTTACTCCAGTATTTTCAGCAACAAGGAATTCCCGTATTGGGGATTGAACCTGCTGCCAATGTAGCTAAGGTGGCCCAGGAAAAAGGGATTCCAACTTTAGTCAATTTTTTTGGTGTAGCAACGGCTAAAGAGTTGGTTTCAGAAGGGAAGCAGGCAGATTTATTGCTGGGCAATAATGTGTTGGCTCATGTGCCTGACTTGAATGATTTTGTGGCGGGGATGAAAATTATCCTGAAACCCAATGGCATCTTGACAATGGAGTTTCCTCATGTATTACAACTAATTCAAGACAACTTATTTGACACGATTTACCACGAGCATTTTTCTTATTTTTCGTTGTTGACAGTTGAGCAAGTTTTTGCTCGTCACGGTTTAACTTTGTTTGATTTGGAGGAAATACCTACCCACGGCGGTTCTCTGCGGATTTACGGTAGGCATAGTGAGGTCGATGGAACAATTAGCGATCGCATCACGGAATTGAAAGCAAAAGAAATTCAAGCAGGGCTCAACCAACTTGAAATTTATGTAGGATTTGGCGAACAGGTTAAGTCTACTAAACGTCAAATGCTCAGTTTCCTAATTGATGCCAAAAATCAGGGCAAATCCATTGCGGGCTATGGAGCACCGGCGAAGGCTAATACGCTGCTGAACTATTGCGGTATCCGCACGGATTTGATTGATTATACAGTGGATTTAAGCCCGCATAAACAGGGTTTGTTTTTGCCAGGAACCCAGATTCCAATATATCATCCAGACAAAATTCGGGAGACTAAGCCAGATTATTTGGCTATCTTACCTTGGAACATTAAGGATGAGATAGTAAGTCAGATGGATTATATCCGCGAGTGGGGAGGTAAGTTTGTGGTGTTGATTCCTCAAGTGGAGGTAATCGCGTGAAATTTACTGAAACCAAGCTTAAGGGAGCTTATGTTATTGAGGTAGAGCCCCTAACAGATGAGAGGGGATTTTTTGCCCGCAGTTGGTGTCAAAAGGAGTTTGCCGAACATGGTTTGAATCCTAAGCTAGTGCAGTGCAATATTTCTTTTAACTTGAAGAAAGGTACTTTGAGGGGAATGCACTATCAGGCTCAACCTCACGAGGAAGTGAAGTTGGTTAGATGTATTAAAGGAGGAATTTATGATGTAATTATCGATTTACGTCCAGATTCTTCGACTTTTAAAGAGTGGTTTGCAGTAGATCTAAACTCGGAAAATCGTAAGATGCTCTATATTCCCGAAGGTATGGCTCACGGCTGTCAAACTTTGGCAGATAATACGGAAGTTTTTTACCAGATGTCGGAGTTTTATTATTCTGAACTAGCCAGGGGAGTGCGATGGGATGACCCGACTTTTAGCATTGATTGGCCGGAGATATCTCACCGCGTGATTTCGGAAAAAGATAGAAATTTTCCTGATTTTGTGCTATGAAAAAAGTCCTAGTTACGGGTCCGGGAGGTTTTGTTGGCAGACACTCGCTCAAGACACTGGTGGAACGGGGGTTTGAGGTTCATGCTGTCGCTTCTAAGACTTTGCCGACTGTGAATTCGGATTGTACTTGGCATCTGGCAAATTTGTTAGATTATACATCTATTAAGGAGTTAGTTTGTCAAGTAAAACCTACACATTTGCTGCATTTTGCCTGGTGTTATACTGTACCTGGACAATACTGGAAATCTGAGGATAACTTTTTGTGGGTGCAGGCAAGTTTGGAATTATTGAGGCAATTTCGAGAGCAAGGAGGTGAAAGAGTAGTGATGGGTGGAACCTGTGCCGAATACGATTGGAAGTATGGTTATTGCTCGGAATTTGTAACGCCGAGAAATCCAGATACTCCCTACGGTATTTGTAAAAATGCTTTGCAGGAGATAGTTAGTTGCTATTCTAAAACAACAAGTATTAGCAGTGCTTGGGGACGTATTTTCTTTCCCTACGGTGCTTACGAGTACCCAAATCGCCTGGTTTCTTCGGTGATTCTTTCTCTGTTAAAGGGAGAGCCTGCACGCTGCTCTCACGGTAATCAAATCCGGGATTTTCTGTACGTACAGGATGTGGCTGATGCTTTTGTGGCTCTTTTGGAGAGTGAGGTGACGGGTGCTGTTAATATTGGATCGGGACAGGCGATCGCCCTTAAAGATGTTGTTTATAAGATAGCAGATCTAATCGGGCGATCGGACTTAATTCAGTTAGGTGCTATCCCGTCTGCTGCGAAAGAAGCACCTTTGTTAGTGGCTGATGTGACTCGTTTGTCTGATGAGGTGGGTTGGCAGCCAAAATTAAATTTGGAAATGGGATTAAGGCAAGCTATAATCTGGTGGAAAAATTCAAATTATACAGGATTAAAAATTGAGTAATTAGTGAAATTATTGAAAATAATGCTAAAAGATACGAAAAAATATAAATCTTTCCCTGTAAATGGATATTAAAGTATGCAAAAATGCCCTGTTTGCAGTTCTAGCTTAATAGCCCCATTTTTGGTTCGAGGTAGCGTACCCGTTCACCAAAACTTAGTGATGGCAGATCGAATATCTGCTATAGAAATAAATCGCGGCAATCTAACTTTAGCAGTTTGTGAAGAATGTGGATTTATTTTTAATCAGGATTTTGATGGTTCCAAGCTAAGCTATGGCAAGGAGTATGATAATACCCAGACTTATTCCCCTTCTTTTGAGAGTTATATTTCCGAACTTGCCCGCTCTCTAATCTCTGAGAAAAATGTTCAAAATTGCTCGGTTGTGGAAGTTGGCTGCGGCAAAGGTTCATTTTTAAGGAAGCTAGTAGAATCTGAGGAATGGGGAAATATCGGTTATGGGTTCGATCCAAGTTATGTCGGGGCAGAAACTGTTCTTGACGGCCGCCTGAAGTTTGAGAAGCGTTACTATGACTCAGAGTGTGCTAATATTCATGCTGATGTGGTGGTTTGTCGTCATGCGATCGAGCACGTTCCTGAGCCTTTGAGCTTACTCTTTTCTGTCCGACAAGCTTTGGTTCATTCTCCCCACGCGCGCGTTTTCTTTGAAACGCCCTGCGTCGAATGGATACTCCGCAATCAAGTAATATGGGATTTTTTCTACGAACACTGTTCCTACTTTACGGCAGAGTCTCTAGCGACGGCTTTTGAAGTATCGGGTTTTCAGGTTGAGAGCGTAGAGCATATATTTGAAGGGCAATATCTATGGTTAGAAGCTACGATTCCTGCCCAAAAACCGGCGGTTACGAAAAAACCAGGATTCATTTCAATTTTAGCTAACCAGTTTGCGACATCAGAACGTGAACTGATTAGCAAGTGGGAAATTAGGATTCAAGAATTAGCTAACCAAGGAAAAGTGGCTCTTTGGGGGGCTGGAGCTAAAGGTGTAACTTTTGCTAATATGATCGATCCCGATCGTAAATGGATTGACTGCATTATTGACCTGAACCCTAATAAACAAGGTAAATATATCCCTGGGGCTGCTCACCCGATTGTCAGCTATCAGGATATAGCCGAGCGAGAAATTACAACTGCTATCTTGATGAACCCGAATTATCATCAAGAAAATTTAGTCTTATTAAAGGCCTCCAACTTAAACATTGACCTATTAGTTGAGTGATTTATGAAATTGACAATTGATACGACTGAAAAAACACTCACTTGTGAGATTGATAACCAGAAGCAGGTATTAGATCTTTATACAAAAGAGGCTTTTGAATTGATATCGCTTCAGTGGGTTAAAGTTGGATGGAATCAGAAATATTCTTACACATTTAGTTGGTTGGGTCGCCCTTTGCTGCAACTCCCTGAAGATTTGATTCGGATTCAAGAAGTTATCTATCAGGTTAAACCCGATATCATTATTGAAACCGGGGTGGCTCACGGCGGCTCGCTGATTTATTACGCTAGCCTTTTTAAAGCAATGGGCAAGGGTAGGGTTGTAGGAGTTGATATTGAAATTCGCCCCCACAATCGCAAGGCGATAGAGAAACACCAACTGTCATCGTTCATTACTTTAGTGGAAGGCAGTTCTACAGATACCAGTATTGTAGATGAGGTGAAAAAACTGGTAAATCCAGGCGAGACTGTGTTGGTGAGTCTTGACTCGTGTCACACAAAACAGCACGTTGCTGACGAGTTAGAGGCTTATTGCAGTTTGGTGACACCAGGCTCCTATATAATCGCCACCGATGGGATTATGAAGGATTTGGATGATGTGCCGCGCGGGAATCCTGAGTGGAAGTGGGATCATCCTACTGCGGCGGCGGCTGAGTTTGCCGATCGGCATCCTGAGTTTGTATTGGAGCAACCTAAATGGCCGTTTAGCGAGAGCGATTTGACGGAGAATGTGACTCACTGGCCTGGAGCGTGGTTGCGGAGACTGTGAGGAGAAATGCTGGCTCGGTATTATGATAATTTTTGAGTGGGCTTTTTCCCTCTTAAAAATTATTAGGGAAACGTTTACGGTCTCTCCTGAGTTAGGTTTTGTATTAGTTTAAGTGCTTCATTATAAATTACTTCCCAGTTACAATCATAATTACTGTTATAATCGCCTGGACAATCTTGGTCGGCTCCAACGAATATTTTTGATCCTACTAGGTTTTCCCTACAATAAGCTGTGGTAAAAGATTTAACCCAGTCAGGATACAAGTCATATCGAGAATGAATAACTCCTGGCTTATCTGCTATCCATGAAGAAAATAGAAGCCCACCACTCAGAGGTTCAATACCACCATCTATGGCTTGATGCCACCAAATTACTGTTTCATAAGTTGTCGCACCAATGGCAGAGTACGTAGGAATACTAGATGGAATCAGGTTTTTTATCTGCTCCTCGACAGCCCTGTCTCTGTCAATATTTACACTTGTTACATCTGAAGAATATTCTTGACCAGGAATTGATGACCAGCCATCAAAAACTATCCCCAAGTTTTTAAACTCTTCATAAAGTTTTTTGATGATATTTGCCAGTCCTTCAACCTGAGATAACCATACTCGATTACTGGTACGAAATTGAATACCTATTATTGGAAAACACTTTTGTTTTGCTTCTTTAACTTGTTCTAGGAAACCAGGAGAGCATTTAGTTCGTGATACCTGGATAATTTTATTAATTAATTCTTGCTTCATATATGAACCAACTACCCTCAAAGCCAGATATTTATTATCTACTATTGTTTTAAAAGCGTCAAAAACAGCTTTAACTTGAATAACATTATTATTCTGTAGAACTTCAGGGAAAATATCTCTAGCACTAAAGTAGTCACCAGAGCCAATCAAAAATTTCTCTACTACTTTTTGAATTTGATCATGGTGCTGGATTATATCAATTCCGCCTAGTTCATTCCAAACATAATGACCAATGTTAAAATACAACCCAATTACATTGACTAATGGCTTGAGATGAGTATTCAAAATGTAAGATTTTACGGGCTGGTAATAGCTAACTATAAAACTCTTTAGTTTATTGATTGTTTCATCTAACTTCGCAGTCTGTATGGCTGCCACAAAAACTATGATTTTCTCTATTCCCGGTATGTAAATGGCAGTCTTTTCATTACCCAAACCGCCAATAATTAAATAAAATACTTTTTCTCCCACAAAGCGATAGCAAAAAGCTTGCAGATCGTGATGACCTATTTCCCAATAATTTACTAAAAATGAATGATTTGAGCGTAATATTTTCCCACTAAATGGACTAACTGTATAAACATAGCCTGTGGTTAATAAACTCTGTTGGTGGCTAGCAACAGGATAAATTTCATCATTATTATTTGTGAAATCACTGGTCGATGAAGATATTGAATCACTAAAATAATTAATATATTTATCTTCGAGTCGTATATCCTCTTTTTTTATTAATTCTAAGTTATTAATAGACAGGCCTTCTTGCTCCAGAATAAATCGCTCAGAATCTGTCAATGAAAACAGATTAATTACTTCATAATTACTTGTTTGACTAAAGTGCGTGTATGCAGACTCTAAGCTGATTTCTATTTGTTGTAAATTTTGAGGCTCTTCCTTGAGTATATCTGTTTGATTTATTTCATGCCATATTGTGTCGTACAAAGGATTAGGCAGGCATAAAATATCGGGAATTTTTTGGTTAATATCTGCTTTTTGCAACTCTAAAGTAATTGGGTTATAACAAGAATAACCTAAATTATGAATACTCTGAAATAAATCATCAGTTTGTTCTTGATTAAAATTTATAAACCATTCTACAAACAAAGCTGGTTTTGCAACATCAATAATCGGCTTGAGAGTTTTAATAACTTCCTTGTCATAACCTTCACAATCGATTTTAATAAAACTCAGTCTCTTTAGTATGTTGTCATACTCTTGACCAAACTGAGCCTGTAAAAAAGTCGCTAAATTAACTCCTTTAATTGGAATTACCCTAACATTAGGATTGGTAGTCTTCCACCCAAACAAGTCATCATAGCCACCATTACAACACTCTGAATCACCATAGGTAAATTCGTAGGTACCCTCTTTTTCCATAATGGCTAGATCGAAAATTTCAATATTTAGGGAATTTCTGTTAAGGTACTGGTTGAATTTGAGGATTTCATAAACGTAAGGATTTGGTTCAAAAGCCAGAACCATTCCAGTGGAACCTGTAAGGAGAGCCATTGGTAATGCAGTATCCCCAGAGTGAGCGCCAATGTCTATTGCAATCGTTCCTGGTAGGATATATTGACCCCATCTTTCTGTTTTGAGGCAATATAAAGCACCTGCTGCCCAATCTCGACTTATTTCGTTGGGATGATTCCACTCTGCATAAATAAATTGACCATAGTTACAGTGAGTATCTTTAACTTCTATTTTTTCAATTTTTCTTATGGAGGGTTTTTGCTGATAAGCTTCAATATCTTTCTGTAAATCAGTTTGATAGATTAAATTCAGTTCTATCCAGTTTACAGCAAAGAATAGACCAGTAGCCCAGAAACGAATTTCTAAATCTTGCTCTTTAAAATCTATAAAAAATTCATGTTCGGCTTGATGATTATTGTAAACATTCTCCTGATATATCACCAGACCTTTATTCACTGCCACATCAAACTTAAACCAAACCTTCCCAGAATTGCTACCTTCTTGGCTTACACTATAATCTGAGTTTCCCAGGTATAACTTAACTCGATATAAACCAGGCGGCAAGCTGACATAAGGTCCGTAGCAAATTTGCCCAGAATTTCCAGTCTGGTTAACTAGCTGTTGACCAGTGTGTGTTTGAAGAAGCTGTCCTGAAATTAAAGTATAATCTTCTGGGTTGATTTGGAAAGTCTTTATCCCATCCAAGTTGCTTAAAAAACATTTCTTGCTGGTGAATTCTGGGTAAATATTTACTAGCTGTCGCCATTGTGCAATAGCTTCTACCATATTCCCCCTTTCGGCCAAAGTATCACAAACTTTGAGCAGATTTTGAATCCCTTTTTCTAGTTGAATTTTCACTTGTTTTGCTTCATTATTAAGCAGATTGAGTTGAGTCTCAATTTGTTGAAAATCCCCCCCAATTTTAGCCATCAGTGCTGTCTGCCTAGGTTGAAGAAAATGTCGATACTTGTAGATATTTTTTCTTAAAAATTCCGGCACATCTTTACCGTCTATGTCTCTGACATCGAAATAAAACTCTCCTGATGATTCCATCTCCAAACTGGGTCTACATACGTCATATTTGATTTTTTCAATGCCTCTTGCTTGTGAATCATCACCTTCCTTATGGGCAAAACTTTGCAATTTGTACCGACGGGATAATTCTGAACCAAACCAACTAAATGACCAGCCACTCTTAAGTAGGTATGGATGTTCAAAATACTGGTTGCTATTGATGTATCCCGAACGCTTGTAAGCAGGATCGCCCATGTCTAACCCTGTGTTTATTTTGTCTGAATACCTAACTTTAGTGTAAGTTCTAACTTTATAATCTTTATATTTACAAGCAACAGTTCCGCACCACCACTCACTGAAGAGATTATCTAAATGACCGTGATACAAATCTTGAACAAATATGACGAATTCATGATCTTTCAGTAATTCAATAGCTTCACTCACTTTTTCATTTCTGGGAATTTCATCACAGTCATTAACTAGGATGATATCTTCATCTTTGCAGTCAAGACAATTTAATACCCTACTTATACAGTTTTTTTGGTGAACGTCAAGAGGCCATGCTTGCAGATGAACCGGTTGACTGTAGTCAATTTCAGGCATATCATCAACAACATAGTGAATGATTTTATCCTGATACTCAGCAAACTCATGGCTGAATTCTTGGTAATAAAGTGGTTTGGGGTTGCCACTAAATGTTTTTGTGGCTTCTACTAAAATAAACTTATCGACAACATCCTTGAGTTCTTCTATCCTAATCCTGAGAACATCTAATTCATTAAAAAAGGCAAAACAATCATAAATTTGAGGGCGTTTTTGATTAGCTTTTATATTATTGGGATTTAACTTAAAAGCCTTGTGGTAACAGAGGCTGGCCTCTGTGGCATTTCCTTGAGATGCTAGTGCTTCTCCTAAGTTATAGTAAGATTCGTCAGAGTTGGGACTCAATTCAAGAGAATGACGTAAAGTATCGATCGCGCCTTCTAAATTCCCCTGTTTAATTAATAATTCCCCTAAGCGATAATGAGCTTGCACATCATCAGGATTTAACTCAGTAAGGCGGCGATAAGGAGCGATCGCCTCTTCCCACTGCTCTTGTTTCACCAATGCTTCCCCTAACTGCAACCAGACTTCAAAGTTATCTGGCTGTATCTGTAGGAGCTTGCGGTATGCTGGCACATCATCAGGATTTAACTCAATCGCTCGACGGTAAGACGCGATCGCCCCTTCCAAATCCAACTGAGTTCGCTGTTGCAGCAATTCCCCCAGTTTATACTGAATCCAATCCGCCTCTGGCTCAAGCTCACTGGCGCGCCGGTAAGCCGCGATCGCCTCATCCAACTGACCCATTTTTGCTAAGCAATTACC
>Ga0075154_10003055_pt1 | contig 10752 bp, 6 predicted proteins | sample JI71714BDNA_FD_70965 | JGI IMG/M metagenome (GOLD analysis project Ga0075154, IMG submission 70965) | Wastewater effluent complex algal communities from Wisconsin, to seasonally profile nutrient transformation and Carbon sequestration -... | ecosystem: Engineered > WWTP > Effluent > Algae...
TGGCTTTTCCTTTTCTTTAGAGAGCTGTGCTTGGGCTCGACGAGGAGGCGTGGAGATGTTCGCTGCAGGCGTGCTGTTTTGAGAGAGGGCTGCCTGTGCGGCTGCAGTAGCTGCCGCACTGGGTTCAACGCGTTGCCATGGTGCTGTTTTAGGATCGGAACTTCCCGAGTCATGAGATAGAACATGCGCGATTGGAACTCCCATGTTATCTGCCAATTGCTCTCTCTTCGGAAAGTTCTCGCCCGAGACTCGACTCGCCTGAAATGTGGGTGCTTGTCGATCTGGGATGGTGTTCTTTTCCATCCAATAATCCAGTATGGGACTACGTCTTCCACCTCCATTTGCCGTGCCACTTTTTTCAGTAGAGACAATAATACCAGCCTTCTTGGCTTCATCCATATTCGAAGAAGCCCCCCGTTGCAACTCAAACCTATTCTTGGCATCTTTGTACAGATCATAAGCCACTAGATGACGCTCATCCTCCATCAATGCCAAGACTCTCAGGAGATCATTGTGGATATTATTTGAGGGCACTCCGTCGTCAACAAGCACAACTGCACTTTGTAAAAGACACGACTGAGAATTCGCGCTGGAAACTGGATGGAGATTTCCTCCCATTTGACCTGGCCATCCTCGTGTGCCACTGATTTGGCTCAACTCGTCCTCTTCTATTGAATTTGCCTCAGTCGCACTTGTCTCGGTTGCAACAAAGAGTGGTTGAATCACTTCGTTTGAAACGAACGAGGACGATGTTGAGATGGATCGTGAACTAATGACGCGATTCTCCAATGTATTACGAGCCACACATTGGCTCGTCGTTGGCATGCCATGGTAAGATTGTTGTAATACAGAAGAGGCATCAGAAGATGGTCCTCCACTGATACAAGGCACGGTCCTCTGTACTTGTCTGACGCCCTCCTCCTGCTTCTTTCGTGCTAACCGGACCAGGGGACTATACATCAACGTACTATCCGCACGTCGATGGTTTCCTCTAGTCATTTTTAGAGTCGTCCTTTATACATTGACCTCCAATTTGACATTCCAAACTTTGAATTGATTTAATTTCAGTCCTTCACTAACGAAGTTTTGATTATTGCAGAACCAAAATGAAGGATGTTTTGTGCGGTCTGTTTGTTCTTCGAAAAAACGTTGTGTGAACAATCTGCATGTACTTTCACATGGACCGTATGGTATTGAAATTTGTGAGCGCAATTATTACGTGTTCAGTGCATAATACATTTTCAACAGTCGTGTCATTCAAGATCTGCAAGTGTGCAGACTAAATTTATAACCATACCAAGTCACCTAATAAGAACATGAGTATCATCATTATTTCTGTGTGTGTTAATCTTCCTACAGCAGCACACTTCTTACAGGAGCCGTGTTGGAGATGCCGTTCAATAGGGTTCGTTGGTTGTTGTTGGTTGTTCTACAGCGTTCTGATTCGGGTTCCTACTTTTCGAGCATTCACTCGTACTTCAGCTGCGCCTTGCCGAATACAACATGTCAGATGAAAGAGATCATGCCGATTTCATCACATATTACAGAACCCGCCGAAATAAAAGTAAAAATTGGTGCAGACGACATTTCAAATCAGAATGCATTTTCGATTTTAACCGGTCAATCATACAGGACGAGTCAGTTGAGTGGAGTCGCAAATATTCAAGACGGAATATTAAATCAGCAAGGGGTTAATATCCAAAAGGTCACTCTTCTTTGGGAAAAAAATGCTCATATTGATTCGCTGGAGTTCAAAACTTTTGTGAACTCTTGGATGCTTCTCAAAACTGTAAAGCTTGTATTATCACATTATATTCTGATAATCTGTATATACTTTGGTGTGCCTTCATTTCAACCTCCATAAACGCTCTCATTTATTTTGCGGCATCGTTTCTTCATGCAGGAATAAAAAAAGCATTATTACAGTACTTATTACATTATTAGGCATTTCGTGCACCTTGTCATTTGTTCTGGGCATAACGGACACTAATATTCACCTAATTTACTTGTAATTGGTAACGGTTAAAAAAGTTTCAATCTTTGGAATTGGATGTAAGATCGGATTTGGATCCAGTTTAATAACTTTTTGAGCACGTCACTTTTTGGTGTGTGCTTCGCTATATTATTTGTCAAGCCTCGAAAGATGAATAGCCTCTACTCTGGATTTATAATAAAAAGAGAAATTAATTTGGGAAAGGATTTGGTGTTGCAACTATCGCAAGGTACTCGACAACGAATCTCTTTCTCCCACAGAGCTTTGTCTAGCTCAAGTAAAGCAGAAAAAACACAACCACCAAAGAAAATATGGTTTCGCGAGACTGGCGGTCTCTCATTTCGTTGCACAGCGTGTGGAAAATGTTGCACAGGAACAAAAGGCGCAGGCAAGGTTTGGGTAAATCAAAAGGAAAGGGAAGTCATTGCAGACGAGTTATATATGGATGTGAAAAGTTTTGATGAAGCATACATAACAAAAGATTCAAGTGGCCAATCGCCGAAACGAAGTTTACGAACGGTGGACAATCGATGTATATTTTTGGATCCTAACACCAAGCAATGCTCCATTTATGAAGTTCGTCCGACACAATGCCGGACCTATCCATTCTGGCCCCAAATGGTTGTTTCTCCTTTTGACTGGAAGGTTGCCGCTATGGAATGTGAGGGTATAAAGGTGGATGATGAGCAAAGCCTAAAAAATCTTTGCCAAGATAGCCGCGTCTCAGCGAAACATGTCATGGATCAGGTGATCGTACAAAGTGTGCATAAATCAGGTGAAGACATGCTGTATGAAGACATGATCGACTCGTTAGATTTTATTGAGCAAGATACACTTGAAATGTTTGAGCATGATTTGACTGAACACAACAAACGCCTGACAATTTACGAAAGCGATTCTATATTGGTACAGGACAATTACTTTCTTGATGAAGAAGACATTAACATGAGCGACAGAGAAATCCGAGGTCCCACTCGATCTCTTCACTTTAAATCCCACTTGAGTGTTACACAAACTGAAGTTCTGCTATATGATCAGAAAAGTGACGTCATTCCCCGTTCCCCACAATCCTTACCCATTAGACATGACCGACTAGTCCTGGATGTACATAGAGCACAGTACATGGCTTTCGGGTGGATTCAGCCCAACAAACCACTAAACGTTGCCATAATCGGGACGGGGGGAGGTGCGCTTCCTATGTACGTGTTACATCATCATCAACGCAAGAATGAATCATCGCCACTGCAACGGGTGCAGACATTGGACTGTGTCGATGCATCACAAGAAGTTCTTGATGTGGCAAAAGAGTATTTTGGACTACAAGACACATATCCAATACGAGTGATCTGCCAGATGGGAGAAGACTATTTGCCACAAAATGGTCTCAAACTCAATATCTTAATTATTGATGTTGCTAAAAGCACCGAAAACCCTGAATCTGAATCGCCTGTCCTGATTGCGCCTCCAGAAAGCTTAGTGTCACAAGCCTTCTTGGATCGACTCAACTCTGACTTGATGGACCAAGACGATGCGATCGTAGTTTGGAATGTCGTCAATCGAAACACGTCGGAACTGAAAAGCTTGGTACAAAAGATACAATCATCTTTTCCGCATGTACATCTGCTAGCTTTGCCTAACAACTATATTTTATTTGCTTCTATGCATCCCAGGCATTGGGAACAGATAAGTTCAGACTAGAATGTTCTCGATTCTTGGCTTTTAGGTTTATTTCTAAAATATGTGATATAAGCCTCGCATCTACGTTGAATTGTATATTTTATTTTAAAATTAACTAAATCAAGATTTCTAACGTATTAATGACTGGTAAAAAATGCATTATTGCTTTATAAGGCATGGATCTTTCAGCGCTTATCAAGTTCATCAAATTTGCATTTTTGTTCAAATTCATCAATTTTAAAAAGAAGTGATTCCGGTATTCTATGATACCCGGCTTCTAATATCATATCAGCGGTCGCTCGAGCAACATCAAACCTACCAATTGAAGCAGAACTGTACGAAAGTGAGCTGTAGGTGGTCATGAGAATTCGTTCCTTTCGGTCTGTCAACTTCCTCAAAATCTCCAAAGCTCGATCCACCTCCTTCAAGAAACAAAGGATGCGAATGTATTGATGCCAACATTCATGATCCATTTCTAAGTTGCGGGATTTCATCATGTCAAAAATTACATCAACAGTTTCAAGAACGGAAGCCACTTCGTCTTTGGTGGTCTGCATGCCGCTTGTTAATAAATTTTGGGAGTCCTCCAGATTTTCGTCCTTATTTTCGGGAGATAAACGATGAGATACAGTACTTTTAATATGCAGTGCTAATGCTTCAAACAAACACGTGAATGAAACTATATCAGGCTCTACATTAAAGTCGTTCATGTGCTCGAAGACGCGGAAGGTGGTAGGTACGTCCCCCAACTCTGCGTAGGCGGTCAAGATGCAATTTAAGGATCCTGTTGTCGTGTACCGATATTCTTCGGTTTGCAGACATCGATATGCATGAACGATTCTTGAGATATTTGACCTAAAATGTTCCACAAAATAAAAAGTTTTATTGTGTATACTAGCTCAATATAAAGCGAAAGTCGGGTATTGCTCGAGATCTTACCGTAAAAAACGCGAGACGTTCCGAATCAACGCTCTGGAGGGTTTTATTCCATGTTGAAGTTCCATCTCCTTCATTACCCCAAATGCATGATGATCAGATCTATAGCTTCGCAAAAAAGTTTGTATTGTGGCTTCGTAGAGTGTCTCTGATAATGGAAATTTTAATGCTTCTGCCAGATCCCAAGCCTTCATCATCATGTCTGCTGAACCTCGTCGTCCACATATGATAAACAACTGTTCGAGTGAGCCAAAATCCATTCTAAATCCGTTACTTCCATCTGCCATCGTCTTCATATTGTTTTCATGTTTGCCTTCCAATACACACTCATCACTTTCTTTATGTTCAGAAGTCTCGGACCGTGCTAAGTAAAGCGCACATTCTAAAATGTTATCAAGTCGTTCGGGATTGTTTCCGAAAGGATGTTCTGCTTCAAGAAGAGCAGCAATTGTAGCGGAACTCGGTCGTATACCATGGTTAAAAACTAATTCTTTCAATATGTCGTCCACTGGAAGTGGCGCATAATAATTTTCTCCGTTTCTACGAGGCTCGTCAGACCGATGATAAATTTCTTGTTCTTCTGCGAATTTGATATTTCCTTGACCTTCAACGTAATTAAATACGTGTCTTCCTCTGAACTTCGCCGCAAAAGGATCTTGCCTCGCCGCATACTCAAGAACCTGTGAGTAAATATCTGGGTCAAACTCGATAAAATCTTCTTTGGTTGTAGAATGAGCTCCTGTTTCACTTTCTGTGGATATTTGAGGTCGTTTCGTTTTTAAATATTCATAAATTTGTCGCGCAAGGTCGCTCAAAAACACGTCGCGGGGTTCGTACATCACAAGAGACAGCAACAATCTTGGCAAACATTCAGATTGATAAGGGTAGATACTCATTTCCTTCAATTTGTAGTATAGTCCCTCTGTATATTTGTAAAGAACTTGGCGCGGTACTTGCTCAATTATATGCGCTGCAGCATGTGAGCCTACGGCCTCGCATAAAATAAGATATGCTTCCTTTAAATCGGTTTCCTCTGTTTCAATGTTCCCTGCGCTGTTAGTTTGATGTTTCCTTAGAGTTTCATACATTTGAAAGACTCTAAACACTTGGTCCAACCGGCGGGATCGATTGAAATATTCCATGGTATCAAGACAGTCTTTTGTAGAAACATCACAACCCATTAGTGTTGCTTCGACAAATGTTTGAAAAACACGGTCATGCTCACGTTGCACTTGGGAAGTCTGAGGTTCATAACTAAAAGTAGTTTCAAAGCTTGTAATGTTCTGCTGTTTATTCCTGGAAATTGAGCGGATGCTATTTTTCAAGTTCATGAGAATCTTCCTCTTGTGAGACCTCTCGCGATCTTCCAGACTTGATTCGAGTCGTGATTTGGCTTCCATATTGTGGCCGAGATCTTTCTTTTCAGGTGCACCTATAAGGACACGATTTCCCATTGTTGTTTTTTGTTGATTGTTGTCGGATGGAGATAGTCCTTTTGATTTAGAAGTCAAAGGTGTTTCTTTTTCATAAACTTGTTCCATGCTGTTTGAACTCAAAACCCCGCCGAAAGCTTTCGGATATTCCCAATTGAGTGTATTCCTTCTAGCCTTCTCAATACAGAGCGACTGGCTCCTGTTGAGTCGTTCTTCTGCATCTGTATCTTTACGCAGAATTTCCAAAAAATCAAACTCTCTATTTAAAGTTGGATATGGTGGAGCGACCTGAAACGATACATCGAGAGGCCGATCTACAAAGCCTTTTGAGGGATTTATCAAGCCATTTGACGAGATCCCCAAATCGATAATTGAAGTCTCCTCAGTTTTCTCCTCAAATACATCCAATTGCAGATTAGAAGAAAGAGACCTGTATTGACTCTGTGCAAACGTCAAGTCTCTTGTGATGCTAAACACAGACTCGCTTCTCTTTTTTCCTACTGAATTCTTACCAATGGTTGTGATGTGGCTTCCACGTGTTGTGAACAAAATTGAACGAATCATCTTGATAGACTATCCTCTTCTAATTTGGGTCGATAGAAACGCAAAGTGTGCTTGTTGAATTCTGCTTTTTGATTTATTATTCGTACTTTTGATGAAGATACTCGATACATAGGTAGGGCCAGGATTTGAGCTAATATTGCATCCCAAGATAATATTACGATTTTTTACACAAAATTTCTGGGTGACCATCAGTTTTTGGCAGTTACTGGTAAGACTGTCGCCTCAGCGCGAGCGGGGCAGACCCTACATTTTGAAGAGGAGTGGAGAACTAAGGTATGATGGATCTAAATAAGCGATTCGACAGGAAAGACAGAAGAAGTATTTTCATATTGGAAAAATTCAAACGATATTTGTCAACGTTGCAATGATATACAAGACAAGCCCGATGAAGATATGAATGCGAAAATAAATCTGATATTAAGAAATCGATTTAAAGGAAAAAATACTATTTAATATGTTATATTTTAATTGATTAAGTTTATCTTCCAAATATGAGAAACTATCTTATATGCTACATTTTAATTGATTAAGTTAATCTTCTGAATAGTGAGAAACTATCTAATATATTAGATTTGAATTGATTAAGTTTATCTTCTGAATAGGAAAAACTTTCTAATATGCTGAAATTTAATTGATTATTTTTATCTTCTGAGTAGGAAAAATGCACCTAATATTTAAAATTTATAATTGCTTAAGTTTATCTTCTGAATAGTAAATCACCATCTAACATGCTAAATTTTAATTAAACAAGTTTATCAATTTGTTTCTTCGTCATGATTTCCAGCAATCCAGCGATTAGACACGCAAAAAATGCGAGTCCTCCTACCTATGCCTCAATAGTAATAGATTCGCTCCAACTTTTGAGGGTTGATCACGGAGATTGTTAACATCGACTCTCTACTAGATTTTAAGACAAAGTTCGTGATCACCTTGAAAATACAATATTCTTGGCAAGATGTGCCGAGTATATCTTTTATTCGCCTCTGACGCCAGCATAAAGGCTTAATAAAATACCAAAAGATTTATAATTTACTATACTCTCTGTGAAGTTCTTTAGCTGCAATGATTCATAAAATTGTGTTGAAGGACCAAAACAATTGACTGTATCATGGTGGAATTTTTTGATTCTCACGTTGCGATACTGTGATAAATTTCACACTACGTTTAAGCTGAGACTAAGCAACTCACTGAAGAAAACATAAATTATTAGAGGAAGATTGTTATTTCAATATTTTTGCTTGTATTTGAGGTTGATTCAACATGTGCTTGACAATTTTACTATATCTTTTTGTGATAATAAATCAGTTGTCGAAGTAAAAGGAGACTGCGACTCGTGCTACTTCTTATGCGCTTCATGTTCTTTAAGAATCGTTGCTGCATTTTTCCTTCCGGAAGCCTCAAGCAGGCAATTATGAGATTTTTGAGTTGACGCTGCGGGAGTTTTACATAGTAGTTAGTACTGGACGCAACAAACGAATCAAGATTGTATCATATTCTTAGGTGCGTTCTTTAAAGCTATGAATTTTCACAGTATTCATGTAGAATTCTACATGACTAAAATTTCATTCTTACAGCGTTTTTTTCTGGTGTGTGTGAGCGCCCCAAAAACGCCTTGCATGCTTCCACGTGGAGCAATATTCAACAGATTTTGTGCTGTGTTTATGTGAGCGCGAAAAAAAACGCCTTGCTTGCTTAAACGAAATTAAATACTGTTTAACATACTTTTTCACGTACAGCTGTGTAAAATACGATTAGACGTCAGAAATGCTGTGCTTCTTCCGTTTGAGCATAGATGCTGTGGCTCTACCAAAACAGGACATGGTAGAATTTGGTAACTGCCGAAAATGCCAGAAATGCACAGATTTTACCCAAATTCAAGAACGCACCTTACTATTTATGTGTAGTTAGTACTGGACGCAACAAACGAATCAAGATTGTATCATATTCTTACTCTTTATGTGTATCCATCCGATCTTGCGAAAATTAGTGGCTGAGAGGCGAGACTTAGGAGCGGCATTTTAATGCAGCGACAAATCCACCAATTAGACAAGTATATCTTAAATGCACAATTCTAAAAAACGATAGGCTTGTGCGCTTGAAATACGGCAGGAGTTCTTTAGTCCGGGTCTTTGTTCCGTGACATAATGTTCGCATTTTATTGCGTTTCTGGTATTTGAACATCTGGTCCATCAACTGGCATCAAACATTAAAACAAGAAATCAAAACTGTTATGGCATTATTTTGACATCCATTACGAATTATAACAAACATGGTCAGAGTGGCGCATCTTACAACAGCGGTTTTTGTCTGCCACATGGCAAATGGATTCCTGCAAAGTAGTTCAAAGTTTTATGCACGTTCAATGAAGAGAGTATTTGGTGTTTCGCACCGACAGCCCATACATTTAAACTATGCGGCGGGATCCAATGTGACAGATGCCGTGAAATTTGACCACGGAATCATTAACTCTAAAAGCAATGATAGGTTCAAGATAGCTCCAAATGGCGCGCAAATTACCATGATTGGATCTGGTCCCGGTACACCAGACTTGTTGACTGTGGCTGCACACAGGCTCTTAACCTCGCCTGACACCATAGGAAAATCCAAGAAGTTGATAATTTCAGACCGCCTAGTATCACAAGAAATATTGGATTTATGTGTTGGAGAGGTCCGCATTGCAAAAAAATATCCAGGGTGTGCTGAGATGGCTCAAGAAGAAATATACCAATGGGTTCAGGAAGGGATATCAATTGGTAGACATGTAGTACGCCTCAAGATTGGCGATCCGTTTGTTTTTGGCCGAGGTGGAGAAGAAGTACTTAAATTTCGCGAGATGGGTATGGAGCCTACAGTTGTGCCAGTAAGTAAGATTCAAGCGATCGTTCAAAATGAGCTTAATTTCATAATTTTTCAACTATATGACTCTGGTATTAGGGTGTTTCGGCAGCATTTTCTGCCCCACTTTTGGGAGGAATTCCAGTCACACATCGTGGCGTATCCAATCAAGTAGTTATGTGCACTGGATATGGAAGAAATGGAACCTCTCCAGAGCTTATACAATATCACAAAGAACAAACGGTAGTTTTTCTAATGGCAGTCGGTCGTCTTCAGCAATTGATGGATAATTTGTGCAACTTGGCTGGATATCCTAGAGACACCCCTGTCGGCATCGTTGAAAGAGCAGGCTGTCCGGATCAGAGAACACTTGTTGGAGATATGAGCACAATTGCTTCGCTTGCAGAACAACATGTGATTAAGGCACCAAGTACAATTATTGTTGGCGACGTTGTTCCTGTGCTGATGCAAGATTTGGTTGAGCCATTGAAGGGGGAAAAATGTGGAGTTCAAGGTTTAGTAAACGTTCTCAACTTTCAGGATGTTGTTATGGAATGAATCTTCACTTTGGGTCAAGGTGCCCAATTTTCTAGATCAGTCTTATGGAGTTTTGTAATAGTAAGTTAAAATCGGCGACCAATTTTCTAGATCAGCCTTATGGAGTTTTAAGTTGAAAATCACTATAGTTTCTATATTTGGAGGTTCTGATTGTGGTAGTAACGGCGAATTTTGATGTCAATAGGAATGTTGTGTTCTTTAAATGTTCGATCTGGAGAAGGTTCGAAACTATTTGATCTCAAGGCCCTTCTCTTGCAAACTCTTTAACTTTGGCATAGGTGGCACTTTGTCAACACATGGTTTCATGCGTTTTCCTGCAACAGTCATAACACATGAATTGCATTCACCCCTAAAAATATGCACCAACCGAAGATTAGCCTGGCTAATAATGAAATAAGTAAAAGTGATTTAACAACTTACTTCTTGCAGCTATACCTCGGTTTGTATCCAAGTTTATTGCATGCTTGACTTAACGGCGTTCCTTCCTTAATATCAATCTTCTTTCCATTGTAGGATAGTACTGTCATTTTCAATGCATAGTTGTGTTCTGTCCGTCTACCGGTGGACATGAATTGTGGCGTTGCACTAAGCGTAGCGAAACCAGAGCCTTTATGCATAGCAAGGCACGAGACTAATAGTGAGGCAATTCCAAACTTAGCCATGTTGATTAAAGTTATTGTAATGTTTAGACTTGGTAAGGGCTTTTCGATTAATTCCGAGATTGGTATTCGCGTACGTGTCTTATGAGAAAGAAAA
>Ga0075154_10003056_pt1 | contig 10750 bp, 11 predicted proteins | sample JI71714BDNA_FD_70965 | JGI IMG/M metagenome (GOLD analysis project Ga0075154, IMG submission 70965) | Wastewater effluent complex algal communities from Wisconsin, to seasonally profile nutrient transformation and Carbon sequestration -... | ecosystem: Engineered > WWTP > Effluent > Algae...
GTTGTGCGTCATGCTGCTGGGACATCTTAGACATATTTGAAACAACTCACTTTGCCGACATATTACCTAAATTGCAAAACACAATAATTAGCCAGTTTAACTTAAAATGAAAAAATTAGTAGTCCTCTTTTGTTTTGTTTTAGGTATGCAAACTGCCTTTGCCCAAAACTCAAATTTTAGACGAGACAGTTTATACAAACTATTGAAACAGGCACAAACCCCTGCAAAGCAAGTTGTTGCCTGGTCTAACATTGGCGAGTACTATGGTTACGTCGGTCAGCCAGACAGTTTGCAATATGCCACAGAGGAAATGCTTAAAATAGCATCAGGCACACATCAGGATTCGTTATTTGCAAAAGCATATTTGCAGATAGGAAATTATTTTAGCAACATCAGTGATTATAAACAGGCATTAGAATATCAGTTCAAAAGTTTATCGTTTGCAGAAAGAGCCAAAAGCCCCTTTGATATTTGGCTTGCATTCAAAGAAACGGGTGTTACTTTTAAGCGGTTAAAAAACTACAGTGAAGCATTGAGGTATTTAAAAAAGGCGGAAACTTTTTTGAAGGAGATGCCTTTAGTATCCACTGATGCCCACAACAGAACTTATACGCATATTGCCGAAGTATTTTTAGGATTAGGGCAGCCAGATTCAGCATTACGTTATGTGCAATTAACCAACGAAGTAACTTCAAAAGAAAAAGATGCGTATGGCTATGCCCGGGTATTATATATTTTTGCAACCGTATATAAAGCAAAAGGCGATATTGACCTTGCAGAAAGTTATTATAAAAAATGTATTGCTTTCAGTGATGCTGAAAATATTTATGCGCCATATGTAACCGCCACAACTGATTATGGGCAATACCTGTTTGATGCAAAGCAATATAATTTATCCAAAGAATATGCTTTAAATGGTTTTAATAAAGCAATGCAGGCAAAAAATAAAGTGGGGATGATAAATGCGGCAGCATTGCTCCGCAAAGCGTATTATGCTGTTGGGCAAAAAGATAGTTCTTATTATTATTCTGACGTAAAAGATGCTTGCAGCGACAGTGTATTTAATGAACAGCAGCGCAATCAAATTCAGAATCTTTCTTTTAGCCAGCAGATAAAAGAAAAAGAAGAACAAGCCCGGTTATCGGAAGAAGAGCAAAAGCGAAAACAAAACATCCAATACGCCTTAATAGCTCTTAGTATTATTGTATTGCTTACACTTTACTTACTCCTAAGCCGCAGCTTTATCACCAATACCAGATTGATAGAATTTTTTGGTGTGGTGGCTTTATTAATTGTATTTGAGTTTTTAAATTTATTGCTGCACCCTTTTTTAGAACGCATCACTCATCACAGCCCTGTATTAATGCTTTTATGTTTGGTGGCTATTGCAGCATTGCTTGTGCCGCTGCATCATAAGGTTGAGAGTTGGGCAACAAAAAAATTAGTGGAGAAGAATAAGCAGATAAGATTGGCGGCAGCTAAAAAAACAATTCAACAGTTAGATACAAACCTTGAAGATAAATCCGAGTAGAAGCACGAACGCACAACATGGGGTTTGGCGTTATTGGGGCTTGACGAATAAATCCTCAACTTTTGTTTCGCTATTCAGCCTCATTTACAGCTTGACGTTATAAATTTGGCTTATGAATAAACCATCAGCAATATTGCAATCATTGGGCTTCAGTTCCGGCGGACGAATATAAAATTCCCCAACAACGCCAAGCCCTGCTCGTTGTGCGTCATGCTATTGCGACACACTCCAAAAATTTAAACTGCTCACCATATCCACATATTCTCTAAATTACAGAATACTCGTAATAGACATTAACTGAAAAATGAAAAAATTAGTACTACTCTTTTGTTTTATTGCAAGTATGCTCCTGATGGCTATCGGGACTGCTTTTGCTCAAAACAATAATGCCGAGAAAGCAAAATCAGCATTATCAAATATCAAAAATCCTTTGGAGCGTTTTACCGCCACCATAAAATATTTAGAGATGATAGATACTGATGCAAGCAGTCAAATTGACTCAGCAGCATGTATTGACCTGCTTCAAATAGCACAACAATTAAAAAACGATTCATTGCTTGCAACGAGTTATAACTGGATTGGATATTTTTTTACAATAAAAAAAGGAGACAATGCTACTGCCCTTGAATACTATTTTAAGGCATTACCGCTTGCTATCAAATCTAAAGATAAGCGAAGAATCAGTTCAATATATTTTGACATAGCCGGCACTTATTTTTTCCTGAAAAATTATGACGAGTATTTTAATTTCACAAAGAAGGGTGGAGAAAACCTACCTGATAAAACTTCGCCAAAGTATGCCTTCATGCTGGTACAATTTCAAAGAAACACAGGTACTTATTATTTAGAAAAAAATCAATTGGACTCTGCCTTATATTATATACAGGCAGCAATGCAAACCAGCGAACCAATAAAAAACAAGCTTTATAAGATTCAAACAAAAACACTGCTGGCTAATATATATTCAAAAATGAATGAGAATGAATTAGCAGATGTTTATTTTAAGAAAGCCCAGACTGAAAACGACTCAATTATAGTAAGAAAGGATATTTTTTACCGGAGGTATATAACTTTTCTACTTAAGAATAACAGGATGCCAGAAGCCAAATTGCAGGCTGAAAATTTTTGGGGCTTTGCATCGCAAACAGACAACCTTAATGTGAAATTATTAGCAGCAGGTTATAAAAAAGATTTGTTTGATAAATTAAATCAAATTGACAGTGCATATTATTATTCTAAAAAAGAGTCGGAAATAAGGGAATTAATCTTTAACCAGGATAATCAAAACGCCATACAGGCAATGGCATTTAAAGAACAGTTACGAATGATTGAAGATGCAGCAAAAAAATCAGAAGAAGAAGAGCAGCGGAAACAGAATATTCAATACGCATTAATGGCACTTGGCATTATTATTTTATTTACACTTTACCTACTCCTCAGCCGCAGCTTTATTACCAATACAAAATTGATAGAGTTCTTTGGTGTAGTGGCTTTATTAATTGTCTTTGAGTTTTTAAATTTATTGCTACATCCCTTTTTAGAAAGAGTAACACATCACAGTCCTGTATTAATGCTACTTGCATTAGTTTGTATTGCGGCATTGCTTGTGCCGCTTCATCATAGAGTAGAAAAATGGGCGACAGCAAAATTGGTAGAAAAGAATAAACAGATTCGGTTGGCAGCAGCAAGAAAAACTATTCAGCAGTTAGACACAAAGTCGGAAGACGGCAACCTGGAGTAGAAGCACGAACGCACAACAAAAGGTTTTGTGCAATTGGGGCATGACGTTACAGCAATCATCGGTTGTGCATATCCAAGCTTAGGTTTCGGCGGACGTAATTCTGTTGGGCAGTAGTTCTAAACATCGGCTTTTAGTTATAAATTTAGCTTCAGTTCCGGGCGGACAGTTGGTCAATTCCCCAACTGCACAAAGCCTCGACCGTTAACTGCTATAATTTAGAAAACACTTTTGTTCGAAAGTCGCTTCTGGTCTGCGCAGCTTTTAAATCGAGCCTCTTATATACTGTAAGTCAGAAAGGTCGTCTGCGGGCCGGGAAGGCCGAAATAGTCAGTCTGAAAATCGACAGATGCGTGCAAACGGAAAAGTCTTTTGAAATGAAACCCTTTTACAGCAGTTAACAGCGGGTTTTGTGCAATGGCCATCAGAATAAAATATCATCGACAGAATATAGATCGGCAGCATATCAGGCTGTCACGGCCTCTTAGAAATTTGATCTAAAAAAGGAACTTTAACCCCAGGAAGGAGCTTTGGCAGCCCAGCTTTAGGAATCACGGATTGGCCACTGCACAAAGCCCTGAACGTTATGTGCCATTCATTATGAAATTTCTTCAAAATATATTTGGCCAAAAGAAGTCTGGCGGACAGAAAACTAAAGCCGCATCACAAATTCAATCAATTGAGCAAATTCAGGAAGACACAAATAAGCTTTGGTCATTGCTTCGTGACACTGTAGAATATTATAAGTTGTCGGCTTGCCCTTGCGCCTTTCCCCGTTTCCTTCAATATACAAGTATCGACTGCCGTGAGACACACAACTCATTTTACATGAGCGAAACAGAAGGGTTCATTCAATTTTCAGGTGATTGTTTCGAAAGTAAGGAGATTGATAAAGGTGACGAATGTTATAAGGCAATATATACTTGTAAAACCTGTGGCTCGACATACATCAAGGCATGGAGCGATTTTAGCATAAGAGTGAATAGGGCGTATTTAAAGCCAATAGAGCTCAAAGCATCACAAATTGGGGCTGAAGCTGAGAGCCCAATTCCTTTCTTTGTGGGGTTGTTTGGACACAGCTATCCTGACAGAGCCGGCTTTAAGAAGCAGAATTTTGACACTTTTAAGGAATATATCCGAGCCTTGAAAAACGGGATATAATATCGGGTTTTGTGCAATGGCCATCAGAATATATTCTCAACGACAGAATAAAACCCAGCGACATATCGGGCTGTCACGGACTCTTAGAAATCGGGTGTATAATGAAATTTTCAATTTGCGATTTAGAAAATCATACACTGACACATACTTGGTTTAATTCTACCAATAAAGCAATTACAAAACCATCATGACATTAGAAAACACAACATATTTATACAGACCCGTAAATCAAATTGAGCTTGACCTTATAGAGAAATCAGGTTGGACAAAGTTTCCGCCACGACTTCCAGAACAACCAATATTCTATCCTGTTATGAATGAAGAATATGCAATTCAAATTTCAAAAGAATGGAATGTTCCTGCATATGGAGTTGGCTATGTGACAAGGTTTGCAGTTAATACTGAATATTTGACAAAATTTAAAGTTGAAAATGTAGGAGGAGAAATTCATAATGAACTTTGGGTTATGGCGGAAGAACTTGAAGAGTTTAACTCAAATATTGTTGGGTTTATTGAAATAACAAAAGAATTCAGAAAAGAATAAAAATCACGAACAAAAAAGCACAGCCACAAACATCGGTTGGCGCAAGTCGGGTTTTGTGCATCGGTCTGGCACGGCCTTTTTAGAAATTTGATCTAAAAAAACCTGCTTCACCGGAACGGTTTTTTTGCAACCCGGCTGCCAGGATCCGATCGGCCACTGTACAAATCCTCATACATAAGCGGTAATTCATATGACATCGTTTAAAACAGGACAAAATGGAGAATATTTCTGGATCGAGTTCTCTGGAAATAGTATGACATTATATGACATCTTGAAGCGCTGCTCAAGTGTCTTACAAAATAAATACCTGGTTGTAAATTGCTTTGACAGTGGCCCACTTAGGTTAGTAAATGAAGAAAAAGACATTGGATGGTATGAAAAGAACAATATTGCCTATTCACCAAGGCTTACTGATGACATAATAGCATACCTGCCAACAGAACAACATGATCAATGGTGTTTATTTAATACACCAACTGAAATATCAGGGATGACAGCCTTTGTGAACTATAACGGCTTTACATTAGACAGTCGACGACAAGATCTTGTTGACGCAGATCCAACATGGGACAAAATAGGTGTTGAAAAGCAAAGTGAGTATAATGAGGAATTGGTAGAGCAATTTTGGAATGAGGTATCCACAATCAATCCAGCGAATCTAATTGCAGAAGGGGAAAACCTTCTTTTCATTTCAAAGGAACTAAGTGAGATTGAAATATTAAAAAAGAACTGCCGCTAACATTGGGTTTTGCGAAATAGTGAATTCCGAATATATTCTCATCGACAGAATAAAACCCAGCGACATATCGGCAAGCACGGCCTACTAGATATTTGATCTAAAAAAAGTTATTTAACCCAGGAACGGCTTTTTGCAAGCCGGCCGCCAGGAACAATACCGTCGGCAGGCAGGCTCCGATCGGCCACCGCACAAAGCCCCATACGTTACCTGCTATACTTAACGCCCGACACCAAATGAAAATAATTGAAGAACTATTAAAAGAAGTATCACACAGGCCTTTTGAATTTCCGAAAGGTAATTGGACTTATTACCAAGAGTGGAACAAAGCTTTATTTTTACATTGGGTTGTTCCTTTTGAACAATTAAGAAAATGTGTTCCTGGCAAACTAAACCTGGATACTATTGAAGGAAAATGCTACGTGTCATTGGTTGCTTTTACAATGGAAAAGTTAAGACCAAACTTTTTGCCTTCAGTCCGGTATATTTCCGACTTTGACGAAATCAATGTCAGGACATATATAGACAATGAAGGCAAGAAAGGGGTTTATTTCTTAAATATTGAAGCCGGTAAAACAATCTCAGCATTTATAGCAAAAACGATTTCAGGGCTGCCTTATGAAAAAGCGAAAATATCCCGGACTGAAAATATTTACAACTCAAATAATTTAAAAAGGGGATTTAGCTTAAACACAGAATTTGAAATTAAGAATGTTGTAAATGACAAAAAAGAGCTTGATAAATGGTTGACAGAACGTTATTGTTTATATCTTGACAAGAAAAACGAACTATATCGATACGACATTCACCATAAAGAATGGGAAATAAAAGAAGTAAATATCAATAGTTTAGTTCTAAACTATAAAATTGGTGAAATCGACTTAAGTAATCTACAACCAACCCTGACACATTATTCAGAAGGTATAAAAGTTATAGCGTGGGGACGAGAGCGGATATGAGAAGTACAGCAGGTAACGTGTGTTTGGCAAAAAAGCCTTCTTAATTCTTCTAGGCAAGTTCAATACTTGCAGAAAATATTGTGCTTCGAAATCCGATTTTCTCCGAGCGCCAAGACATTAAGCTCAACTAAATGAGAATCCCACTTCTATACATCGTAATACTTTTTGCCTTTTCTAGCTGTAGGAGAGAAAACAAAACCAATTATACTTATGTAAAAATACTTACTGAAGGAATAGCTGATAGTATAGATTCTTATAATAAAGGATTTTCACTTCATAATTTATTATATTATGAACCAGATAAAGATTCGGTCATTTTCCGTTTTTATTCAAATAATAAGCCTCAGAATTACATAACATATACTGGTAATTTTGGAAACTCTAATTATCCAGACACTATTGTGAAATTAATCCAGTTTCTAAAACATCATAATAACGGGATACTGGAATCGAATTTTCATGAAAGCACTATATATGATGGTGCACAGTTCTTTGTCGAATACAAAGATTCAGAAGGAATACATAATAATTCATTTATAATATTTGAAAATGATACTCTTTATGAATTCAATAGATTTTTCCATCGTCTTTTAAATCTTCCGTGGAAAAGAAAGCAAATTGATAATAAGATAATTCATGCTGATAGTGAATATGTTGAAGCTGCCAAAAAGGTAGGATTATACCACCCATAAGATGCGACTAGTGTCGGGTTTTGTGCAATGGCCATCAGAATATACCCCGCGACATATCAGGCTGGCAGGAACGGATCGGCCACTGCACAAAGTCCTATACATTGGCTGCAACTTTGAATAACTTATCTTTAAAAAGATTTTATGAAAAGACAATCCCTTTATATATTTCTTTTTTTCACTTTTACCATTATACTTTCTTCTTGCGTCAAAGAAAGTACCTCAAAACAATTTGAACCCTTTTACAAATTAACGGTTAATGGAAATAAAAAAATCATTGATGCCTGCGGGGCTTCTGATTTTGTGGTATCCTATCTGAAAGATACCGCAGTATATGCTGCTTTTGGTTGCGGAGGGCAAAATGCAGGATTTTATCTTAAAGGGCAAATTTCAGACGGCACGTATTTATTAAACGACAGGAATAAAGCCTGGTTTGCCGATAACACATCAAGCTATAGTACGGATAGTGTAAACGTCGGAACACTGACAATAAAAAGTGGTAATTTTCAAGCAGTTGGCGGACAAATTCCTTTCATAGAAGGTACGTTTTCGTTTGACGCAATAAATAAAAATACGGGGCAGGTAATAAAGGTTACAAGCGGAAAATATTTGCTAAAAAAATTCCAATACTAAAAAATAAGACGACTCTGGTATTACCAATACCGGAGGTATATTTTGGAACAATCAGCCCCAAAGCTTCGGGGTACTGAGGTTCGTGTCTTAACGAATAGTATACTCACTACCATCGGCCATATATGCCTGTTTTGTAATATCTTGTAGTGGCTTTTTAATTTATAGATGAAACAATTCATTAAAACGATATTCAGGATTACACCTTTTCAGATATTTATTATTGTTCTGTTTAGTTCCCTGAAATATATACTGAACAGATATAACCTGACAGAAGAGCTCCAGACACCATTGATATGGATATTACTTGTTGTTGGGTTTCTCTTTATTTTATCAGTAGGTATCTATGGTATAATTGAAAACAAACAAGATGTATCCGAACCAGAACAAACAAGGCAAAAATTCTCCCGAATTGAAAAACGGTTTTCCGGAATGATAAACTTAGGCATAGGAATCCCGGCTGTATTTGCAACGGCATTATTTATATATATGATCGTTCCAACCACATTGCATATGCTTATAGCCTTGCTTGCCGGAATCATTCTCCGTAACTTATTTGAATATTTCAAATCCAGGTCAGTACCGGTTACTGAAGAGCCAGATTGAAAATTAACAACATAGAGTTTTTTATAATGACATGTCAGAAAATATTTTCATCGCTAAAATAAACCCCGTCGCCATTCTCTGCAGGCACTTATCGGCCACCTCATAATTCCCCTTTTGTAGTACTCATCCGGAAACTTCTGCAATGAAGAGATATACGACCTCGATATTAATCCTGATCTTTGTTCTAATAAATTCACTTGCTTATTGCCAAACCTATAGCAGGATTATAGCTGATGAAGAATACTATGACTTTGTCAATAAAGACATTCTCCGTGATAGTGTCAAAGTAAAGCATCACATATTCAGAGAACGTTTCAGATTGATCCTTGATGACTTTTATTATGAAAATGCTAAAGATATAGATTCTATTAGTCGACGAAACAATCAGTTTCTTTTTTCCCGGCTCAATTATGGTGACAAGATATTGACTAACCACCTGGACACAATTTTCACAAGGGCTGATATTGACTATTTCGCAGCGCAAATCCAGGCTATGACTAGTGATACAACCTGGAAATCTCCTTTATCTAACTCGGTATTTATAGATAGACTTGAATATAACAAAAAACGACCCGTAACACGGAAGCGACAACCCAAATGGGGTTATTGGCGATATTCACTTCCGCTTTTCTCGTTTGACAAACGTTTTGCTATAATTATTAAATCAAACTCAGTCGGTGGCGCTTACTATATTTATAAGCGAAACGAAAAGGATGAGTGGATTCTAATCAGGATTGTTAATCAATGGGCAGAATGTTATAACCGAAAGCGTGCATTATCGGGTTTTGTGTAATGGCCCTCATATTATTTTCTCATTAACAGTATAAAACCAATCACCATATCGGGCTGGTACGGCCTCTCAGAAATTAGATCTACTAAAAAACCTTACCCCAGGAACAGCTTTTTACGGTTCGGCTGCCAGGATACTTGACTTCGGCAGGCGTGTCAGGATCCGACGCTATTCAAAGCCTCCTGCATTGCTAGAACACATATCAAAACACCAATTTCAGATGCACAAGAACAAGAAAGTCGCAAGGATTATACGGTGGACATTTCTTACTTTATTTATTGTCTTTTTGTATACTGTTTTCTGGCCCAGGCACTATAATGTACAGCCGGGAAAAAAGCAAATTAACAGCACATTCTGGCAATTATCAACAGGATCTGTTATTGGGTATACTTACCTGTCTTCCACTTCAAAAGAAAGGCAGGCATATCCGGTCATTTATTTGCATGGCGGACCAGGTGGCGCTGTTTCCAGGCGAGTTATTGACGATCTGAAACCACTCACTGACGATGGCTTTGATTTATACTTTTATGATCAGGTTGGAAGCGGGTCATCGGGCAGATTAAGTGATATTTCCGGATATACTGTCCAAAGACACGCAGATGACTTAGATGAAATAATCACAAAAATCAATTCAGATAAAGTTATTTTAATTGGGCAGTCGTGGGGCTCTGTATTGGCTGCTGTATACTTATCAAAACACCCCGAAAAGATTGCTAAGATAATTTTTACCAGCCCGGGGCCTATTTATCCGATAAATAATGCGGAAATAAATATTCCTGCTCCAGATAGCTTCGGCTTACGGGCCCCTTTATATACAAATAAAGCAGCAACTGAATCTTCAACAAATATCCGGATTAAAGCTATTACATTTTTCGCTACCCGCTTTGGTACTAAAATAGCTTCTGATAAAGAAGTTGACGAATACGCCGATTTTCTTGATTCCAAAGCTTATAAATCGGCATTGTGTGACACTTCCATAAACCTTGCAGATCGGGGTGGCAATGGATTTTTCGCAAGCATATTGACATATAAAAGTATTATACTCATGAAAGATTTCAGAGAGATAATTAAAGGCATAAATCTGCCAGTATTAATTTTGAAAGGACAATGTGATAATCAACCATGGGGCGCTACTAATGAATATCTGAATCTATTTCCAAATCACAAATTTGTATTAATACCAAATGCGGGACACTTCATAAATGTCGAACAGCATGAAGTCTATATCCGTGAAATAAAAACCTTTCTGCTACAATAGTGTCTGCACATAGCAAACGGTCTTACACCCCCTCATTCAAAACCTTTATTTATGAAACTACTTATTGCCGGCATATTATTTTCCTTACTTACAGCATTGACAACCGCT
>Ga0075154_10003057_pt1 | contig 10746 bp, 7 predicted proteins | sample JI71714BDNA_FD_70965 | JGI IMG/M metagenome (GOLD analysis project Ga0075154, IMG submission 70965) | Wastewater effluent complex algal communities from Wisconsin, to seasonally profile nutrient transformation and Carbon sequestration -... | ecosystem: Engineered > WWTP > Effluent > Algae...
TCCGATAGTCCGTACATATTCATGAACACATTGGCCGAGCCAGCGATGTATGCAAATGGTGCAGCCGAAGCAATGCCTCCCGTAACCGCGTAGATTAAGAACTGCGGATTGCGAACAACCGAATAATAATTTTTTGCAACAGCTTTTGGTTTGAGTGAAACGGATGGATCAGCTCCCCTACCTTTGGGTAAAAAGAAATACGATACGATAAGGATAAGCAGTGTAATACCTGCCAGGATCACAAACACATACTGCCATCCGAAATGGGCGGTAACGTATCCGCCAACGGTTGGTGCAATCATCGGTGATACTGAAATTACCAACGTGATCAATGAAAAAGCCTGTGCCGTTTTGTTAACCGGGAAGAGATCACGTACCAACGCCTGCGCAGAAACAATCCCCGCACAGCCACCTAATGCTTGTAAAAAACGCATGAAGATCAGCGCATTGATAGACTCTGTAAAAGCACAACCGATAGACGCCAGAATATAAACTGCCAAACCAACGTATAACGGTCGCTTCCTTCCGAACCGATCCAGCAGCGGTCCATATAATAATTGACCGAATGCAATCCCTATCAGGTAAGCCGTTAGCGAAAGCTGTACCTGATTAATAGAAGTATTCAACTCCAGTGCAATAGCCGGAAAACCGGGCAGGTACATATCGATCGAGAATGGGCTGATGGTGGCTAAAGCCCCCAGGATCAGGATAATAAAAAAGTAGTATTTCTGCCGATCACTCATGAAAATGCCAAAGAAGTCTTGAACGGGAAGCAAGGAAATAAGGTTCCCTCACATCATTATGCGATTTACCGGCAACGGGTTTATGAGCACCTTGGATTGTCAAAAATCAGGTATTGTATGAGAAAACTACTACCCCTTGTATTGCTCGCGATAAGCCTTCCGGCAATGGCCCAGCAGGATCCGATCTATTCACAGTACATCATGAACCCGCTGGTGATTAATCCAGCGTATGCCGGCTTGCCGAATAACTTAAACCTAAACGGAAGCTACCGGATCCAATGGGCAGGGTTTGAAGGGCAGCCTAACACATTCAACCTGAATGGAAGTACTGCGCTGGTCGATAACAAGGTGGGTGTGGGGTTTATGTTTTCACATGACCAGCTTGGCAACACAAAAAACACAGAGTTCAACGCATCGTTTGCCTACAAACTTGATCTGGGTAAGGATCGCGTACTGAGCTTTGGCCTACAGGCCGGGTTATTGAATTATCGCATTGACAATTCAGACCTGAACGTTTTCGATGAGGGTGACGAGGCATTCATGAATAATGAGACTGGAACAACGTTAACTATCGGAGCGGGATTGATTCTAAAAGCTCCGGATTTCTTAATCGGCCTTTCGGTTCCCCGAATGTTGCCGACAAAATTTACAGCCGGAGACAGTGAGTTTGAATTGTATAACCAGCACTATTATTTATTCGGAGCATACGTTTTTTATCTGAACGAGCAAATTAAATTCAAACCAACCGCACTGGTACGGGCAGTAACAGGTGCTCCAGCTTCTGTTGATGTGGGGGTAAACTTTATATTTAACAGTGCACATACAGCCGGAGTATTTACCCGCAACTTCAAAACGTATGGTATATTGTTACAAACACTCTATCGTGAAAAATTCCGGTTCGGGTACGTTTTTGAACTACCGACCAACAAATCGGTTGGTGCCAACTTTACCACACACGAAATATCACTGGGTCTACGCCTTTCCGTTTTCAGCTTCCACGATACCACCATCAGCAATTTCTAACGGGCGAGATCATTAGTGTGTCTTCACCAGGTGATAGTCCATTACTGGGGTAGCTTTATCAACCAAATGCAGTACACGGCCGCCTCGCACAGCTTCGAATTGCGCCCAAAAAACATCGGTCTTATTGTTAAACCGATTGGGTAATGTAACATCCCAATTGGTTATGGTTGTTTTACCGGAGTATTTCTGACTAAAGAATTGCATACTCCCAACCATGCCGTGCGCCCCGCTGTGTTCGCTTGCGTATGATCCATCCGCGTTAAAAATAAATTTATGTGCAGATGAGGCCGTGCTCATTCCGGCATACGCACCGGTTACGGTACTGTACATATTGGCGTACGAACCTGAGGATTCCTCCCATGTCCCGACAATATCCGCCAGCGTAACCGCAAATTTATTGTAATTCAGTAAGGCCTCAACGTTCTCCTGGTTGGGAAACGCTTGCTGGAAAACTGCCTGGGAAGGTGAAATGACCTCAATACATTTCGAGACTCCATTACTCGTTATTACGCGAAAACCCAAGTGAACCCGATTACCCGTTGATTTATCAATCGCATCGGCCTCATAAAAATAGATGCAAAAATAGCAGGCTCCTCCGTTCTCATACTTTCGAATATTGGAAACGTTGTAGCGCGGGAGTATTACCCGATCAAACAAAACACCTTCCACGTTATTCGTGTTTCTAATCTCATCGGTAATCTCAATACCGTAATGGAGCAACACAGTAATATTATTCTTTACAACCTTAACATAATCCGCATAGGGCTTTGCAACCCAACCATCGTCAAAATTAGTGGTAGCCAGCGTAATTCCCTGATTGCCCGGAGCCGAGGAGATGGTGAGTGGCGGTGAAGTTATCGCGGCCTGATTCGACTGCGAAGAAACAGGCTGAACATTCACAGGTATCGCTGGCTTGTTGAGCTCAATGGAACTCAAAAAAAGCTCCACCTCGCGCATGTATTCCTGACCGTTCATGATCACGGTAATGCTGATCGTTTTACCGTAACCACTTATTGCTGTTAACAATGCATAACATTGTTGATTCTGCCAGGTAAACCCGCTTGCCCCTGATTGGGCCGTCCAGCCATCTTCGACAGTAACATCCTGAACCGGCTTCACTGTATTGGCATACGTTTTGGCAATAAGTTCAGCCCATTCATGGTCAAAATCCGTATTCAGATCTCCACTGCTGCCAACACTCTTAAAAATTGTTATCCGGCACCAGCCGCGCGTAGCAGAATTGGTTGCGACAAATGAAAGCGCGGTTTGGTTTGATTCTTTCTTCCACCCGGAAGGTGGTAGATAGGTTGCCAAATCAAAAGTTTCCGATTGTGCAAAAACGGCCTGGCTGAAACCGATCAGGATTATCGCCAGATATCTTATTTCTTTCTTCATGGTGTGGGGCCTGAAATCACTATCAAGATCAGCAAATCTCCTGGCATTAGCCAAAATTCCTTTCGGTTTGCATATTACTTTATTGATCCAAAGACATTGTTTCTTTGAACGGCATAGTTTCTTTGGGCGTTATTTCTGAACTTTAAGATTCAATCTCCCATTATGACTAAACAATTCCGATACATTTATTCAGCCGCGTGCGCTGCCCTGATTATGAACGCCTGTAACCCTGCCAAAGAAGCCAAGCAAGACGACATTGCTCCGCCCACTGCCGAAAAGAAACCCGATACCCTAACCGGAAACCGCATCGATAATTACTATTGGATGAAGCTGAGCGATGCACAAAAGAATGCTGAGCAAAAAGATGAGGTTACCACCAAGGTTATCAACTACCTCAACAGCGAGAATGATTACCTCGCAGCAAAAATGAAGCACACGGAGGCTTTACAGGAGAAGCTGTACACCGAGATCGTGGGCCGTATCAAGCAAACAGACGAATCTGTTCCTTATAAAAAGAATGGTTACTGGTATTACACCCGCTATCAGGAAGGTCAGGAGTACCCAATCCATTGCCGCAAAAAGGGAACGCTCGAAGCAACGGAAGAAATCTTGCTGAATGTTAATGAGATGGCCAAAGGTCATAGTTACTACTCCATTGCGGGCCTCAGCGTGAGCGAGGACAACAACCTGTTAGCATACGGTGAAGATTCCGTAAGCCGAAGACGGTACACGGTATATGTGAAAGACCTCACAACGGGCAAGCTTGTGGGCGAGCCAATCCTGAACACTACCGGAGGTGTAACCTGGGCAAATGATAACAAAACCTTATTCTACAGCCGTAAAGATTCGGTAACACTGCTTCCGCGCTGGATTATGAAGCACAAGTTAGGAACATCACCCGCCAAGGATGTTTCTGTATATGAAGAAAAGGACGACACGTTTTACACGAGCATCTATAAGACCAAGTCCAAGAAATTTTTGGTAATCGTTTCCGGAAGTACGCTAACAAGCGACTATCAAATTCTGAATGCGAATACGCCTGACGGAAAATGGACAAACTTCTCGCCCCGGGAACGCGGTCACGAATATTCGATCGATCACTACCAGGACAAATTCTACATCGTAACCAACTGGGATGCGTTGAACTTCCGGTTGATGGAAACACCCGATACCAAAACAGCCAAAGCAAACTGGAAAGAGAAGATTGCACATCGCGATGATACGTTACTGGAAGGCATCGACATCTTTAAAGATTACCTGGTAGTTAGTGAGCGTTCAAAAGCAAGCACCCAGCTTCGTATCATGAATCAAAAATCAAAAGACGAACACTACATGGAGTTTGCTGAACCGGCATACACCATTTACTCTTCAACAAATCTTGATTTTGATACAGATCTGTTGCGGTATGGCTATACCTCCATGACTACGCCCAACTCAACGTACGACTACAACATGAAAACCAAGGAGCGCAAGCTGTTGAAGCAACAGGAAGTTGTAGGCGGATACAACCCGGAAGATTATCAAACCGAACGCCTTTGGGCTACAGCCAAGGACGGTACAAAAATTCCGATGTCGATTGTCTATAAAAAAGGAATTAAGAAAGATGGAACAAACCCAACGATGTTGTACGGTTACGGGTCGTATGGCGCCAGCATGGATCCAACCTTCTCATCAACACGGTTAAGCTTGTTAAACCGCGGTTTCGTGTATGCGATTGCACACATCCGTGGTGGGCAGGAAATGGGACGTAAGTGGTATGAGGACGGAAAGATGTTCAAGAAGAAAAATACATTCACCGATTTCATTGATTGTGCCGAATTCCTGATCGAAGAAAAGTACACAACACCGGAACATCTTTTTGCTTCAGGCGGAAGCGCTGGAGGCTTGTTGATGGGCGCTGTTGTGAACATGCGTCCCGAGCTGTTCAAAGGAGTAATTGCAGCCGTGCCGTTTGTTGATGTAGTAACAACCATGCTGGATGAAAGCATACCGTTAACAACAGGAGAGTTTGACGAGTGGGGCAATCCGAAAAATCCGGAGTCCTACATGTACATGCTTGAGTATTCGCCCTACGATCAGGTGAAGCCACAAAATTATCCAAACATGTTGGTTACAACCGGCTTACACGACTCACAGGTTCAATACTGGGAACCTGCCAAGTGGGTAGCGAAGCTTCGCGAAATGAAGACGGATAACAATACATTACTGCTTCGTACGAATATGGAAACAGGGCATGGCGGAACAACCGGAAGGTTTAAAGTGTATAAGGAAACTGCACAGGAGTATGCGTTCATCCTTGATCTGGCAGGAATAAAAGAATAAAGGATATTCTACAATCCTTTGAAAAAAGACCGGTTTGAATTTCAGCCGGTTTTTTTATTCAATTAGAACCATAGGCTTTGTTGATCGCCTCCGTTCGGTTTTGCACATGTAGTTTTTCGTAAATCTTGGATATGTGTTGGCGAACGGTATTGAAACTAATTCCCAACTGATCACCAATCTCTTTATACAGCATACCCTTTGCCAATTGCTCAAGAACCTCTTTCTCGCGTGGCGTTAATACGGCAGTTTCTATATCGTGCTGCTGATGTTCATGTTGAAAAAGTGAAACTAGCTTCCGGGCAATGGTCGAACTCATGGGTGACCCGCCCTGATGCATTTCCTTGATTGCCGCAATAATTTCGACAGGTGAAGTTTTTTTCAGAAGATAACCACTGGCTCCGGCCTTTAATGCCTCAAATACCTGATCGTTATTTTCGTACACCGTAAACATCATGAACTGAGTAGAAGGGCAACTTTTCTTTACTTGTTTGATACATTCAATGCCGCTCATGCCCGGAAGGTTGATGTCCATGATCGCGATATCCGGTTTTAACAAGGGTATTTCCAACGTAGCAGCTTCAGCTGTACGGTATGATGCCACCAATTGCAATTCCTTTTCAAGGCTAATAAACTCTGAAAGTCCTTCCGCCACTTCTTCCAGGTCTTCAACAATCACGATTCTTATCTTTTTCATTTCACTCAATTTAGTCTTACAAATTTAAATCGCTACTTGCATATCTATCGTGGTACCGTCTTCATTCCTTATAGTAAGATGCCCACCAATGTCCTGGATTCGCTTTTTCATGTTGCTTATCCCATTGGCAAAAGGTCTTACCTCTTCTGCGTTAAAGCCTTTTCCGTTGTCGGTCACGAGCACGTGTAAGTGTTCTTTTTGCTCAAATGTTATTTCAACGTGCGAGGCCTGCGCATGCTTGACAATATTGTGTAAGGCTTCTTTAATGACCAGAAACAAATTGCGCCTTACCTCTCCTTGCAACTTTTTGTTGGAGGTTACATGCGCCACAAACCGAAATTGAATTTCATGTTGTGACAGATACTCGGCTGCATAAGCCCGGCTAAAACTTACAAGGTCATCCAGCGTGTCGTAACGTTCATTCAGGGCCCAAACAATTTCGTTCATCTTCTCTGCCATCTGATCGCTATAGTCAGAGATTTTTGTAAGGTCCTGGGTAAGGTTGACGTTATCTTCTGCCTTAAGTTTAATTTTTTCGCTGATGAATTTGATACGACTTAAGTTCGCGCCAAAATCATCGTGCATGTCGGTAGCAATGCGTGTGCGTTCTTTTTCTATGGCTCTTTCTTTTTCAAGAATAAGGCGCTGCTTCTCGGACTTTCTTGAATAGTATGACCTGATCAACAGCATCATGAAAGAAAACGCAGCGACAGCAGAACTCAATCTGAACCACCAAGTCATGAACCAGGGCGTAGCAACCACAAACGTGAACGGCTTTGAAAGGAAGGGCTCATTCAAATCACCTAAATAATTTGCCCTAACGGTAAACGTGTAGTTGCCCGGATCAAGATTGGCGTATGTGGCCGTTGTTCCAGAAAAACTGCTTACCCAGTCTTGATCCTGACCTTCCAATCGATAACTGAGTTGAAGCGGTCTTCTGTCGAGATTAACGGCCACGAACCTGAAATGAATGTTGTTCTCTTCAAAACTTAGGTTGAGTTTTTCGTTCGGATCATGAACACGTTGTTTGCTATTGACGTGGATTTCATCGAGGTAGACGTTGACTTCTTGCTTAGCTTGTGCGAGTAAGGCATCGGGATCGAAACGCATCACGGTAGAAGTAGTGCCCACCCAAAGTTTATTTTCCGTGCTATCGTAGTACATGCAGCGGTCTAGAAATTCATCATCTTTTAGACCGTCAATCTTGGTGAAGGTTCGAATTCTGTTTTCCTTTACCAATAAACAATTCAGTCCATTAGGGGTGCCCATCCACAAGCGGCCTTTTCTATCAAAGGCCATAGAACTGATAACGCCTGATGCGAGACCATCTTCAAATCTATAGTCCACTGCTCTATTGTTAGTTTGATCGTATTTCACAATTCCGGATCCATCGGAGCCTATCCACAAGTTATTCTGGTCATCGCGAATTAAACGGTTGATTGCACTGTAATCTTTACCCATGTGACCAGGTATGGTATCAACCAATACTTCTGAAAACGAGTCTGTTCGTTTGTTCCAATGCAATAAAAGGGGCGTTTTATTAACTCCAAACCAAAGGTCACCCGAATCATCTTCCACGTAGCTGGTATAGTAACTCCAAGTAAAATTACCAGGGGGATTGTCTTTTGTGTAGTGATTGATTCCACCATCCTCAGCACGAATGCGAACAAACCCGCCCCCCTTATTTCCGCTAAACCACTGATCGCCATTGCTGTGTCGAAACGCCATGATAACAATGTCTGAGTTGGAAAAGTAAGGTTTTAAAAATTCAGTTGAATGCCGCAGAGAACCGGTCAAAGGGTTATACAACGTAACCCGTGTGGTTCGGCCCCCAGTAAAAATAAGATCATCACCCATCTCATCCGAACTCCAAACACCCGTGATAAGATTTTTGCTGATCAGTTTCCAGTCGTCCTTTTCCTTATCGTGTTGATACAAAAATGGTAGTTTAAAAAATGAGAGATAAACGCGTTGATCCTTAGCCTTAATAATTGACAAGGGAAAGTTTTCCCGGCTGAGCTTAACGGAAGCAAAAGTTTCCCACGACTTCACAAGGCGGTCGTTTGCTATAAGCCGGGTAACACCTCCGTCTGTTGCTATCCAATAATTGCCCAATGCGTCCGTATAAAACTGGTAGGTTGAATAGGCAGCTTTGCCGTTAACGTTGATTGATGTTATCTCATCACTTTCCAGGTTTAATAGCCTGGATGAACGATCATCAGAGGAACCGATCCATAAAAACTGATCATTGACAGGGCGGATTAAATTGTTTCCCTCGATACTCCAATGTTTCAATCTTTTTCCTTGCAGCGAATAACGGTACACACCGGTGAAATAATTTACAAAGTATAGCCATTGGTTTGTGCTGTCGTAGAACTGAAAATCAAAGTAATCTTTAAATGTAGTGCCCATGCCCAGATCAAGCGGCTCAAATGTCTTTTGCCTGGTATTATACAAATAGTACCCCGCGAAGTTTCCAATGAGGTACATACCCCGATCAAGCTCGAAGCCATGCACTGATCTGGGTTCAGAAAGGGCCGGGGGAACTATTGCTTCAAGAATATTCAGATGCTGGTCCATCAAAAAACAAGTATCTGCAGAAGCAACTAAGAATTGGTTTTCCGAAGTTTTATTTATGTCATGGACCGGGCGGTTAATAAAAGCTGGCACGTGATAAAACTGATGAGTGATTGTATTCAACCCAATAAGCTTTACTGCACAAACTATGGCAAGGTGGCCAGGCATTGTCTCCGTTATACCGCCTAACTGGCTAGGTTTCAATGATAAGTCACTCGTAGAAAAATAATTCCTGAAGTTGGCCCCGTCAAAACGGGTTAATCCTGCATTGGAAGCGAACCACATAAAACCACGACTGTCTTGAAATACACCCATTACTTTATTGTCTGGAAGGCCGTTGCCGATATCGTAGTGAAACTGGGTAAAATTCTGCGCAGAGCCTGACCAGGCAAAGAAGATCAACAACAAAAAGAGCAAACCGCGCATAGCGTAAAACCTAATAAGAATTTTTATGGCTTGGGCCCACCAAACCGTAGCCTACTAAGATAGCGACCATTTGCCAAATGTACGCGGCTTATATAGAAAAGCAGAGTAGTACAAACGTGGGATACGAAATGGCATCCTCTCCTACCTTTTCATCATAGTATTTAACCGCGTGCACTCCAAATTTGATTCATAATCATTTGCGCGATAAGCAGCGTGCAAAACCCTAAACCAATATTTATGGAGAACTCAACTACATCAAAAATCCTTGTCGTAGGCGCCACGGGCTTTTTAGGAATGGAAATTTGCCGGCAATTGATCGCGGCTAACAAAAATGTGAGTGGCCTTGTCCGCAAAACTGCGGGCCAGGAAAAAGTAAACACACTCATGCAGTTGGGCGTACAGATGGTAGAGGGTGATTTGAAAGACAGGGCGTCTATTAGAAAAGCATTGCAAGGAATAACCACTGTCATTTCAACGGCTTCTTCCACTTTCTCCAGACAAGATGGAGACTCTATTCAAACAGTCGATAATGAAGGGCAGGCCAGTTTAGCTGACGAAGCAATCGCTGCAGGCATTCAACAATACATCTACATCTCTTTCCCTTCCATGCCGGGCGAGTTCCCTTTACAGGATGCCAAGCGAAGAGTTGAAAACAAATTAGTGTCGAACAACATGCCCTACACCATTCTGCAACCCACATTTTTTGCAGAAGCCTGGTTAAGCCCTGCGGTTGGATTTGATTTCCCGAATGCGAAAGCAACCATTTATGGTGAAGGGAAAAACAAGATCAGTTGGATCACCATTCAGGATGTCGCTGCCTTTGCTGTTGCCTCAGTAGACAATGATGCAGCAAAAAACAAAACAATTGAAATAGGTGGACCGGAAGCTTTAAGCCCGTTGGAAGTGGTTGGCTTATTTGAGAAAGCTGGTGGTAAAAAGTTTGAGCTTCAGCATGTACCGGTTGAAGCATTGCAATCGCAAAAGAATGCCGCCCCGGATGACTTAAGTAAAACATTTGCGAGCCTGATGTTAGTGTATGCTGCAGGACAAGAAATTAACATGGAGTCAACACTCAAGGCTATTCCAGTAAAATTGAATTCCGTGAATGATTATGCGAAGCGGGTGGTGTTGATGGGGCAACCAGCTTGACGAAAATAATATGCTTACAATCCTTGAAACAAATTAATCTGAGAGATCATGAGAAATATATTCCGGGTTCTTTTATTCTACGCATGTTTTTTTCTTGTCAATGATGGACTTGCCCAGAGTGCTAAAAAAACATTCGATGAGTATACTTTCAAAACTATTCAAGTTCACAACAACACATGGGGCTATGACATTTACGTAAATGATAAAATTAAAATTCATCAACCCAACATTCCGGGTAAGGCAGGCAACGAAGGCTTTAAAAAAAAAGAGGACACACAAAAAGTAGCCGAGTTAGTGATTAATAAAATGAAGAAGGGTGAGATGCCTCCAACAGTAACTAAAGAAGAATTAAAAAATTTGGGGATATGAAAATCAAAACACTAGTCAACGGCCTCGTTTTCATTTTAGCAATAACCT
>Ga0075154_10003059_pt1 | contig 10737 bp, 4 predicted proteins | sample JI71714BDNA_FD_70965 | JGI IMG/M metagenome (GOLD analysis project Ga0075154, IMG submission 70965) | Wastewater effluent complex algal communities from Wisconsin, to seasonally profile nutrient transformation and Carbon sequestration -... | ecosystem: Engineered > WWTP > Effluent > Algae...
CGCTCGTGTTTATCCAGTTCTTTACCATAGACACACGAGTCAGAATTTCTTTGCAAAAAAAATGCACATTCTTAAAAAAAAGCACTTCAAAGCAGCAAACCCCGCTTGAATGTGAGGTTCTAAGCGGGGTTTGAAAAGAAATTTTTTTTGACACGCTACAACTTTTTGACACGCTACAACTTCAAATGAAGCGTCGCCACAAGATTGCGCGGCGCTTGCACAAAATATGCCGGAACTGTGCGCCCGTCAAACTCCGTTACACCACCGTTAGTAAAATAGAGCGCGTTGAAAATGTTATGAACGGCAAGGTTGATGCGGTGTTCGCCCAGAAACGTCCACGTTACGCGCCCGTCCATCACAAAGAATGCTGGCAGCATAAAATCACGATTATTGGTCAATTCCAAAAACGATTCGCCCACATAACGCCCGTGTACTTCCACCGCGAGCGTTTCCAGGGGGCGAACCTCAAGAGCAGCACCAGCCATAACGTTTGGCGTTTGGACGGGGCGAACATTTTTGTACACTTCGCGTGTCGCAAGGTTGTCCGGCGCGTACTCGCTGATAGCAGCCGCCATGAACGTCGCATTTGCGCTCACACGGAGAAATTCTCCAATGTCAGTATTACCTTCCAACTCCACACCCGCACGGTAACTGGCGGGAACGTTTTTGCGAAGTTGCACAAACCCTTGCGGAATATACTCGCCAATGGCAGCGATTTCATCCTGAAACTGCATATAAAACCCGTTCACTTGAGCCTGAAAGCCGCTTCCGTGCAAGCGCACGCCGCCTTCAAGGTCATTCACAAATTCCGGGCGGACAGTGTTCGGCTTCAGTAAAACGTTGATGTTGCCGTCCACAATTTGCGTCGAACCCAGCATATCAAAGCGTGTAGCTTCGCGCCCTGTACGCCCGAAGGACGCATACAAATCAAGATTTTCTGAGGCAGTAAACGTTACGCCGACTTTAGGGTTTACAAAAAACCACGTGTGCGCAGGAATAACGGGAACGGTTGTCAGCGTACGTTGGTCGGGCGTGAAGCTCATTCCCACAGCCCGCACCTGCACATCGCCGTAGAGCAGAAGTGCACCGAGTCGGTAGCTTGCTTTGGCAAAAGCGCTCGCTTCATTTTTCACCGTGCGGTCATCGTAGTAATTGCTTGCGTAATCAGGCATGAGCGTTTCCCAATTCCGCCGAAGAAACGTGTAGGCATGAACACCAAAGGTGGTTTCAAGCGCATTGTCATCGCTCAGAATCGTGAGCGAAGCGAGTGCGCCGAAATGGTCATTCCGAAGGGGATAGTTGATTTGCGTCAGGTTTTGCGCGGTGTCGCGGAATCCCGCAAAATAATCCCCGCCCGCGCCGCCGTAGTACGCCGATGCTGCAAACGTCATGCGCCCCGTCAGAGCGCGGCTGTACTCTATTTGCAACAGTTGCTGCCCGAAATCGTCGCGGTCGCTTGCATCGCCGATATTGGTGCGTGGGTCGCGGTCTATGAGCGGCTTCGGTACTGCCAGATACCCAAGTCCATTTTGTGTTCTGCCAATAAAACCCGTTACCTTGACCATATCGCGCTCGCCGAAATACGCACCCGACACAAACGCCGACTGCGCTTTGGTGCTTGTGTTATAGCGATAGCCATCGGTGCTGAAGGTTGTGTATTTGGCATAAATCGAAACATTATTCGGCATTACGCCCGTCCTCATCTCAACGCTGCCGCGAAGCAAATTAAACGAACCGCCGCCAAGCTGAAACTCCGCTCCGGGCTTTGTTTCACGCAAATTCAGGCTTTCAAAATTGACCGAGCCGCCGTAGGAAGAAGTGCCATTGCTGCTCGCCCCAACGCCGCGCTGCACCTGCACGGAGCGCATACTATTGGTAAAATCGGTGATGTTCGAGAAAAACACCCCTTGGTCAATCATGTCGTTGAGCGGAACACCGTTCAGCGTCATGTTGATGCGGGTTTGGTCAATGCCGCGCAAACGAAAAGAGCCGTAGTTTGAGAAATTTGTTCCCGCTTCGGAATACGCAATAATAGACGGAGCGGCTTTTTCAAGCAAATACTGCGGGTCTTGCCCCAAGAACATAGCATCAATCGTGGCGGCGGAAATAGTAGTCTGTGCCACAGGCGCAGCATCGGACGCACGAACCGACTGCACAAGAACACTTTCCGTCAAAATGCCGGCTTCTCGGAACATAAAATCAAGCGTCGTTGCGCCGTTTGTCCCGACAACGACTTCTTTGCTGACCTTCGCAAAACTCAGATAGGACGCCGAACAGGAATACGTCCCCGCTTGCGAAAGGGAAATGCTGTACCGCCCCTTGCTATCCGAGATAGTACCTTTTGGGGAACCTTGAACGCTAATGCGTGCGCCTTCCACAAAGCGTCCCTCACTATCGGTTACGGTTCCGCGCAGTATTTGAGCAGAAAGAGGAGTTGCAAAAAACAGCACGAAACAATACAGCAAAAATTGCACGAAAAACACGGCTTGTCTGTGAGAAGCTCTTGTATAGAGCCGTACAGAAACAAAATTTGCAAAAAAACTCATAGAACATCTGGGGTTTAGGTGTGAAAAAACACGTAAACCACAGCAAACAGGGCGAATCTGGGGAATCGAAGAGAAGGTGCGGCGGGAAAACGAAACCGCGAAAACTTCCTACGGCGGTACAAACCGCGTCAGGTTCAACGGGTATAATCTCAGCCTGCTTTTGCGCTATACACTTGATATAGAGCGGGGCAGGCACCCCGGTTTGCGTGTGGACGCATCTGCGAAAAAGAAGGGTTAGTTTGCAGATGCACGATTGCAAAGGTAGTATTATTTTACTATTTTTGCAACGCCTTTATCGTGTGATGCCGCTTCAACCTTTTCCCACAATAGCGCATCAAACCTTTATCACAAATCACAATCATTTTTTTACTTATTTTTTCCTTCTATGAAAATATCCAATTTTTTTCGCCTTGCCGTTCTCTGCGTATTCAGTGTTGCAGCGCTTTCCATGTCGGCTTTTGCAGCCGAGAAAAAAGAAAGTGTTAAAGTTTGGGGCAACTGCGGAATGTGCAAAAAGACCATTGATGGCGCTCTCAAGGGCGTAGATGGCGTTTCGTCGGCATCGTGGAATAAGTCAACAAAGATGCTGGATGTTACCTACGACGATAGCAAAATCAGCATGAAAAAAATCGAAGAAAAAGTGGCAGCATCCGGCTATGACACACAAAACGTCAAAGGTGCCGATGCTGCGTATGATGGCTTGAAAAAATGCTGCAAATACGACCGCAAGAAATCGTAAGATATTCTTGCATACACGCCTGCGTGTAAGTCATTTTGCTGAAGTATTCAAACCCGCACTGCATTTTCCTTCACGGAAAAAGTGCGGGTTTTCTGTTGCATACATGACCATTTTGCAGTTCGGAAAAACAATGCTATTTTGCCGCCTTCGAGCGCTTGCAATTTTTCTTGAAATTCAAGTTTTTTTTCGGTTTTATCTCGCTGTCAAAAGTTTTATCCCGCAGCAACGAAAGGTAAGGTTCACTATGATTCGTCTCCTCACATTGTTCAGTGTGCTTGTGTTGGTTTTTAGTGGGCGCGTTTCTTCGCAAGCCCCACAAAACCTCACTCCGTGGCAGCAACAAAGCCCACTTCCACAGTCAAACAAAGACTCGTCATTTTCGTATCGTGGCGTGGTGCTTCGGGCGTTGTTTTTTACCTCTCCCACGCGCGGCTGTGCCGTTGGCGAGCGGGGGAATATTAGCACGACCGATGACGGCGGCACAACGTGGCAGCCCGCACAAAGCAATGCTTTTGTGGATTTTTCCGATGTGTTTTTTGCAAATGCACAGCGCGGCTGGGCAGTCAGCTCTCGCGGTCGAGGGGGCGTATATGCAACGCAGGACGGCGGGCGCACTTGGGCGCTGCAGAGTAATCAAGTTTTTGCAAGTTCCGTTTCCTTTCTGGACTCTTTGAATGGCGCAGGAGCAGGCAGTAGTGGAATTATTTACCGCACCGTCAATGGCGGGCAGACGTGGTTTCAGCAGCGCATTCCTTCTCCAAACACCGTAAACGACGTGCAATTTGTTACGCCTCAACGTGGTTTTGCGGCTGCCCGCGACGGTATTTTTTCGACCAGCGACAGTGGGCAAACGTGGACGAAAGCAAGCCTCTCGGTGGATAAAAATTTTGGTTTTCGCGATGTTCATTTTATCAACCCACAAACGGGCTGGGCAACAGGCGAAAACAATACGCTCCTTTTTACCGCGAATGGTGGGCAAACGTGGACGGCGCAGCGCGTTCCGGCGGCAGATACAACGGCTGACCTTACCACAATCCGCTTTGTAAATGCAAACGTCGGTTGGGTCAGTTCCGGCAACGCAAAGCTCTACCGCACCACCGACGGCGGTCGTACGTGGGTGCTTTCCAGTGATTTTCCTGTACCGTCCAACGGCTTTCTTGCCAACTTCACGTTTTTTGATGCGCGTAATGGGTGGGCAATTACCACACGGATTTTTCCAAGCGCCACTATCAACGGCGAGCATCACGCAATATGGCGGACCAGTGACGGCGGCGTTTCGTGGCAACAAGTAAGTACAAGCCGCGTTTCAATACTGACCGATATAACAGTTACGGGCAAACAAACCGTGCTGGCGGTCGGGAATTATTTGATGAACCATACGACCAATAGCGGTGCGCTCTGGACGATTGATAACCTTCTGCGCGATACTGTTGTGCAAGAAGGGCAGTTTTACCGCGCTGTTTCGGCGGTGAATGACCGGACGGCGTTTTCTGCGGGCTGGTATAGTCGGATTGCCCGCACCGACGATGGCGGAAACACGTGGCGACCGCTTTCGTTCACGGAACCTACGCGCAACGACAGTTTGCTCGGAATACATTTTGTGGATTCGCTGAATGGCTGGGTGGTCGGAATTCGGCACGGATACAACCGCCTCCCTGCGGGTAATCGCATTTACCGCACCACAAATGGCGGGCGCTCGTGGGTGCTGCAAACGCCGTCGCGGGGTCTGGCGGATGCGCCGGATGTTGTTTTGAATGATGTGCAGTTTGTTAATCAAAACGTCGGTTGGGTTGTCGGCAGCGAAGGCTCAATCTACGCCACACGCAACGGCGGCACGACGTGGACACGACAAACGACTTCGACCAAATATAACCTTTTCAAAATGACGTTTTTGAACGAAAATATCGGCTATGTGTGCGGTGGAAATTTGGAAGCGGGGATTATTCTCAAAACTACGGACGGCGGCGCGACGTGGCGCAGACAGCTCGTTCCCGCCGATGGTGCGCTCAGGGGAATTGCCTTTGTGGATGAGCAAAACGGCTGGACGGTCGGCAATGGCGGCTTAATTCTTGCCACGCGCAATGGCGGACAGACGTGGGAACAGCAGCTAAGCGGCACTTCATCTGACTTGTACGCTATTGACTTCGCAAGCCCCGTACGTGGCTGGATTGTGGGCGACGACGGTACGATTCTTGCCACACAGAATGGCGGTTTTACACCTCGTGCTACCACATCCGCTTCAGCACTGGATTTTGGCAGTGTTGCTGTCAGCGATAATGCTGCTCGCACATTGACAATTTCGGCTGAAAATATGCTTGCGCCGCTTGCTATTACTGCTCCTTTGGGTTTTATGTTGGAATTTGGCGGGCAGCGCGGACAAACTCTTTTTCTGCCGCCGACGGAACTGGCTACAACACAAGCAACTATAACACTTCGTTTCACCCCGACAAGTGACGGTGCTGTGAGCAGTGTTCTCACAATCGAATCGCCTTTTATTACCTCTACCGTAGCATTGGTCGGTGTTGGCGTGCAGCGCCCCGTACTGCGTTTTGCACCGGAGCAGGGAAGGTTAAATTTTGCGTCAACCAATGTTGGCAGCCAAACCCAAGCAACCATAAGCATCACCAATACCGGAGTGGCGGGTGGTACGATTAGTTTCGCCATTTCAGGGCAAGACACATCGCGCGGTCTAGTTTTTAATGGATTACCGCAAACACTTCTGCCGATTCAAATTGCACCGAATCAGTCGCTCACGCTGGAATTTCGCTTCACACCACGCACCTTCGGACTTCAGCAAGCAACGCTGGAGGTGATGGTCAAGTCCGCAACCTTCGATACTACCTACCGCGTACAGCTCCTAGGAACAGGATTGCAAGCGGCGTTGCAAGCACAACCGCAAACGCTGGATTTGGGTGCGGTGAGTCTGAACCAAACAACAAGTGGCAATGTTGGCTTCATCAATAACGGCAACATCGCAGCAAATCTACGCCGCGCTGTGATTGACCCGCCCGATAATTTCCGATTGGCAAGTCCGTTTGCGGCTCGAACGCTTGCACCACAGGATATTTTTTCACTCGGTGTTCTTTTTACACCTAGCACGCTTGGTTTTGCGCGGGCGACACTCTTGCTCATCACGGACACGGATACGCTGCGCACAACGCTTATCGGGGGCGGCATACCACTTTTGGACAAACCTACGCTTTCCTCACCCTTCAATGGGCGCATCAACACTCCTGTTTCAACGGTCTTTACATGGCAGCAGCCCGCACCGATGCTGGTGTACGATGTTCAAGTGGCGCGAGATAGCAATTTCACGACGATTGTGGCGGAGCAAATAAACCTACGATCACTTTCTTTCACACCAACGACGGATTTGCAAAATTCTACACGCTATTACTGGCGTGTCCGAGGGCGAAATATGATAGCAGTCAGCGAGTGGTCTCAGACGTACACCTTTGAAACGATTCGCACCAATCCGTACATGACTTCTTCACCGGAGTTAGTGCAGATAAGCGGCATCGTAGGGCAAACACAACGCGGATATTTCACGGTGCGCAGTTCAGTGAGAGACACGATTCTTCAAGCTGACTTTCGCTTGCTGAATGATGATAATTCCTATTCGGTTCGCCAAGACCAGTTTCCGCTTGTCTTGCGCGCTAATTTAACAGAAACAATCACATTTGATTTTTCGCCAAATGAAGAAAGCAAGACCATTCGCGGTACGCTCAGGCTAACAGGCAGACGAGATACGCTTTTGGTACCATTCTCCTGCGAAGGAATAGCACGGGACAGCACGATGATATTTACAAAAGTGGCAGTGCAGACCGACCGCACAAACGTCGTCGCGGGCGATTCGCTCACAATCCGGCTCGTGATGACCGAGTCGCAAAACCTTGACGTGGGGCGCAATCGCGGGCGAGCACAAAGTTTTAATGCGCTTCTCAGAATACGCAACGAGAGTGTTCTTGCGCCTTTCGGCACACTTTCGTACCCGTCGGATTTATCGAATAATGTTTTGCTTGGCAACGGCGGCAAAACGGTCGAACTCCGCAATATCCCTCGCCAAAATAGCATAAAAACCGGTACACTGGCAGAACTTCCGGCATCGGTACTACTTGGTAATGCTACGTCAACGGCGATTGAGTTTCTTTCTTTTGAATGGAACGACCCGCAAGACCAGCAGCGCTCTATACAAAACGTTGTGGATTCCTCCGTAGCAATGGTCGTTTGTACGTCAGGTAGTACGCCGCGCCTCATCGAACGCCGACAACCCGCACTATTACAAGCTCTTGCACCCAATCCGGCTTCGGATAAAATCACCGTAACGTATTCACTCTTGGAAGACGGCACCACGTCGTTGTATCTTGTGGATGTGCTGGGGAACCGCGTCCGTACGTACTTTGCGGAAAAGCAAACGTGGGGTGAGTTCTCTCGAACGCTCGATGTAACTGGCTTGGCAGATGGTGTTTATATGCTGATATTGCAAACGCCATCACAAATTCTTCAACAACGAATTGGAATTCTCAAATGATGCGCTTGTTACGACTCACTTTCATACTGACCATTTTCGGATTTACTGCACTTTCTGCACAGGTTGCCGATTCCACTGCTATTCGCTTTGGTATTGGTGGGGCATATCTTTGGAATCAACATCGCGCTAACTTTGATACGATTCCGGGCATTGCCAGTTGCTGCCGTCAGAAGTATGGAGGCGCTGCGTCGCAAGGCTTTGGCGTGAGTGCTTTTGCCGAATATCCTGTGGCAAAATTGGGTGAATTTGCCACCTTTAGTGTAAGTGGTCGCGTTGCGTATTTTAGCGGTTTAGGAGCGAATCTTTTTGCACTGGAACAAGCGCGTGTGCAAATGGCAACCGCCACGATTCGGCATGAACTCGAAACATCGCTCTCGGCAATAACATTTGAACCAATGGCTGTGTTGCGCCTTTTTAAGTGGTTTACTCTTTCAGCAGGTTTGCAAGCAGGAACGTTTTTACAGCGCAATTATCAATATCGAGAACGAATTATTGAGCCGAATGATATCACCTACTCCAATGGCGAAAGGGTATTTAATGGAACAGCGAGTACAATTCCAAACACCTCTGCCTTACAACTTGCGCTTGTTGGGGGAGTAAGTTATGAGCTGGCGGTGAACCGTCAAGGCACGGTATTACCGACTCTGGAGGCATTTTACACATTTCCGCTCACATCTCCTGTAAACGGGGTTGATTGGCGCATTGCCTCGCTACGACTTGGCGCATCGCTGCGTTTCTCGCCCTATCGCACGACAGAACAAACACCGCAAGAGATTGAGCAGCGCTACCAAGAGAGCCTCCGGCAAACGCGGGAAATCGCACAAAAAGCGCTTGATGAGGTGAAAGAGTCTCGTAAAAAAGAACTCACTGCCAAAATCGGTGAACTTCGCCCGATATTTTTCAACGACGATGATGACTCGCCCTCAGACTCTACCACACAAAACGTTGGCGCACAAGTAAACCTTCGCTTCACAGCGGATAATTTCACAATTCGTCTTTCCAAAACTCCACTCGTGCAGCATATTTCCTTGCTCCCGACGGTCTTTTTTGGCGAGAACTCAAGTGTGATTCCGTCGCGCTACAAGCAGTTTTCTCCTTCCGGCAACGACGCTGCTAATTTTTCTCCCGAAAAAGCTATTTCAAGCGCCAACGCAGCATTCGCGGCAAAGGCTACAATGAGTGCATATTATCATGTGTTGAACATCGTTGCAAAGCGCTTGCAATCGTATCCGCAAGCAACACTGCAACTCACGGGCACGGCACTGGAAAGTGAGCAAAATTCCAAACGTCTTGCCGAAGCGAGAGCGAATGCGGTCTTGGCATACTTGCAAGATGTGTGGCATATTTCTGCGCAGCGCGTTAGCCTTGCACAGCGCATCATACCTGCTTCTGACAAATCGGACGAAATGCGGTCGGTAGAAATTAGCTCCGACACGCCTGAAATCTTGCAAGAATTAGTGGTAAGTACCGAGAAGCGTAGTGTTACGCCACAGGGCTTGCAACTTGGCTTGCAGATAGCAGCAGGACTGGGGTTGAAGCAGTGGGACATCGAAATTTCACAAATCACAGCGAGAGAATCGCTTACGCTCCACACTACGCAAGGTGGGTCAACGTATCCGAAGCAATACCTGTGGGATATTCGCACCAATCCGCCTGTCTCCCGAGAAGATGTATCGATCAAACTTTCGATTGATGACGTAACAAACAACAAGTTTGAGGCTCCAATTATTTCCGTAAAAGTCGTAGAAGAACCTTCAAGTGGTCGTTCTGAGGCTTTCACCATTCTTGCAAATGCACCATCATCAGCATTACAATCACTTCGCACGAAGGTCAGCTCTACAAGCCGCATTATAGGACGCTTTACCGAAAACGATACTCAGTTAAAAAGCCTCGCACTTCCCGGACTGAAAACGAAACAAAACCCAAAAGCGCTCTTTGACAGTGCCACGCCGGAAGGTCGGACGTATAATCGGGGAGTACTCATTGAAATTTCTCACTAACGACCCAAGATAATCAGAAGAAACAGCAGAGCATCATTTGTTCTGGTACACAGCACTTTACATAATCCTAATTCTGCGTCACTTTATTGCAAACGCTTATACATGAATTTGTCTTTAATGTTTGCGCGTAAGTACGTCCCTTTCGACAACGCCGAAAGAAGCCCTTAGTGGATTCGCTCAGGTACGCTAAAGTATTGATACAGATGGCGATTATTGAAACGGATTTCAAGCGTTTTTGTATTTTTGTTATATGCTACCGAGTAAATCACACTCGATATAACTCGTTGATGTTCCATGATTCCACCACAACACTATGAAAACAAAAGAAGAATACCTCGCGCTTTTTGCGCGGTACGATTTCCGCGACCCGCTTGGACATCCTTTGACAAACTGCGAGGAGTTCTTGGCGCTGCTAGAAGTAGCGACGGCAAGTTAAAAAGTCAGGTCAAGGAATAACTTTTATTACTTCTAGCAACGTTCGGTTTGTCCGTAAATTTTTAACAACACGTCGCTGTACTGTTCTAATCTTTGCTTCCAGTTGCGTTGTTGGGGTGATAGTAATTTCATTGCTCCGCACGGCATTGAGAAACGCCTCGTCTTCAATGATGACAGAAAAATTAGAATCGCCATCGGAAAGTCGCCACTCAGACTTTTCAAAGGAGAGGTCGGTAACAGTACAAAACTGCACTCTCTCATCGGTTGAAAGTATTTCTGTTTGGTCTATTGGTTCAAAGTTTTGCAGGTCAGATTTTTTTATTTCGACAGAGACATCTGTCGGCACGGCAGAATCAAATATCTGGAACGAGTCAATGCCATCTTTACTTATAGGCTTAAGAGCTTCAAAAAAGTTTTGCTGTACCGTTGCGTCCGTAGCTGCTCGGTACAACTCAGGAGAAACCTCAAGAGTAGTCCCGTCGCTAA
>Ga0075154_10003060_pt1 | contig 10736 bp, 11 predicted proteins | sample JI71714BDNA_FD_70965 | JGI IMG/M metagenome (GOLD analysis project Ga0075154, IMG submission 70965) | Wastewater effluent complex algal communities from Wisconsin, to seasonally profile nutrient transformation and Carbon sequestration -... | ecosystem: Engineered > WWTP > Effluent > Algae...
CCATTCTTCATGTGTTGCATGAATACTCATTTTAACCTCTGGAAGTCCATTAAAAACAGGCATACCGCCATAAATTTCTTGACTTAAATCAATTATCTCTTTCATTTTTTGTTATTGCTTCGGGTCTTTTTGGGGGTTCTGAGAACGATTGCATGGACGACGTAGCGGCGAGCGTTGGCTTTACGGGTTAGGCTTTGCGCTGCCATGTGCGACCATGCTTTGTTATCTGTATATCTTTTGCCTTACGTCAAAGTATAAATTTCACAAAAGTTGTTCCATTGAATTTAAATGCTCCATTTTCGTGTGTTCCAAGCCAAAGGTCGCCATTGTTGTCTTTGTAAATACTGAATAAAGTAATGTCTTTTGAATTATCTTGAACTACATAATGAGTAATTTTCGCTCCATCATATCTCCAAACACCACTACGATAGGTTGCAAACCACAAATAATTATTGTTGTCCCTTACTGTTGATAGATACTCATCTAAACCATTGGTATTCTTTCCATCTAAACTACCTATACTTTCGTGTCTTGTATACAACTTACTGCTTTTTAAAGTTACGCTGTCGTAAACACTATAACGGTTTTCGGTATTAAACCAAAAGTCCCCATTTTTGTCTTCCGTGATTGAACGTACTCCGTTTGCCCCTTCATTGCGAAATTCTGTCACATCTTCCTCAGTAATCCATTCAAATGATTTTCCATCATAGCGGCAAACCCCAACTGGATTTGTGCCAAACCAAATGTTACCTTTTTTGTCTTTATAAATGCTATAAACTTCATAAGGATTGGTAAGTTTAGGTGGCTTTGGTAGTGTCAATTCATAAAAAGTATTTCCGTCAAACCGATATACTTTTTCGGTTTGATAAGCATTTCTTAGCCACAAATCATTGGCTCCAAGTTTCCATTCATTACTTGGGGTTGCTATAATTTTAGTAAATGATTGTCCGTCAAATTTAGTTATTGTAGAATTTGGATGGCAACCAATGAAGTAAATGTTTCCAAATTTATCTTCTGCAATTTCATCTATTCTATTGTTTTGCAAACCGTGTTTTGTTGTATAATTTATCAATGTCTTACCGTCATATCTATACACTCCTGTTTCCCAACTCCCAAACCAATAAATATTTTTCTTGTCTTGATAAACCACCATAATGCTGCCTCCAAGTTCTTTTACTGTATCGCCTTTTTTAAACTGGGTAGTGTTTTTTTCCTTATTGGTGGTCTGTCCATTGCACGATGTCAACAGATTTAAAATGCTCAGAAATAAAAGTATGTTTAATTTCATTGTTATCTACTTGATCGTTTCATTGTTATTATAGAGTTTCTGCGAACGGTTGGCATGGGCTACGTGGCGGCGGGCATTGGCCTTACGGGTTAGGCTTTGCGCTGCCATGTGCGACCAGGCTTTGTTAGCAGAAGGCATTTATTGATTTTGATATATCCATTCAAATGCTTTTTCCAGGATTTTATCCTTATTCCGTTCAATTATGTCTGGAATAATTGACTTTCCATTCCCTTTTTTATTTCTATTTAGAACAATACTTGAAGTTACACAAATTTGTGTACTGTCTGGCATAAAAAAACCCCGCAGTCCTGTTGGAACTCCATATGTTGGCTCACCAATTAGAACGGTCTTCGTATTCTCGTAAAAACACTGCGTTAAAAATTCACCGGCACTACCTGTATTATTCCCTACTAATACAACAGTTGGTAACTTTTTATCAAAGACAAAAGCAGAGTCAATTAATTCGATTTGTTTCGTTAAAACTCCATTCTTATTCAGCCTAACATACGAATATTCATTCTCTATTTTGCCGTCTCTATTTACTTCATAAGCCAAAATACCTTCTCCTAATATTGGACCAAGCCCAGCAATCATGGGGTATTCCCAACCGCCTGTATTATTTCTTAAATCAATAATCCACCCTATTGGCTTTTTTAGGTATAAACTTAAAATTAGGTTTTGTAAACTATCTGCATAATTGTCTGACGATGTTGAATCAACGCCTAAAAATCCATCAATTGAAACCATTGCATATTTTCCATCAATAATTTTTCCTTGAAAGGGAAAGGGGGTTAGTTGAGATTCTCCTGTTTCCAGTTTTCTAAATTCACTCTTTCTTAGTATATAACTATGAATGTCAATATCGACAATGGCATTGTTCAACAGTTCAATGATATGTTCTGACTTAGTGGAATCATTTATTTGTCCCAAAATAGTAATCTCCAATGAATCAAAATTGTAGGTATTCTTTTGCAAAGAATAAAATTCAATACTATCAAATGCAATTTTTACATATTCAACATTAGAAATGCCGTTGTGCTTGTTAGGGCTGCAAGCAAAAAATGGAATTATCAAAATTGTTAGAAATAATAACTGTTTCATCTTATAATTGCATTTTACAGTTTTTTTATTCTTTGCGCTGAACTTTTGCACTACCGCAACTCAACCACCGAATAAATAAACCAACCTGCCGCAGCCAACAGTTCCATCCCACAAATATACAGTCCATTTTCATATCTCCAGACCATCAAGTTATTTTTGTAAAACGCTTCATGCTTTTCATTATTTAGGTTAAAAACAGGCCCTAATCTACCGCAACAAGTTTTCCAAAAATACCCGCAAACCCTTTTCACCCTCCTCCGAATAACCCGGTTGGACATGAATAACCCGCCGCGTTTGTTGGTCAACTACCAGCAATTGCGGGTAACCCTTAATCTTCATCTGATCGGCCACGGCGCGTTCCGTAAAGACGATGGGGAAAGAATACCCGTACTTGTGCTTGTACTGCTCGATCAACGCATTGTATTGTTGATCAATGGGATTCACCCCAACAATGGCGATGTCTTTGCCGTTCAACGCCCTGGCGGTGCGGTCAAGACCCGGCATGGCCAGGTTACAGGGACCGCAAGAGCGGTACCAAAAATCCAATACCACGTACCGCTGTTGGAACGCCGAAAAAATGGGCATCGTATCGCCGGTTTCGAGACGCACCATAAAATTAGGAATGCTGTCGCCCACTTGGGTCTCCCTGGTTTTTGGGAGCGCACTGTGGTCAATTTCTGATACTCGATAGCCGTTTTTCACCATTTCGGCCACGTTGTACTCCTTTTCAAAGGCCGCTTCGGGGGGCAATGGCCGGATGGCGGTGTAATTGATTTCTTCATACTGAACGTGGCCATCCTGTTGGTCGGCCCAGGCGGTGATCCGGCGCGGCGTGTACGTATCGGGAAAAAGCAACCATTGATCGGTGTAAATCATGGAATCTTTGGCCGTTGGGGTAAGTTTCATTTTTATGGGGAACAACCGGCGGCGGTACAGTTCCACAAAAACCGTGTCGTTTAAGGTAAATTGCCCCACTTGGGCGGTACTCCATTTTTCGGGATCAACGGGAACGTGGCCGCGATTGGTCAATATGGGCAACGACAAGACACGTATCCGAAATCCGTTGCCTTTGGAGAGGTAGTTGATCAACCCTTTTTTTTGCCGCACCTGATCAATGGCAATGACGGAATCTTTTCGCAAATAGAAATAAACCTCGCCATCGCTCCCCTGCGTCCCCCAGTTACCGGTGGGCCAGGTGATAAAACGCGCCAACGTATCGCCCGGGCCGCCGTTGGTTTTGAAATACCGCACCAGTCCCGCGCCGGCACTGGTATCGGTATTGATCAGGCTTTTGAACTTGTAATTGGCCCAATATTCGCCTTTTTCGATGGCGAGCAGGGATTGGTTCATCCGTTCGATGACCGCCTGCGGGGTGTTTTGCGCCCGGAGGGCAACGGCATACGCGAATAGGAGGCAGATGAGTAGTTGTTTCATGATGTGGGAGTGGTTTGATGGTTAAAAATATCCAGTTGACAAACTACCGGGAGGATAAAGATTAATTCATCTTCGACAACAAATCTTCGTCCGGCGCTTGGTTCGCCTGCTCTTTCCTTATTTTTTCTATTGCGGCATCTCGTTCCGCCCGAATCTTTTGCATGGGTGCCAGAGAATGTGGTTCAGCGGAGATATACGGCGCCAGTTCTTCGGTAAAATGGATTTTTCCGGCTGCTACATCCTCGCTAAAGCAGGTATCCTGACCACTTTGGCACCAGGGACGTTGGATGCAGCCCGGGCAATACCCAGTACACCCGTCAATCACCCAGCCGCCATCGCTCATCAGGAAGGGATCATCGAGGATTTCGTGGAGGTAGGCGTACAACAAACGCGGTGGTACACCATCGCACAGCCCAATGCCGATATTGGCATTTTCGATGGCTTCGAGCAGGCGGTTGAGTTCCGCCTCTATATCCGCGTCGCTAATCTCTTCCGACTGGCGAAAGATCGGTTGTTCGGCCAACATATCGGCCAGTGGTTTTTGGGTTGCTTCGCCCCGAAGCCACAATTCAAAGCGGTACCAATCGCTTTCGGGCGAAATACCCGGAAAAATGGGCGGAAACTGATATTCCCCAGTGACGGCTTCCATCACGTCCTGGCTGCCGTAACGTCGGTATTCTTCGATAAAATCCACCAGATGTTGCAACCTCTGGTTCTCCAAATCGAGGTCGTGGGGCGTAAATTCCATCACGGCTTCGAGGTCGAGGTTGTGGGTGGTGAAGTAGCGTTTGAGGGTTATATTTTGTTGCAGCGGGAGGAGGTCGGGTGTCATGGTTTAGTTTGTTTATTTTTGTTGGATATTGAAGTGCTTTTTTAGACGGTCTCGATTTGCACCAAATCTATCGTATTTTCAACGGTGCGGTGGCGGATTTGTACCTTTTTATCAGGCATTGTTGGTAATGTATTTAGGGCACAAATATATGTAAAGATGTGCATTTTTGTGGCGATGCGTGGTGCTAAAAATTTGAGTGTGGTGGTGGAATTTGGGGGGGGAAGTTTATTGATAGGGTTGCCTGATTATTAAGAACCTAGAGGTGATTGGCCAGCGGAAGAAATTAATGAACGTGTTTTTGGATTGGATTTGAAGGAAATGCTTTTAAGTTTATTGTGATGGGTAGTATTTAGAGGGGCTTTTGCCGTGAGAGAAAATTGCGTTGTAGTTGACCTGAACGGTAGAATGTACGAATGTGCAACGTTTGGGGACCATTTTAATAGAAAAAATTTATATTTTTTATTACTATTTTTATTTATTGCTCAATCTAGTGTCATTTCTGTGTTTTGAATTGCTAATCGCCATTTTTCTGAATCAAATCCCAAAATTTTTTCAGTTTTTCTACACAAACAGTATTCGCCGATTGTGTTAAATAGCCATATAGAATCAGAAGAGTTAACCCCTACTGTTCGCATCGAAATTTTAGTTGAAATTATTTTTTGTGAACGTGAGTTATTACTCTCATAATGTATTCCTCCTTTTAAATGAAATTCTCCTTCAACCACATTATCTATAATTTTTGGCAATAGAACCTGCTCGTGCCAAAATGGAAATTTACTAGTTATTTCTCTGATTTTTTGTTTAACTGGATTGTGACCTTCAACTTCCAAATATATCTCCATTTCAGTTATTTCGGCAGCAGTTTCTCCCCCAAAAACCCAAGAAGTTGATAATTTTTCAATATATTTTTCATGATTATCACGTCTTACTCTTTTTTCAAGTGAATCACCAATTATAGCATCTAGGATAGTTATTTGATCTTCGCTTTCTTTTAATAAATCACATTCTGGATACGATACAACAATCATAGGCACACTTATTTTTTGACAAACCCGCAATTTTGCTTCCATTTTCAATTTCCTATGAATATCTTGGCTTATCTGCTCTTTTAATAAAATATATTTTCCATCAATCGAGAAACCTTTTGCTAAGCCATCAAATTCAATTACTAAAATTGGTATGCCATTATTCAGTTCACATATTACAAAATCAAAAGAAGTTTTCAATAAGTAATCCTTTACCTTCTCTGATTCATCTATGTTTTTCAACCTATCGTATCCTGTAACACTTCTAACAGGCACCTGAGGAAAAACATCAACATGTCTACTCCAATATGTTTTTAATCGGGTGTAAACTTTTTGCTCACTCTTACTATCAAAAATTGATTCAGTCATAATTTAATTTTTAACTTTTTTTTTGAACATTTTATGATAGTTTGTAAAAAGGTTATTATTACCCAACTTGCTCAGCGAGAAAGCGGCAAAGACCAAAATTTTCCAATTCGCATTCTGACCCAAGTTTATGAAAAGTCAGGTGAATTGATTGTCGAATTCGACCCAAACGGAGGTTATTCATTAGAGGATATGCTTTCTTTTTCAGAAATCGTATCCTCCAAAAAAGGCACAATCAAGGAGTGGGCAGCGGCAAAACAGCGGGCTTTTTGAGGCTGCGTAGTTTTTCCAACAGGTTTTCATATTGATAGATGGCTTTTATTATTTCTTGGGTAAAATCAATCGAAATCATCAATTCTTCGCTACCAATATTATTATATGTTTCTGCCTCAATGTGCGCCGCATCGTTTCCTAAAAGTCGCAATTCGTGCATGGCTTCGATTAGTTCTTTTGGTATTAGTATTTTAGTTGACAGGTCTTGTATTTTTTTGTAAAGGTTTCCGCCTGTTGCTCCTTTGTCAATGCAGATTTCTTCGAGTGTTTTGCGAATCATTATTGCAGCCGCGACGAAGCAATTGTTTGCAAAGCAATCAACTCCCTCCCGAAATGCGTTTTTTATTCTTTCGGGTACGTTTTCGGTATTTATTCCTTTCCCGCTTCCAGGATAAGTTCTGATAAGTCTTTTAACATCAAAGATACCGAGTAACAAACCTTGACAATTTGGCAATGGACAAAATTGAAGTGAATAGGAAATAGTACTGGTGGTCAACACATGTCCTGCATGCTGAAAAGTCCCGAAGCCTCCGCAAAAAGGACAATGAATTTGGATTGGCTGGCTATAATTATGATTATTTGCCCCTGCGAATTTTATATACATATTTATCTTTGTTTTATCTTTTAGTTGGTAAGAACGTTTACTTCCGTGCCACACCCCTGCGTTTAGCGAACGGTTGGTAGGGAAGCCATAGTTCTTTACTTATTGATTTTTGGACCATTCAATTATTAAATGCTCCATAAAATCATCTGGGTTTAATGTAGGCTTTATTGCTTTTAGAAAAAACTCACGTTCTTCAGACGGTAACTCAGCCGTAGCAATAAGATAAGCCCTTTTACACCAAGTCTCCATACTGTAGTAATTTTCTTTTAACTCTCTAATCCAACTTCCTGCTTTATTCGCTCTAGCTGCAAACAATATTTTTCTTTTTATCGTATCCGGAGAATTCCCATAAATCTTAATGAGTTTGTCAATATGATTGAGGGCTTGGTTTTTCCCGAAAAGATTAAGAATTGTCAATTGAAAAAATTCATTAGTTTTTATTATATCTAAATCCATAATATCCAAAACCTTCTCCCCAAATGACTTCCAGTCAGCGGAAAAATTTTCCGATGCAGAAGTTATATATAAACACACATCGTTTATTGCAGGAATTAAACTTTCTAAATTGTTTATAGAGTATTCAATTGCATTCGGTGTTCCAATCTGCGCTAATCTTCGGTATAGCCACCTTATCCTTGAGAAATCTGGGAATAACTGATTTTTGTAATGATCTAGTAATTTCTCGATATTTTCTCGACTGAGTAACTTTAATTCATCTGGTGTAAGCGACCCTAGCGATATTTTACGATAAAAATCACCACCAGATTTTCTTCGTATAGTTTCAATTATGTCTTCTTCAATTTTATTTTGCGGTTCATCTATCAATTTATTCTGACACAGTTTTACAAATTCACTTTTTGAAAGTATATGCGTTTTTTGTTTGTTTAGTGCCAGACGTTGTTGTTTATCCAAGGTATTTGCAAGCGCATAAAGTGATGTCCTAGCCTCATCCTCAGTTTTGCAAAAAATAATAATATCGTCTACATATCTACAGAACTCAAACCCTTGTATACTTAAACTTTCATCAACAGGGATAAGACTCATTTCTGCAACTAGATGAAAGGAATGTGGCCCAATTGGGATCCCCCTAGAGGTTTTCTGCGTAATTGAAGTCAATAAATTCATAATTGACCTCTTTACAGTAGGTGGAAAAGAAGATTCATTCAATTGGTTTTCAATCGTGTGATGATATATTTGATTGTAGAAATCAACAATATCAGTTACAACGAATTTTTCATAGTTATCGGATTTTTTCCTGCATGACTCCCAAAACTTTTGCCATGAATTTTTTGTACTGAATAATTGGCCATTAGAATCCGGAGAAAACCTGTAACTAAATACTCTGTCAGACAAAGGGTTATCCGTAAATTTAGTCCGCCTCGATTCAATGTTTTGACCGAATTGATGAATAATAGCGGCAAATAATATGCTATCAATAGGATCAAGTTGAGTAATATTTCTAAAGGATAAATCGTCTTTAGGTATTAAAAATCGCCTACTTGCATTCCATGTGTAATTTCCAAGATCAACGTTAATTAAATTTTGAACTGTTTTTTCTTTGAGGTCATTAATGATGCCAATTTCGAAGGGTCTAGGAAATAAGTCCGTGTCACTCTCCATTTTCAGGTGTTCAATTGCCCATCTTACAGACATTTCATTTATCTTCATATTTTAATATTGTTGTTATAACAGTAAAAAACTACCCTTACCCCCAACAAACCAAAACACACAGCATATTTTACTTTGTCGCTATTGCGTATAAGTAACTCCGTCCGCACCAAAAAAACATCCCGCAACCTGCTCACGAGCAGACTGCGGGATGGTGCAAAATGGTTATGGCGGAGCAACAAAACATCAGGGTAAATAGTTATTGCGACAAAGTTAAGTACTTTTTTAAAACTACCAAAATTTCATAGGTCAATTTTTTATATTTTCAATCTATCTACCCCCCTTTGGCAAATCCCAAACTTCAACTACCTTTGCGCCCCGGTTTTTACCACCGCGATATTCCACCAACCACAACGCCACCATGCCGCACACCATTGAAATAGTTGTTGCCCCCGAACACCGGGAGAACGAAGGTCTGATTCGGGAACAGGCAGCCCGAACATTGGGTATGGCACCGCACAATATTCAACACATTGACATTCAACGCGCCTCGCTCGATGCCCGTAGCCGATACCCGGTGTACCGCCTCCGCGCCGATGTGTACACCCAAGACGAACAATTTAGCCCGGAAGCACCCATTTTGGACGGCTTTTCGCCCGTAACTGGCCAAAAAGGCACCGTTATTATCGTGGGGGCCGGACCCGCCGGTTATTTTGCCGCGCTGGAATTGATCGAATTGGGCATCAAACCGATTGTCATTGACCGTGGAAAAGATGCCCGCGCCCGCCGCCGCGACTTGCGGGCCATTCAGCAATTTGGGGAAGTGCACCCGCATTCCAACTATTGCTTCGGCGAAGGGGGAGCCGGAACGTATTCCGACGGAAAATTGTACACCCGCTCGCTCAAACGCGGCGTGGTGCAAAAATCGCTGCGCTTACTGGTGGAACACGGGGCCAAATCGGATATCCTCACCGAGGCGCACCCGCACATTGGTTCCAATAAACTGCCGGGCGTGGTGCAAAACATCCGGGAAAGTATCGTGAAATACGGGGGCGAAGTGCATTTTGACCAATACGTCACCGATTTTATCCTCGACAACCGGGAAATGAAAGGCGTCATTACCCAATACGTGGGCACCGAAACGGACCAACCCGCCACCCAGGAATGGCGGGCCGACGCGGTGATTTTGGCCACCGGGCACTCGGCGCGGGATATTTACCACCTGTGCCACCAAAAAGGCATCACCATCGAGGCGAAACCCTTTGCGTTGGGCGTTCGGGTGGAGCATCCGCAGAGTATCGTGGATGCCGTTCAGTACAAACAAACCCCGCGCAGCGAACATTTACCGGCGGCCAGTTATTCGCTGGTGTGCCAAATTCGGGAACGGGGCGTTTTTTCATTTTGTATGTGTCCGGGTGGTTTGGTCGTTCCGGCGGCCACGGCTCCGGGCGAAATTGTGGTCAATGGCATGAGCATGAGCCGCCGCGATTCGCCGTTTGCCAATTCGGGGGTAGTGACGTCCATTGAACCGGAAGACACCGCTCCGTGGGCCAAACACGGGGTATTTGCCCATTTAGCATTTCAAGCGGAGGTAGAACGCGCCATGTTTTCGTTTGGCGATGGTTCCCAAAAAGCCCCGGCGTTGCGCCTCACCGATTTTATCGCCGGTAAAATGTCCACTACCCTACCCGATTCTTCGTACATCCCCGGTTTGGTACCGGCTCCGCTGTACGAACTGCTGCCGCCGTTTATTTACAAACGCCTGCGCGATGGGTTGGCGCAATTTGGCAAAATGATGCGCGGTTATTACACCGCCGAAGCCAACGTGATTGGCACCGAAAGTCGCACCAGCGCGCCCGTGCGCATCCCGCGTGACCCGGCAACGTACCAGCACATCCATATTCAGCGGCTGTTCCCCTGCGGCGAAGGGGCCGGATACGCCGGTGGTATTATTTCGGCGGCGATGGATGGTCAAAATGTGGCGCGGGCAGTGGCGGTTCGGTTAAATGTTACATAACTATCCAGCCGCATTGCGCGGTGAAAACGAACGAAATTTGGGCATTTCCGCTATCTATGACCTCGGCAGAGGTCAAATATTGGTAGAATCCGCAGTTATACCGTTTTTTTTGACCTCGGAGAGGTCGCACATTGGTGGCTCTTATCGGACAAATGACACCAATGTGTGACCTCTCCGAGGTCAAAAAA
>Ga0075154_10003061_pt1 | contig 10735 bp, 4 predicted proteins | sample JI71714BDNA_FD_70965 | JGI IMG/M metagenome (GOLD analysis project Ga0075154, IMG submission 70965) | Wastewater effluent complex algal communities from Wisconsin, to seasonally profile nutrient transformation and Carbon sequestration -... | ecosystem: Engineered > WWTP > Effluent > Algae...
GCACCATATTTATCCCATGCGGCTGTACATTCGAGTCAAACTTTGGCAACTATGTAGCCAGACAAATGCATTGTACAGATGATGAACATTTTATGGACTCTTCTATTGAAATTAGAGGTCACATTGTTAATATGCCACTTTTGGCTGCGTTCTTTAATGCATCCGAACTCGCAGAGTTCGCCGGGAATTCAATGACCACAGAACCCATTAACATTATATTACCCTCATTGGAGATGTTCAGCTCGAACTATACAAATGATATCGCATTACTGAACACTCAGTCATTGCAATTGAATTATATAGCGGAAAAGTCTAAGAACAACACTATCATATTTGAATCTCTAGCACACAAGTTGACTCATGATTTGGCAGAAAGAGAACTTGATATTGTCAGCTCCGGAATTTCTATATTTTCGTACCAGTTTATTATGCTAATAGCTACAACAGGATTGAGTTTATTTTTGGCAGTGATAGTATTTTTCATGCACACGAAAATTAAATCAATTACCGTGGCACTGTGTATTATACAGAGAGTTCAGTCAGCTCAGGCCCAAGCCGCAATCAATAAACCAAAAGTGTTCGATTTTTTTCGTGATCAAACAACGCCTTTAGCTACAAGTATCAAGTATTTTATTCCTGAACTGAGCAATAGCATAGAACTGTTGGATATCATGATTGTACTGATAGTCTGTAGTTTCGCGAGTTATATAATCTATAAGTCATACAAACTGAGGAACTTTGATCACTCCTTTTCAATTTACGCAGAGTTTGGTAATGCAGAGGAACAAATCAAAGTCAAACTCCTCACACTGCGACACACGCCCAACTTATACTCGTTCGATGCCACAACATTTGTATCTACCATATCAACCACTGGCTCGGTGCACCCACGATTAACATTCAATTGGCCAGAATTAAACATTTGGCATAGAGTTACGAAAACAAAAACAGGTCTGCAATCAGTTCACAAAATTTCATACTATGAAGCATATAAACTGAGCTCCATCTTAGCTGATTCGTATTATGTTCTACTATTCACTAAGGGACCAGATAATGTATTCAACATGATACAACTATCAGGTACTGAATGGCAGTTTATTCACCCGGCCACGATAACGCGACAAGGTATTTAATGCCGCTAGTAAATTTGCCGAAGCTTTAGCCAAGCACTAGTAGCATGACCCAGAATAGGCAGCCCTCATAATTATGTTTAATTATCGCATGAACTGAGTAAAATCAAGATCTATACATATGAGTTAGTAAGAACTAATCAAGCAGTAAATGCAAATCAGTGTGTTTTAGAGTTGTTTTAACGCGGTTGTTAACTGTATAGTGTTCGGTGTTGACTGTTTACTGTTAATAGCAACTAGATTATGTGTGCGAACTAGATAGTCACTTATATTGACGTATTCTAGAGTTAAACAACATTCGACTATTTCATTATGTCACACATGTATATCCAGCATTATTGATTATTGACTGAATTACACACGAGGATATATTACAGTGATGCGACGTAATGGCAATACAAGCGCATAATAATCATTATAATACGTTGTAGACCGCGAGATGTTTCAGCTAACTAAGCTTGAATTATTCAGCAGTTAATAATATTGATAATCATTGTGAATTATTACTAATGACAACTACTGTTATTATTTATAAGTGTCAGATTCGCGAGATTTCTAACCAAGTCACCTGTTCAACGTAACTCATCATGATGAATCACGACGAATTGCTGTCTATGATTGAGTTACAACGTTCATGCGACATGAGTAAATAATATTATCGGTTTATGAGTTATATTTATCGTTGTACTCGTTTCATTTTGTGTTATGCTCATTATCACTTTACCGCTTGCATTTTTTTCATTGTGTATAACCGCATTCAGTAATTAATTTCAAAAAGTCATACGTGATGACCGTGATTGCTATGTTCAGCATAAAGGGATTTTAAAATTGATTATAAACAATAATTATACAACATCTGGTATTGCTAACTTAGAAATACTATAGCACAGCGTCTTGCTATTACTAACATTGTTATACTTGGCCCACATTATTATGCCACGCTATTTTGTTATACCCACTAGATACATGAGCTGAAGTTTAGATCAAAACGCAATATAGTACTTCACGATTAGATCACTACAACGTGAAAATACTTGCCGATATATGCCATCAGTGATTCAGTGAGACATCACTGTGCTAACCACTTTAACTTCTGCAGAACAACTCGATCGCTACGGCGGCAACGATTTGAAATAAACAAAGAATACGGCAAACTAGGTCAAAGTTATCTATTAGAACTTTGGACTCGACTCCGCCTCGTTAACGACCAATCAGATACCAGCAACTCGTCAACACCATAGATCTTAAAAACTTGGAGCGATAGCAATCGATTATCGCCAAAGCATTACAGTGAAACAACTTCACACGCATACACTGAATTAAAAACCTTTCATAGGGGGGTGAGCACCGATCATTTTCACCGTCTTGTGTACTAGCGGCTGTACTCAGCTTAAACTGCTGGGAAAAGTTAGAATGATCACCAAATTTCTGCGAAAATTGCGTTTTGCGGACTTCTCATATCACAGCATACACAACGCACGCACGAGTTGTTTCATTGTACCGTTTCATTATTGTACCTTACACAAATAAATATATCAGTATTGGTCAGGACAAAGCATCACGTATTTAAACCCAAAGACGTAGACGTTGTATCATGAAAATTAGTCTGTTTACACAGTATTATTATTTGTATTATGTATTACATAACCATATGTTTTATATTGAAAGGCGTACGTGCGACATGCGTTTATTATAACATTGACGTGAATTAATTACTACGTCGAAAACTAGTATATATTACGAACTTATGAACATATGTTTTATTTTTAGTTGTATATCTATGACGTATATTGATAGATTGTACTAACGTTCGACCGTGCACGTTGCAGCGGGGAAACGATTGATTGTCATGCCACAAAGCAGCATTGCAGTTGCCAGTATGCGCTTCATAAATTTGTATTGCATAGCCTTGATCCATAAGCAAGTCACCAATCCTTATATGGTAAATTTAACCTTAACCCACTAAATTAGGTGCTCGTCGGAGCCGAGCATTATTGTAGCCCGACGGAAGTGTGACGGTATAAAACAGGAGAATATTTGAGTCACCAGACCACACACTTTAGCGACGCATATACGTACACTATTCGACACCATATGATCGACATCACACACACGTAGCCAACGCCCAATTAGTGTAGTCCAGGCCAGACCGAGCTATACGGTCAGAGAGATAGAGCACAAGCCAAGATAACATGCACAGTCGAAATAGGAGGACGTTTGAGATATAGGCCTATAGCCAACCCGCCGGTCATATCAGACCACACGCTTTAGCGATGCACGTACGTACACTATTCAATACCATATAAGGATCGAAATAATGCACAAGAAGCCGACGCCCAAATGGATGTAGAGACTGTAGTCCAGGCCATGCCACTAAATCGCGCCTTATATGGTCAGAGAGAAAGCACCATGCCCAAGATCACGCATCTCGAGCTGGCTGCTGCAACTGCGCGGGCAGCGCATTAAACTTTGATAGCAGGCCAAGACTGCGCGGCAGCGCCCAGAGTCCGGGTCATATAAAAGGGGATGACGTGGAATTTACCATGCTTATGCTGAACCACCGAACTGCTGAAACTGAACCTCCGACGTCGTTGATTGTCCGTTGCGTTTATAATTGCTGAGCTAACCGTTCTATGTAACCGAATATATATAGTGTGTTGAAGCTAATAAAAGTCAACCGAGACTCTTCGTGTAAGAATCGTGTTAGCCAGTTAAATAATATTATACAGCATAGTGTCATTGCTGTCGAGTGTCGATCCCGCTCTACGCTAATTCCCCGTGCGCGAAAGATAAATAAATATACCGGCGCACCTGGTGGAGAATACGAAGTACGACAACGACAACGGACAATGCAGACAAGATCAACATCATCAATCATCAACAATCCGTACGGAGAGGGAATCAAATCTACGTCGAGCAAAGATCAAATCGACACCATGGATGCCCAGAAGTCTGGCAGAAACGAGGGATGCAGCCATCACTTATCGCAAGCAGCCGAAGCCGAAGACAATCCTTCACGTCAAGACACACCACCACCGGTAGGTCAACATGACACAGAAGACGCGCGTCTGATACGCATGATGAACGTTGTTCAAACTTTAGCGATTGGCGACGCCAACTTCACGCCAAAACCATTTGAAGGGAACGACAGAGATACGGAGAGAACGGACAGATGGCTGGAGTATTTTGAAAAATACACATCGTTTCGAGGCATCGACGACGACGCAAAACTGAATCTACTAAAACTTTTGCTTACCGGTCAAGCAGCTGAATGGGTAAGATCGTTGCCAATCGATGTCACCACGGATATCCAACGATTAATAACGGAGTTCCGTCGACGATTTTCGTTGACAGACATCAATCGGTGGCAAAAGGCAACGTCAATGTGGACGCGGGAACAAGGAGCGAGCGAGTCGGTGGACGCTTATATCACCGACATCATAAACATGGCACGCGTAGTCCCCGTCACAGATAAGGAATTGATACGATTCGCCATCGTGAAAGGTCTCAAACCGGCGATAAAAATGCACGTTCTACAATCCGGCGCAACTACTATCGACGACGTCACCAAGACTGCACGCGTATCGGAGGCGGCACAAATTGCATCAAAAACTGACACCGACGTGTCAGCGCTCGCAAGCCAGGTGGCCGACCTTATCCAGATGATGAAGGCGAACGCATCTACCGTCGCGGCCGTGGAGAACCAATCGAAGACTCGACCCACATCACCGGCACGTCGCGTACAATTCGACGACCGTCGTGAACAGGAACTACGTGACACAAGGAAACCTACAACACCTCCATCATACCGACGAGCGCCGATGCATGATGATTATAACGCACAACATCAAGATACTCGACCGGACATGGACCGTTGGCAAGCCGAAGCTCGTCGACCGGAACAACCTCGTTTTCAACGCCAACAAGGACAACGCTATCCCATCGAACGAGAGTACCAAACCGGTTACTCCCGACTGCAACAACCTGCCCAAAGATGTGAAAACTGCGGTGAGATACACGAGCGATTTAGTCGTAATTGTAGAAGTTTTCGTGTGACATGTTACGCTTGTAACCGTATTGGACATTTCGCAAGATTTTGCAAATATGCGCAATATCCCAGAAATAATCCACCCACGCAATACCGTTCATCGCGACCATGAAGGTGCGCGCCTGAAATCTCAGGCAGTCTCGAAACAAAACAATACCCTACGGGTAATCCAAATTTTATTACTGCGAAGGTGAACTACAAACATTGTCATTTGTTAGTAGATACTGGTTGTGCTCGGTCATGTGTTAGTGAAAGTTTTATGCAGAAGATGAAATTGAAATTAACTCCATTAGATGCTCAGGAACCGTCATTTCTAATATCGGCAAATAAATCGCAAATGCAGAATATCGGCACGGTTGAACTAGGTGTTTGCGTACAAGGTTTAACTATGTATTTTACGTTTTGTGTGTTGACGGACTTAGTACATCCATGTATTATTGGCATTGATTTTCTGGTGACAAATAAGGCACAAATTGATTGTACACAGAAAATACTCACACTACACGATGGTCTTATAGTCACGCCGCTGTGCACGCGCAATATGAAAGACATGTTATTGCTGCTTGAGAAGCCTATGATTATACCAGCGCATAGTGAGGCAATGATACCAGTCACGATACCTAAAGTTTATAAACTTCAAACTAGTATTGTTGAACCGTATTTACCACTCAAAAATCGCATGATAGCTCTAGCACCAGCTATAATAGATCCAAAAACTCACCGAACATTTTGCCGTGTTTTAAATCTTAGTGATACAGATCAAAAGCTCAAAATACGAACACCCATAGCTTGTATTTCGAGCATCGATTTATCGAACGAGTTCAACGGAACACAAATACGGAAACAAACGAACGTATCAAAAACGACCAACCCGTCAAATGTAACCACTCCAAATCACCAAGAACGAGTAAAAATACTCAAGGATATTGGTCTTTCCTTTGAAGACACAAAACTAACTGAAACACAATTTGAAAAGGTTTCTTTGTTGTTATATCAAAACAGACTATTGTTCGCAAAAGATATGGCAGATTTGCCAGGTTCAGACCTTATATTGCATGAAATTAAGGTAACAACAAACAAAGTGATTAGACAGCGAAGATTTCATCACCCTCCACACATTGAAGCAGAACTTCAGAGACAATGTGATCAATTACTGAAAGCTGGGATATTGGAACATTCTGACTCACCGTATGACAGTCCTGCCTTCTTAGTCAAAAAACAAAATGGCAGCTTGAGGAAAGTTGTTGATTTCAGGGCAATAAATAAAATCACAGAGGCCTCTTATTTTCCAATGCAGAGCATTGAAGATTGCATCTCTTTAGTGGGAGAAGAAGCACCCGCTTATTTTTCTTTGTGTGATCAACGTTCAGGGTTTTGGAGTTTGAAATTACATCCAGACTCGAGAAAATACACAGCTTTTTCAACGGCCCGACATCATTTACAATATACTCGTTTAAGTATGGGTTTAACCAATTCGCCTGTTTCATATATGGCAGCTCTTTCAAAACTTTTACATAGTGAACTAGCATCGCGAGCAGTCTTGTACGCAGATGATTTACTGTTATTCACCAATTCATTTGAAGGTCATCTTCAATTACTTGAAACAGTGTTTGCTAAATTCGATTCAGCAAATTTACGTATGAATGCTGAGAAATGCAAATTCTTTGTCAATAGCCTAGTTTTCATAGGTTTCCGTATGTCAAAAGAAGGAATATCAGTAGACAGCTCTCGATTTGATGTGATCAAAAATTACCCCAAGCCAACAAATGCTAAACAAGTTCGTAGTTTCTTAGGCCTGGTTTTGTTCTTCAAACGCTTTATCAAATCGCATTGTACTATAACGGCACCGCTTCGAAAACTTTTACAGTTAAATGAACCATTCAATTGGAACGAAGAACATGATCGCAGTTTTCAAACACTTAAGGACGCTATTCTAAGTGAAACAGTACTTATTTACCCCCGATTGAATGAAGAATTCACAGTGCATTTAGACGCAAGTAAGCATGGACTCGGCTTCGCGCTAAGTCAGAAAGTAAATGGTATTGACAAATTCATAAGTTTCAACGGCAGGAGTACGCGCAAATATGAGCAGAACTATAGTGCAACAAACTTGGAATTAACAGCAATGACTGAAGCTCTGACAAAATATCATCAATTTCTTAGTACGGCAAAGCATTTCACAATAAAGACGGATCATATGAGTTTAAAACACATAAAAGATCTCAAGCATGGCCCATCACGTCTTAGTCGATACGCGGTGTTATTTTCACAATACAATTATACCATCGAACATGTGCCAGGTCATAAGAACTTGTTGTGCGACTCTTTATCGAGGCGGCCATACCCACCTGAAAATGAGGGAACTAAGTTTGAAACTTTTGGAGACTTGGACCCACAAAACCACCTAGCATCAATAGACGTTGAGCAATTATACGCTGACACATCACTACGCACACGAGATCCAATACGGAAACGGCGGAGAAATCTCGCTGTTATTACTCTTGCACCCATCGAGAGTCCGATACAAACATCCCAGGGAAATGAAGACAATGAGGATGACGTTGCAGAAGCACTAACAACCGAAGAGGCTGAAATCGTTAATGACCAAATACACGAGAAAATGGGCAGCCTGATCACGTTAGAATCTCAGTCAGATTGTCCACTGTTTGCCAGCATTATTGCTTATTTACAAAACGGCAGTTTACCACGTGACCGAGAGGAAGCTAGAAGAGTGATCATACAGTCTGAGAATTATGTGATACTGGATAACAGACTGTTTCACTTAGCTCGTTTACGCGGAAAAAGACTTCACAAGATACGCCCACTCTATCAACAGCTTTGCATTCCGCGCGCCCAACGACTCAAAGTAATGGAAACATATCATAATTTGTCTCATGCTGCGTTTGTCAAGTGCTATTTAACAATACGACAACAGTTCTATTGGATGGGACTCAGTACGGATCTGGCAATGTATTGTAAAACCTGCACAACGTGTCAGATGATCAAAGCAACACCACATGCGGCTCCAGTTCCACTGACAAGCATGCCAGTGCGCTCATTGTTTGAGACAATTCATCTTGATCACCATGATTGCAGCTTTATCAAGGGCAGTACACATCCATATCGTTACATACTTATCATCACGGATTCGTTGTCTCTTAATACTATTTTTGCAGCGACGAAAACTCAAACGGCAGCAGAGACAGCAAAAGTTCTATGGGAAAGATTCATTTGTTTATATGGAACACCTAGATATATTGTAACAGACAGAGCAGCTGGATTCAGAAGCAACTTACAGGCAGAATTAGCCAAATTATGCAATTTCACAAGGAAAGCTACCTGTCCATTCAAAGCGAGTACGAATAGTGTCGCCGAACAGAGAAACAAGTCTATCATACTGTATTTGAGAGCATTCTGTCCCAACCAACCGGAGTGGCCTTCACATCTTTGCGCTATTGAGGCAGCCCATCGAGCTCAAGTGAATTCAGCAACTGGTTTAAGCCCTTACGAACTGATGTATGGATTTCCTATGAAACTGAATTTACAATGGGAATTCTTCGAGGATGAAATTGACACACCCCAAAAACAAGCACTCGCGGTTCGATTTGCATCACAACTGGAAACGTTACGAGCTATCATACAGGAAAACTTGAGTGACTGTCACATTGCAACGGAACGAAAACACAACAAAAATGCGAAGCCTCATACATTCAACGAGTCCGACCGTGTGTACTTACGAGCAGAAAATAGTATTCCCGGCCAAATGACGAAACATAATCCTCTTTACACCGGGCCGTATATAATATTGGAATTGAAAAACAATATTGCAAAACTACAATCAATTTACAGTGGTAAAACATTGAAGTCATTCGTGAACGTGAGTAAATTGCGTAAGGTCTCCGATGACCGTGATATCCTGTACAGCAGACTACAGCCAATAAAGCGGGCACAGTCGAGAAGCACACATGGTGACGTCATTAATACCGATGCAGATGCTACCAGTGATAATCCACAACGACGAACGTCGACAAGCAGCGATGGAGAAGGTCCAGTGCAACAGGCAAACAGGATTCCAGAAGAAACGCAGACGAATGTTCCTATAGATCCAACAGATGTCAGCTTGCAGTTGCAGTCCAATACACAGCTGAAGAAGTCATGGCCTGAAATGGAAACAGAACATACAGTACACGTACCCGCTAGTAGTGGTGGTGGCGCCACCAGTCAGCTCAACGGCAGGGACCCCATTCAAACAACACCCGATACTGAGTCAGCCACTCAGGGTATGCCAAGAGGAGGAAATCAGCAGCTGAATCCTAAGCCGTGCAGGACAGAGGACGTGCTGCCCCCAGCGGAGGAACACAACAGTACAGGTCACGACCAGCTCAAGACCGTGCAGCAAGTAGACCAAATTCCACACACGGCTGCAACACCAAGGTTACCCGCCAACAGCTCACAGCAACGGGATGACCTAAAACTGATCACTGCCATACGAGGCAAGAAGATGCTGCATCGCAAGGCATACTACAAAGTCATATTTGAAGGAGACGATAAGCCACATTGGATATCAGGAGACAAGTTACCGTCCAATATAGTTATTGAATATAATGTTGAGTTATATAAAAAGAAGCAAAAAGCGAAAGCACGCAAATTACGCTCCTTTAATCAACATTGAGATAGATTGAGTTAAGTAAAGAAATACTTACCACGTGAGTGAAGGGCAATTATCGTTGAAGTAAACGTACTTTATTTAGCCCAGTAGATAAGCGTAGTACGCCTGAACAGAGTACAGAGACAACGAGATTAAGTTTAATTAAACTTCAGTAGACTAATGCAGTATAGGCATTAAAGTTGTAAAAGCATAAGACAGATTACGATTTTCTTGATGACGATTATGACCTGCAAACGCTTATGCATTTTTTCGACTTGTGTGAGTAGGCATACGGAGCAAGATTTTAGCAATTACAATACTGTCATATAATATTATGCGTATCAACAGAACAGAATTGGAATAATCGAGTTAATCCAAATGAATGGCACAAATCGGCAATTTGTTAAACAAAGCTTGTAATGATATGAGTAATGTCATTTCTTTAGCTAACTTGCCAAATATTTTAGCCAGGTGAATCATAGTCACATTCAAAGAGGAAAACATCAGTAAGCATGCAAGAATTGCATCAAATGCATAATCAGAAGAAAATTTTAAATTATGCAAAGTTCAAACGACTTGCTTTGTGTACCTTGCGTAGGCCCATCAAGCTCGGGCGCAATGCTAATGATAAGCGAGCAATGAAGGTGTGCCTAAGCAGGCTGAATTATAGCACAATGTGTTTTCCACGACCAATGCAAACATGTGTGTTTTAGAATACTGTATATAGTGTTCAGTGCTGACTGTGTACTATTAATAGCAACTGGATTATGTGTGCGAAATAGATAGTCACTTATATTGACGTATTCTTGAGTTAAACAGCATTCGACTATTTCATTATGTCACAAATGTATACCCAGCATTATTGATTATTGACTGAATTACGCACGAGGACATCACCTTGATGCGACG
>Ga0075154_10003062_pt1 | contig 10735 bp, 21 predicted proteins | sample JI71714BDNA_FD_70965 | JGI IMG/M metagenome (GOLD analysis project Ga0075154, IMG submission 70965) | Wastewater effluent complex algal communities from Wisconsin, to seasonally profile nutrient transformation and Carbon sequestration -... | ecosystem: Engineered > WWTP > Effluent > Algae...
GATCAGGAGGATCAGGAGGATCAGGAGGATCAGGAGGATCCTGAAGTTCCTGAAAATCAGGAGGATTCTCCCAAAGAGGAAGAAAAAGCTACTTTCCCTACTCGAAAACGTTCTCGATATGAAGACGTTGAAGATGAAAATTTGGATGATGCAAAAAAGAAGCAGCGCTATCGTATTATTGCAGACACTCTTACTCGATATGAGATTGTTTCTCTGATTTGCTCAATTTACTGTTCAATGGATAAGCGTAAAGCTATTGTTATGGAGCTTTTTGATCTTAAGAAAGTGGATCAAGAGTTTTATGAGATTTTGTTTTGGTGTGTGGGAAAAAATATGGAATGGGTAGAATTTATGATGGAAAATAAAAAGTTTATTCAGTAAATGAGTGCCGCTTATTACAAAGAAAGATGCGAAATATTGGAAAAGGAAAATGAAAAGTTAAAGGAAGAAGTTAGAAAGCTCAAAAAGAAAGTACCCCAACATGATCCTAATTGTGATGGAGACCTTTGGATTTGTGAACCATGTCGATACGGATCAAAGAAAAAATAAAAATTAATCTTAAAAAAATGAAGAAAACAAAGGAGTTCACTGTCTATATTGAACAGCTAAAAGTTTTAGTAACATGTTATAAGAAAGATGGAGATTATTGGTTGATTGAACCAGCAATACTACATCCATGTGTTAGTTTGTTGGGGTCGTTTGCTATTGCAAATAATTCTGAAGATTTAACAAATGATTTATTAAATTTTAATCTTAATGATCCTATGGACATTGACGCCACAATTATGTTTAAAAATAATCCCAAAAAATTTTTCGAAATTAATAACAAATTAAAAATAATTAGAGAAAATAACAAAGAATGTTGTTTTTGTCTCGAAAAGTACAACGATCCTAATGTTATTCGTATAATGTGTTACAATTTACATTGGATTTGTAGAAATTGTTATAATAGAAACAAGGAACTTAAAAAATGTCCATTGTGTAGATTTTTACCAATGGGAAATATACCAAGATTGGAAAAAAATGTCGATTTACAATTTGGAATTTTTAAATAAAAAAAATAAGGGTTATGAGTTGGGCTGTAAAAGATTACAAAACTGATAAAAACGTTGCAATCTTTGTTAAAGAGGATGATGCCATACGCTTTGCAGATGATTTAAATGATCTAGTTTTTTACATTCCATTATCATTGGATGGTATTGTAAAATTAGTAGAAAATTTACAAAAATGAAGAGGGTTCTAGAAGATTGTGAAATTTTAATAAATTTTGATCATTCTGCAGATTTTAGTAAAATGTACATGAATGCATATCACGCAACTCTTAACAAGACGTTTGCATACGAAACAATCATACCTGATATTAAAAACTTGCTAACAAAAAGATCAGTCTATATCTTAATGATTTTAAAACGTTTAAATATTCCAAAACATGTTGATAAAATGAGTATTGATAATTTGAATCAAATATTAATGTACCCTTTTAGAATTGAACAAAAATATGCTAAAAAATTGAATAAATTGAAGAGTTGATAAAAAGGCATCATACATCCTGAAACACCCATATTTTTTCACCAAGCGTAGAATGCACAAACTTCCATCCAATGTGTTTTAATCCGCGTTCTAATGCTTTGTCTTCATGCTTCGCTATCGCATGAAAATGCGCAATGTTGTACCCCATGTATAAACACGAGCCATTGTACCAAACCCTGAAATATGCAGGATGATTCCAAAAATACCCCAATATAAATTCTGCAGATCGGCGTTTTATTGACATATACGCGATAAATAAATCTTTCGCATATTGCAATTGCGCAATCTCACTTATGCCAAACAATGAGATTTCCTCGTTCATGGATAGAACACCTAATTTTATTTAAAAAAAATCCCATTCATAATCGTTACATGTTTTCCAAATTTCCTTTGCAATCAAAACTCTCATATCCTTGTAGATATTACATCTCAAAAGACATTTAGATAATTCCATCATGGCAGATTTACAATTTTCATGAAGAATCCACCAGTTTTTAGGTACCAAAGTGTAAAGACATCCAGTATATGTACTTTCATCTCTTTTATTTCTTAACATTAACGGATTTTCATTAAACACTTTTGTTAAGATCATAACATATTTTGATACAACAAATACTTCATCACCAATTTTGTAATTATTTTTTAACGTGCACAACTTGTTTGGTATAGATATATTAACTTTAATAAAAACATCTTCAGTTATTGCACACGACTCTTTAACTACATGATTATTTATCACGTTAAAAATGTTATAAAGCCGATCACCACTTCTAATTGAATAAAATTGTGTATTTTTATTTAGAACCATATGAAAACCCTCCATTCAAATTAATAAAATAAACGTTTGATCCAATATTTATCATCATATAAGATACTTTCCCATTTTTCAATTTTTCCAGGGATTTTCCAATCGTCTTTAAAGTAGAGATGATATAAAGAATTTGGAAGATTTTTCATAATTTGCAAATCTCGATCACGAGCTGCATGTTCTTCTGATTCATGTGTTTTTATATATTTGAAATCTCCACATCTAATATGTAAAATATATTTTTTTCCTGATTTTTTAACACCAATATAATTTGTTTGATCTTTTGTTTTTCTCTTTTTGTTCTTATTTTCAGCGTTCCCTTTTCTATTCGTTCTTCGCAAATTTTCAAGTCTGTTATTTAAAGGGTTTCCATCTTCATGATCTATAACAATTTTGGGGTCTGTTTCATCCATTAAAAATCTACTTAATCTTACATTTTTTCCATCAATTTTAAGAAATACATATTCCCAAACCGTTATTTTATAATATTTAATTTTATCATATGATTCGGATGAAATAAACGTTTCTTTTCCGTTTTTAAATTTAATTTTAAACGTTTTTTCATCAAAATATTCTGGTATTATTTTTATAACCTTATAATTCGGATAGTTTTCTGGAAAATTCAATTTCTTATTTAAATTATATTTAACGACAATTTCATCATATTTTAAAGCACATTCCCTATCATTTTTTGATGAAAAATAAATATTATTCACCCTAATATAAAAATTATCTTTTTTGCCTTTATATACACCAATAAAATTTAAACGTGTTTTCTGTTGCTTAACATATGGTTTACATGTTTTATAATATTCTATATTTGCTTCAAAATTTAAATTTCGTTCTGTAATAAGATTATTATGAACAATATAAATATCATACGCCATCATCGTTCTTACATAACCATCAATATTTATATTCCAATTAAATTTCATTAACTCTTCATAATGTTCTTCAGAACATAGGGCAAACTGTCCAGTCTCAACGCCACGTTTTTTTATGGGAATCATTTTTTTTTACTATGTTTAGTTTTGGAAAATCTGAAAACGGCAATCGAACCATTGTTCAAATGCAAAAAGAGTTGTATAAGCACTATGCGACTGCCAACTGCGCCAGATGGACCAAAGATCCATCGCGGGGGTCGAACCCGCGACCTTAGCGTTTACTTATAGTTCACATCGAGTATCGATCTCGACTTTTTAGCGTGTAAAGCTAACGCTCTACCAATGAGCTATGTGAACATATAAAAAAATCTCCTCTTCAAAAGATTTGAACTTGAATCCCCATCAGAATTTTTTTAAATGGTGCATTACCAATTATGCTAAGAGGAAAACAAAAGGAGGAGCGGGGGTCGAACCCGCGAAACCGAAGTAAGGAATTGCTCTTAAGTAATTACTCTTAAGTTCCCTTAAAATCAATGTTAAACTTAATTAAAAATATTTAAAATCTTTACCCGCATTTGACCACTTTGCTATCCTCCCATAAAAAGCTTTTTAAGGGTTTCGACCCCTTGACCCCATGATTAAAAGTCATGTGCTCTACCAACTGAGCTAAAAAAGCTTCTTTTGGGGGTGAAAAAACTATCCTTTGGGCAGTTTTTTCTCCACCCCTCATCTTCTAAAAATTATAAAACTTTTAAAACTTTTTTCGAACCTCGTAAAATTTTTAAAGTGATCAAAATGTCGTTGAGGGTTCGTTTTACACTTGCCACTTCTTCTTCTCTTTACTATGAGATTGATTTCTATGGTGTTCCTCATGTAAAGGGAACTCTTGGTTTTCTCAATGGGAAAGTTTTGCATGTTTTTGAGTTTCTTCATCAAACATCCATTGATCACTACATTACTCTTCGTTCAGCCATTACTCTTGTTGAAAAACGTTATTGTGAGCAGGGGCTCAATCTTCTTGCCATTGTATGCGAGCAAGTCTCAAGGGTGAGTCCGTGCTAATCCACGAAGGGAAATACATTAAATTGGAAGATGTTTCGAGAATATTGAAAATTGATGAAGAACGGTTAATGAAATATTATTCAAAATATATTTTTGAAAATGAATATATGAGTATTGAAGGCGTAAAAGTTCTTGAACCTAGTTTCAATCCATTTAAAGTTAGAATCAAAGTCACCCCCGAAGGAGAGGATTCGAGAGAATTAAAAAAGTCGAAGATCGTCCCCGAAGGGGACGATCTTCGCCAACTTCTCTTAGAATATAAAAACAGTCCTCAATATCGTATCGATTGTTTAATGTTCTTAAAAGGTGAACTAGACGCTCAAATGGACCGTGCTCTACACAGTGAACACAAATAAATGACATTCCCATTCTGCATTTGATACTTGTAAGGACATTTTCCTCTCTTCATCCATCCAATGGAAATTTTGCAAATTGAACACTTTTCAAAATAGACCATTATCACTTTAACAAATTTTTAATAATTTTCTTTTCCAATATATCAATATCAATCTCTAAATTCATGATATATTTTACGAGAATGTGATCAATGTTTTGTTTAATAAATTGATCAGATAGGATCCTCCTGTTTTCCAGTAGAGTTGCTTTCCTCTTTTTCAAATCGCAAATGTCGCAAAACCATTTGCCCTCAGGAGCCCTAATCAGACCAGTGCACGGCATGCACGTCATTCCCTTTAATCCACAATCATCACATATGATACCATCCACAGTAGGGTCTAATTGTCTACAAATGCAGCAGGGAGTGTTTTCAATGCATTTGAGACAAAAATCATCCCCAATGCATTTGGGACAAGGAGTAGCACCTCTGACAGAAATCATTTTTTGAGCACTCACTACATATTTCTCGATCACATTTTATACATTCTGAAAGATCTTTCGGATCTTTAATACCACAACATAGACACGTTCCATCAAACTCATATTGATGATGCCAAAATTTATGACAAATATGACATAAATATATCTGATGACATTTTTTATATTCATAAACTTTAATCGGTTTATGAAAAACATAAAATCTAAAGAATATTTCAAAGTAATCCAACTTTTTTGTATACTCAAAAAACAATCTACAAGTTCTAGAAAGTGATAAAACTGAACAAGTTGGAAGATGTTTGATGATTATTGAAAATACATCTTTTGAGATACCCTCCATATTTTTTTTTTAAATTAAGGGTCAATATGGATTTTAATAAAATGTTTCTTGAACCAATTGTAGAATGGAATACGATTAATCATTTTGATGAAGATGTTATCAATTCTTACATATCAAAATACGAATCAATTTTTGTATCTTTTGGAATGTTTTTTAAAGGATTAAGAATTTTACCTGTTCATACAGGAGATCTTGAATCAAATTATCATCATACACTTGCTGGGATGCGTGGTATCATATGTATGAATCTTCATATTTTGAAGAATAAAATCAAATAAAACTTTTATTCTTCTCAATCAAACAAACTTTACATACTTCAGGATGATTCAAAGGACAAAAAATGTAGACCTTGTGAAAACATTTTTTACAATGATTAATTTTGCATATCTTGCATAAAAATAGCTTATCAACATTAAATTTGCATTTAAAACAAATTAAAGCTTCACATTCTCTACAATGACCATCTCTACGACATTTTGAGCAAATAATTATTCCACATGATTTACACTGTTTCCAACATCCAGTGCATAATTGACGGTCACATATTTGACATTCTCTCAATGCCTTTGGGATAACATTACGGTCGCAAAACATACATTGTTCGGTACAGCACGTCAAACAAGATCTTTTAAAACATAAATTACATTGTTTAACGTTTTTACACCGTTTCTTATGTTCTTCACAAAAACTATCCGGTATCTTCTGTACAATCTGTCTTCTCAAGATATCAAAATATCTTAAATCTATGAGAAAGTTGTGAAACTTCGTGCATGTTCTATCCAGGTTCAAAACGGATGCAATGGGAAGATATTTAATAATCAAGGAAAAAACGTCTTTCGGAACACCACTCCACATTATCAAAAATCATTTTTCCAATCAAAATTCGCAGATCCTTGTAAATCTTCATACTTCCTAAGCATAATAGACATTCGTAAATACTATCCAATGTATCACGATAAGTCTTTCTTCCCTTTCTTGTGTTTTCATTATCAGCGCAACCAAAGTAGTATTTTGTTATAAATCGTCCAAACGTGAACCATGCATAAGGATTTGATGATTCTAAAAACTCATCTATACTAATTCTTCTATTTGCCTTTTTCATAAAACTCTCAATGAGTATCCATTTTAAAGGATTATTATGTTTTAAAGTTCTTGAATAAATTAAAAATGCGCCTAAACTACCTAATCTGACTGCTTTAAATAAATGATCGTCATAATTCATGTGACATCCAATTAACAAATGCATATCTCTTTCTGTTGTGCCATAATTTGCTTTACCAAATTTAGACATGATGTAATCATCGTTAATAAAAATTGAACCAGCTCTGAAATCTCTAAATCTATGATACCAATAAAATAATACTTTCTTATCATTTGTTTCGGGTTTTTTTAAACTTTTCAAAACTTCTTCATTCTCTAAAAACCATACAGCTTCTTTATGTTTGCATGTTCTTGCTAGTTCAAAAGCCTTTTCAATATTTTGTATTTGGTAATTTTCACCAAAAAATAAATCACGAATTTTGTACCACTCTTCCATATTATTTTTTTTTAGAGAGGGGTGATGAACAAACATCGAAAAATCTCTGAGCTCATGAAAGTTCGTTCCACCCTTCAAGATGAAAACTTTGAGTTGAAAGTTACAGTGGAGTCCCTAATGAACGAGCGCTATGTTCTTCTTCAAGAACTTATGGAAGTTCAAGAAGAACTGAAGGATCTGAGAGAGGAGACCGCCTATTTGGATAGAGAGTATCCAAGAAGAAAAAAGAGGAAAAACGAAGTGGAAAAGTTATTAAATCCTTACTGATTTTTTTTATTCTTCTTCTTTGGTGGTTTAAATTTAATTTCCTTTTCTACCAATTTAATCCTCCAATCCGTAATGTATGCTTCACATCCTTCCAAATCTGGAGGTTCTCCATTTCTATAAAGAAGTAATCCATCATAAGATAATACACCTACTCTATCCTTTCCGAAAAACTCTACCATCTTCATGAGGATGTCATTCTCAATCTTTTGCAGAATCAAACTCAATTTTGAGAAGATTGGATTATCTGTTCTTCCCTTGATTTCAGGGTATTGCTTATACAATAAAGTACCAATTTTTTTGACCTCATTAGATAATCTATGCAGTTGCGGAATCTTCATACCGTAGACTGTCTTTAGAAAATCATGTTTATCCAATCCCAAAGTATTCATAATGAAATCTCTGTTTTCGATGTAATCTCTTAGTTCTGGTGTTTCCCAACCATTCTTTTGACATAATTGATAAAGTAGTGTCGGATGGGTATTGCATATATCAATATCATGATAGATACTTTTGCCTAAAATAACTTTAATATCATTACTAAATCCTTGAAGAGATAGGGATCCTTCAGCATACAATCTACCTCCTTCATTTGTTTGATGATATTTAACCATTAAAAAATCTCCTTCAAGTTGAATACGTTCTGCATAACGAATGAACTTTTGACGTTCTTCCTTTACTACAAGAGTGTCTATATTCTTTAAGAGATGATCCAAACCTGCCTTGTCTACAGATTCTTTAAGAGTGATCATTTAGTGGAAAAAATTAATTTTTTTTCCACCCCTTTATTATAAATTAATTATGGAAGAGGGGCTGAATAGAATTAATCAAATCAACACTCAAATTGAAGAGTTTGGTGTGCTAATTCAATCATTAGATATTGAAAGGAAAAAACTTCAACAAGAACTTTTACAGATGAAAATCAAAGAAATACCTGTTGTTTATCGTATTTCATTTGGAGCAGAACCGACTAGAAATGGTTATATGCCATTTCATTCGTATTTTGGTGTTTTTTCTACTCGTGAAAATGCATCAAAATATATTTCAAGTTTTTCAACAAGACTTGATAATCATAAATGTCAAGTATCTGTTGTTCCAGTAGCATCAGAAACACTTGGTTCTGATTGGTTTGAATCCTTGGACAAACCAGTTTATGGACATAATTATTCATAATAAAAAAAAATTAATTGAATGAGTGTTTACAAAATTTTTATCCAATGGCTTGTTCATGAAAGCATTGGAGTCACTTTGTTCACTTGTCTTCTGTGAACAGATGGTCACATACGTACTTGTATCCCATGTACAAAGACAAGTATATTGAACATATAAGAAATTTGAAACGTTATCAAGAAGTTACTGCTTGGTATGATGCATTACATGATTTTGATGTTCAAACAGTTAATATTGATATGATCCAAATGATCTTTGAACTGAAGGAGTATGAATCAGAATATTGTATTGAACAATGTGAAAAATGTAAATTTTATGATCATCTTGAACAGTATGAACGTCATGTATGTTTTTATTATCACGATGTCTGTAGGTGGTGTTATTCAATCGAATGTTGTTTAGAATGCGGTATAGTTACCGGTTCATGTAAATTTCACAAAAATATTATGAGTGGTATAAACCCGCATAAAGTTTGTAAATGTACCAAAGAACGAATTATATCGGATTCATTTTTCATACGTAAAGTCAGACGTGTTGTTCCAGAATTACGTAAAGCTGGGTGGGTATTTATAATGCACGGATCTATTCCAAACTTGGAGATTTATCCACCTGGTGAATATCAAGAAGAATTTTTGAGTTATGAAGAAGAATTGGAATGTTTTTATTTTGGAGAATAAACCTTTATTTTTTCTCCTTCATAAATTCTTCCTGTGTTATACAAACAAAATCTAAATTCTTCAAGCAGTGCATAATTGTAAATCGCCTTTTCCACATACAATTCATGGATGGATGGACTACCTACCAATAGACCAGATCTTGCATATAAAAGACATTGTGTAAAATTACCTCTTGTTCTTGCAAATCTGGTCAAATAGTAGAGAGGTTCCCTTCTGTGAGGATTAAAGTGATATGCTTTTAAAAATAGTTCTTCCTTCATGTGAAGGACGGCTAATCGGTAGAGGGAGTAGAAAATCACTTCATTCCGAAGTGATTTTCTACTTTTCTCATAATAACTAATCGCCTTTTTCGTATCATTCAAATATTCATACTTTCTTCCCATTTGCAAATCATCCTTATCATCATACACTTCTGTATCATTTGCAATAATGTAGATTCCGTAAAAATTGTAAGATGTATTGCAATTTGAAGAATTCCTATGCAAAAGTCTAGGTTGCCATTCGTTATATAACCTTCTATGAATTTCAATATAGTTTATACATTGTAAATCGCGTATGGAAGATAAATCACCTACATAGGATTCTCCGGGTTTTAAAATTAAATAATAATCATAATTTTGAAGAGTGTTGATTCCAATTTTTTGAGTTGGGTAAAGATAAAACAGAATGGACAGAAAAATGGTCAAAAGGGGGAATAACATGTTTACCCCTTATTTGAGGAATGTTAATTATAGATATAGTAAAATTATTACCTATCCAAACGTTTTGATTCTAGAGATTCATTGTAGAGAAAATACCATTCATTATATTAAATGGACATTAAAAAACATTGGGTACGAATACAAAATAAGTAAAAATAACAAAAGATTATATTACCATCCAGAATGGTTTTTTCCAAAAAGTTATGTTATTTTTCTCGTTGTACCATATCGTAATTATGATATCTTACGTATTTACAATCGTTATTATGCAACCATGTGGTTATTGGTTTGTAAACATGCAAAAATTATCATTTGTAAAGATATGATTAACTTTATTAAAGATATTATATTAAATGGGACTCAATTTCTTTAAAAAATGAAGAGGGTTTCCGAAATTAATGAAGAACTTAATCAAATCAAAGAAAAGAAGGAAAAATTGGAATTTGAACGAGAACGCCACATTTCCATGATTGGAAGTGAATTAAAGAAAAAATATCCCATTGTCTATGGTGCTTACAAAGATCGAAACAAACAAAAGTTCCCGTTCGAACAATCGTTTATGCTCTTGCTTCCGAAGAACTTTCAGATGAACAAATGTTCAATAATATTAAACTGGACTAATTTTATTAATTTTCACAGCCACATATCCTCTATCATATGATATTCTAATGATTGGAAAATATCTTGTATTGTCCACAGTTTGTATCACCGTTAATTTGTATTTTGACAAATCAATATCTTTAACTCTGTAAATTTCGTTTCTAACCGCAGGATATTTTAAAAACGTCTTTACATTGTTTAGCAATGGTTTCTTATCGATAATTTTTATCATGTTTAAATAGGAGAGAATCTTGTTTCTTTTGGTTTTTCCATATTTTTGAAAATGAAGAAATCCCATGACAATTTCCATGACGGAATATAGAGAAAA
>Ga0075154_10003066_pt1 | contig 10727 bp, 10 predicted proteins | sample JI71714BDNA_FD_70965 | JGI IMG/M metagenome (GOLD analysis project Ga0075154, IMG submission 70965) | Wastewater effluent complex algal communities from Wisconsin, to seasonally profile nutrient transformation and Carbon sequestration -... | ecosystem: Engineered > WWTP > Effluent > Algae...
TTCCCAATTAAAAATGCGTTTCACGTTGTTTCGGCGGTCCACCTGCACCACCAACCGCGATTTATCGGGGTCGTTAAAATCTTTGGTGGAAACGTTGGGGTTAATGAGTTGATACACTTTATACCCTTCAAATTTGAACAAAGCACTGTCGCGTACCGCCGGGTCGGTGCTTGTTAAAAAGCGGTTGGGGGCCAAAAAATCGGCCTGCACATAACCTTCGTTTTTATTGTTAGAAATGGCATCGTTCGACAAAACCGCGATTAATTGCTGGTTGAGTTCAATCCAGTCAACGGTGGGCGCATCGGGACCTTCGAGGCGTTCAAAACAGTTATCGAACAACCCTTGCGCGAGTTTATCGGCGCGCAAGATCAGTTCCACGTCGGGACAACGCATATTCACGTCGGCAATCCACGGCACCCCGATGATGAGTTCGTTCGTTGCGCCGGGCATGAGGCGAAACGGCCCGGAAGCCTGCACCGTGCGGCGGTCGCCGGGAAACAAATCCTCCGAACACATGGACCAGCCGGTCGGGTCGTTGGGCGAACTGGGGAAAGCGTACAAGGTGTAATCGGTACTGCCCGGATTGTATCCATTGCCGCCCGTCGTGAGGCGGGTGCCATCTTTCCAGCGGCTGTTGAGGTAATTGTAAAATTCGAAGGGCAGTTCCGGGTCGCCAGTGGCTGGGTGGGTCCCCGGAACGCCTCCATTATTATAATACATAAAAGCCGACATCCCTATTTCCTCCAGCACCTGCTCTTCGTTGCCCTGGGCATCCACTTTGGTCACCCAATGCGTCGGGCCTCGGAAATAGTCAACTCCCAACATGGGGATATTTTCACAATAAGTAGGTACTTCTCCCGACGGCGAGGGGCAGTTACAATTGGGTTGGCCGTCGGTTTCGTCCTGGTTATAGACGTACATGAGTTCGTTCAGCGTATCGCAACCGATATAGTCATCGAGGTGGCAACCCAGGTCGGGGTCCACCCACATGGCAAAAAACGTGGAATCAATGGGTTCACTGGCGCGATTGATGAGTTTGTAGCGCTGGAAGGTCATATCGTTGAGGGCATCGCTGGTTTGATACCCGAATGCCTGCACCTGCACTTCCATTTGAATGGGTTTACCGCTGGTTTGCCCGTGGGTTTGTCCGGCGCCTTCGTCGTTGTAAATCCAAAAAATCATCTCGTCGGGATAGCGGCTGTACGGCTCGCATTTTCGGATTTCGATGGACGGATAATCGCCTTTTAGCGGGTCGTAATCCATGCTGAAATCGGCATCAAAAAAACCGGCCAGGCCCTGTTCGGTGCGGGCGGGCAACGAAAAACCGTGCACCTCAACGAAATAAGGGTTGCCGCGGGCGGGCCAGCCGCGAATACTTTTGGGCACATCGTTGATATTGAGGTTTCCGGCGGCTAAATTGGCCAAATGCTGGCGAATATCGTCGCTGGTGACCCGAAAATGGGTGTCCCAGTTTTTGCATTGGTCAACGTCGGTTTTGCCCGTTTCTTCGTCCAATGGCCCCGGCCAAAAGTCGTTCAGGCCCGCTTGGCGGTAATCCTGACAAGCCAGTTTGAGATTACCATTGTCGTCGAAACCACCAATCCAGACGGCAGCGGCAAAGATGGACGATACTTCTTCCTGCCCCGACGTGGCATCTACTTTGGGCACCACGTAACGACCGTTGGTAAAATCCCACCAGCAATCGCCGCCGCCCAGCAAACGGGCGCGGACATTGTTAATTTCCTGGTCAATGGCAGATTCGGAATTGGCGCAAAGCGTGCGGCTTTCCACCTGGGCTTTCGTTTTTTTGGTGATTTTTTTGGGTAAATGCGCCATTGCATTAAAGGTGCCGAATAACAGCACCGCCATAAGAACGAGGTATTTGTTTTGCATAGACATAGAAAATTGTTTATAAGGAAAATTGCCATGCAGCAATAAAACACTGCAATATAGGGGGGTGCCCGGGCGGCATTACCGGACAAATGTGCAGAATGGATATTTGAGCGATTGAATGCGTTATAAATCTGGTTAAGTTTGATTTTAGCGCAAAAAAATAGCGAATAGTTCTTTTAAGACAAAATGTGACCGCAGTCTTTGGTTACATTTGCCCGGCATATTCTTATGCTTTCACTTATATTCTTGTTTCCAACTTATTTTTTATGAAAAAACTACTATTACTCGCTGTATTTTGCTGTTTGACTTTCCTGACCCAGGCTCAATTGCCCGCCGGTTCAACGGCTCCCAACTTTACCGCCGTTGACCTCAACGGTCGCACCTGGACCCTCTACGACATTTTGGAGTCGGGTCGCCCGGTGATCATGGACGTATCTGCTACCTGGTGTGGCCCCTGCTGGAGTTACCACAACGGCGGCGCGCTGGAAACGTTTTACGCGGCCCACGGCCCGGAAGGCGACGGCAAGGCGATGGTGATGTTTGTTGAAGGCGACGGCAGTACCAACCTCAATTGCTTGTACGGCTCGGCCGGTTGCGTAGGCGGAACTCTGGGGAACTGGGTACAAGGCACACCTTACCCCATGTTCGACAATGCCGACATTGCCAATTCGTACAACATTGCCTATTTCCCAACTATCTATTTGATTCACCCGGACAAAACGGTGGAGGAACTCAATCAGTTGAGCGCTACTGGACTGTGGACCAAAGCCAGCCCGTTCGTTGGTAATATTCCTCAAAACTGGGGCAAAATCAGCAAGTTTGACGCCGGTGCGCGCACTTTGGAATTTTGCGGCACCCAAACCATCACACCACGTTTTGATTTTACCAACCTCGGTACCAGCGAAATCACGACCATTGAAGCCGAATTGCGCTGGAATGGCACGGTGATCCAAACCGTTGAATTTGAAGGCGATATCAAAGTACTCGATTTGGAAAGCATCGAATTCGACGCTTTTGACGTCACCAGTGTTGGTACACTTACCGCCGAAATCACGAAAGTAAACGGCGTTGAAAATGGCCAGGCGTCCGTTTCGGAAGTGAATTTTGTGGCACCGCCAACAACGTACAAAACCAACCAGGTGGAAGTGCGCATTCGCACGGACAACAACGCCAAAGATATTTATTGGGCGGCTTACGACGATAACAACGTATTGATTGCCGAAGGTGGTAACCTGCTCGTAGGCCCTAACGGCGGTGGTCAGTTCCCCGGCGGTGCACCGAGCGATCCATCGGCTTACCCCAATAACGCCAATCGCCGCGATACCTTAAATATCCCCGCTACTTGCTTTTCATTTGTGTTGGTGGACGGCACTGGTAACGGTTTAGTGGCACCGGGCAATATCCGTTTGTTGAACATGGACGGCACCAATTTCCGGGGTATTTCGGGCAATTACGGTGCGCGTTTCAGCGAGGCTTTTGCGGAATCAACCGTTGGTATCAACGACGTGAACCACTTTTCATCGTTGACCGTAGCCCCGAACCCCGCCGCCGAAACCATGATTGTTTCGTACGATCTGGGTGTTACCGCCAAAGTAAACCTTACGGTAATGAACGCCATTGGTCAGGTGGTGTACGAGCGCAAAGGTGCGTTTGCGGCATCGGGTGAACAGCAATCCGAAATTTCGGTGGCGCAATACGCCAATGGTTTGTACTATCTCCAGTTGAAAGCGGAAGACGGTAGTATGGTGGCCAAGCCGTTTGTGGTGGTGCATTAATGCCCGCAACGGTATAGGAGGTCGTCTTGTAAAAAGATACTTCAACGGTTCGGTGTTCGGTGTTAAAAACATCGAACACCGAACCGTTGAAGTGTCAGGTTACGAGAAGGCCTCTTTCTATTAATGCTTATGCCTCCGTCGCATTCATTCCCAAATAAACCCCATTCGTCCAGCCAAAACCATCCTGGTTGGGGTATTCGCCCCCGCCGGCGGTTTGGCTGATGTCCACGACGTTGTATTTTTCCATCATTTTACCCGTTTCGGCGTAGGTTTTTTCGTTCAAAGCCACCCAACGTTGGCGCAATTGGTCGGCTAATTCATAATGGTTGTATTGCAGCAATCCCCGGTAGGTCATCCATTGGAGGGGTGCCCAGCCGTTGGGCGCGTCCCATTGTTGGCCGTTGGTGCACCGGGTAGTGACTACGCCGCCGGGTTGCAAAAATTGTTCGGCAATCTGCGTCGCCACCAACGTTGCCTGCTCCGGCGAGGTCATTTGGAAAAACAAAGGAAACACCGCCGACAGGTTCCAATGGCCGGTCGTGCGCCGTTCCGGCCACAAATAATCAAAATAAAAACCTTCGTTGGTGTCCCAGCAATAGCGTTCAATGGCCAATCGGCGGCGGCGCGACCGCTCCTTCATCACATCGGCCGGGGTGCGGTCGGGTAATTGGCGGTAAATATCGAGCAGCGTTTTTTCCAAAAAATACAACAAACAATTCAAATCCACGGGTACCACATCGGTCGTGCGGATGGTCGCCATGTCCTGCGGATCGGCAAACCACCGGCTGCTAAAATCCCACCCGGACTCGGCCGCCGCCCGGATGTGCCGGTACACTTCCGGTTCCGGCCGCCCCGATTGCTGCGCCAAATGCACATCTTCCACCCAGGCTTCGGGCCGGGGCGTATCGCGGTCGTCCCAGTAACGGTTCAGCACCGATCCATCGGGCATCCGGACGGTGCGGCGCTGCGCGGGCTGTTCCTCCGATAATTGCGCTTCGCCCGCCATCCAAAATGCGTATTCTTTTTCCAATTGCGGCCGGTAATGCAACAAAGTGCCGGGGCCTTTGATGTCGGCCAATAAATGCACCATCAGCGCAAAAAACGGCGGTTGCGACCGACTGAGGTAATAGGTTCGGTTGCCATTGGGAATATGGCCCGTTTGGTCAATCAGGTACGCGAAATTGTCCACCATTTGCGCGATTAAATCCGTTTTTCCGGCTACTTTTAACCCCAGCATGGTAAAATAACTGTCCCAATAATACACTTCCCGAAACCGGCCGCCCGGCACAATGTACGCTTGCGGCAGCGGAATTAAGGTGCCGGTTGGCGCCTCGTCGGTGGCGGGTTCGCGGCGCAACACCGTCCAGAGTTGTTCCAAATGTTCCGTCAGCGGTCTTTGGCCCGATTCGTAGCCGGTTTCCGGTTGTTCGGGCGCGGCAAAATGCGTTTCCACGAACGATTTCAGGTCAAAATCAGGGGCAGATTGCGCTTGTTCCCACGCTGCCACAATGGTTTCGGGCGGCGACAACGGCACACAATCGGGGAAATATTTGGAATCCGGAAAAATGCCGCTGGCTTGCACGGCTTCGTACAGCGGCGAAAGGTCTTCGATGTGGAAATACTTATTCATGGGCGGTGGGTGTTTGTTGTTTTTGGAAAAAATACAATCCCGCAATCAAAATGGAAATGGGCACCAACGAAAAATAAAACGCCGTTTGTCCGCCAAAATGTTCAAAAATGTTCCCGGTAACGATGGAACCCGTGGTGCCACCCAAAGCCGAAAACACAATAATCAGACCCGACATCAGGCCGTGTTTTTGAACGGGCAACGCCGTGAGAATCAGCGAATTAATAGCAGGGTACACCGGCGCGAGGAACAAACCAATGAGCGGAAAAATAAACGCTGCCAACGGTGCATCGCCCCAGCCCGTTATGGGTTGGCCTGTACTCTTCCCGGCCAAAGGCACTGCCACCAACACCAACGCGCCCGCCAGTAAAAGGCAGGTCGTGAGCACGGCGTACCAACTGAATTTTTTGAGCAAAAGCCCCGCCACAAAACGCCCCAATGCCGTACTTCCGGCCAAAATACTGGCCATCTGAATGCTCAACGTGGTGGGCAACGCCAATACTTTATTGTTGTAGGTGGGCAGCCAACTCATGATGCTTTGCTCCACCAACACGTAAAAAAACGCGCAAACCACAAAAATCAACACAATGGGAACGGCCATCAGGCGGAACATTTGGGCAAAATCCGCCAGCGATATGGCCGCATTTTGTTCTACTTTTAACGACGATTCGTCCAGCGGGGCCGATAACAACAGCACAAACGCGGCGGCCGCAATCGCGCCCAGCAGGTAATACACCCGCAGCCATTCGAGCGACTGCGGATTGTTGTCGTCCATGTAAAAACTAAACACAAAATAACCCGCCAATACCCCGATCATAAAAAACGACTCAATAAAACTCATCATGCTGATGTGCTCTTTTTTGTCGGCGGTAATGAGGCCAATGGTGCCGTACACCGACATTTTGATGAGCGCAAAACCCGATCCGACGAGCGCAAACAGCAGTTTGGTGGCCCAAAACTCCGGCAACGAGGGCAACAAAAAGCACCCCGCCGTTACAAAAGCCAGGGCCAGCAACATGGCGCGTTTGTACCCGATTCGGGTGATGTACGACGATAACAAAAAGGAAACAAAAGCAATGCTCAGGTCTTTAAAAGCCTCCAGCACCGAGGCCGAACCCTCCGATACCCCAAAATTGCGTTGTACCTGTAAAATAACCGTTCCCACGCTGTTTAACAGAATGGCGAACACAAAATAGTTCAGAAATAAGGATAGTTTGATTTGCCAGTTGCGCATTTTCGTTGAATTTGTTAAATCTGTTAGCGGGTAAAGGTATGAAAAACCGATACAAAAAAAGTGTACACTCCATTTACGGGAATGTACACCTTTTGATCTACTTTATAACTTAACAAAAATACGGGCGGGCCAACTACTGTTCAACGGCTTTTTTGAGCAAACTCAAACCCTGCGCGTTGGTTTTTTCCATCCCGGCTTTTGCGTTAAAAAGCCACATAAAAAACGCATCCACTAAACCGGATTGCACTTTAAAATCTTGTTTTACCTCGATTCCGTTGGGCGTTTCGGCAAAATAATAATCGAAGGTAGGTTTGGCCACAAATGGTTTTTGAATGTCGCATTTCATCCCGATGAATTTGAACGTGTCAACTTTCACAATTTCCTGGTAGCCCAAATCTTTACCACCGTTGCCATCCCAGTGGTATTGGGCGCCCACCGCACCGTCGGTGCCTTTTACTTCGTATTTTTGAGTGGGATCTTCGGCCAAAAAAGGCGACCATTTGGGGAAGTTTTTTAGGTATTTCACCATGTCAAATACTTCTTCTTTGGTGCCTTTTATGGTTACAGAACTAACAATCTGGATATTGGTGAGGCCGGATGCTTTGTAAAAACCAAAGGCTAAAAATGCGATAATGGCGGCGGCTATAATGGAGATAATCATTTTTTTGTTCATTTTGAATTGAATTTAAGCGATAATGCGAATGTTTTTTGAAAAATTGGGTGGGGTTACATGGGTTGAATGGCGCGTACCTCCACGGTGCCGCCCACGGACAGGATGGGGCAGTTTTTGGCCATTTCGGCGGCTTCCAGAAGGGAGTTCGCACTGATAATCATATTGCCGCCCAGCGTTTGGCGCTCGGCAATGTGGATGCCTTCACCAACGGACCGGTCGGCGAAAATTTGCAGGCCCTCAAAACCCAATTGGTGGGTACTGACGAGTTTTTCCTGAATGGCCATGTTGCCAATAAAGGCGCCCCATTGCTGGTGCATTTCGTTCATGTCGGCCTCGGTGGGCTGGTACTCGGTGCTTGGTTCGTAGCGGAACAAAAGCATAAATTCTTTTTTGCTTACCATTGTAAATGTGTTTTAGTTTTTAACAACGGTGCAAAGGTAGAGGGCGGTTATGGGGCCCATCTTGTCCTATGGCAAGAAAGCAATCAGGCGGTAATTTTTTTAAAAATAGCCCAATGTAAAAAAAGAATGGTGGGCGGCGCAAAGGCCGGAATGATACAAAACGGGAAGAATGCCAGCGCATCAACGCCCATTGCGCCGGTGTTGATGGAGATTTTGGTTAACACATTGGCGGTAATGGCCGTAAACAGGATATCGGCAGCCCCAAACAGGTTCCAATAAAAGGTTAACCGCCGGGCGTATGGTTTTTGTTGTTGAATGGCTTTCGCCACAAAAATACTGCTCACGGCAGTCAGCATATCGCCAACTCCCGCGATAAAAGCAAAGGGTTTAGGCAGGGCATCGTGTACGGCCAGCAAAATAAAAAACACCCCAATGAGGCGGAAAACATGCAGCCGGACGAGACTTTCCAACGGCGCATTTTTTAAAATATTTTGGTAAATATTGTTGTTTAGCAACCCGCCAAACAACAACAGCGCGTACGGGAAAGTCGTCAACAGAAGTACCCGGGGCGGAAAAGAAACCCGGTTAAACCATCCATTGTGGCTCGCCAGGGCAATATACGCCAGGTACAAAACGAAAAACAAGGCAACTGCCCCAAATGCCCGGTGTTGTTGCAATCGAGTGGCTTCCCGGCGCACAAAAAGGGTAATCAGCACAAAAGGCAGGGGAATAGCGATCAAAAAAGCAATCGAGATCCATTGCGGAAGGGGGTATTGGACGAGGGTATTCATTTTGTATCGGCTATTTCTTTTCTGATTCTACTCAAAGAGGTATCGGTGATGCCCAAATAAGTCGCAATTTGTTTCAGTGGGACGTTTTGAATAATATCCGGTTTTGATGCAAGCAGGTTCAAATACCGGTCTTTGGCCGGATCGGCAATCACCGAAACCGTATGGTTTTTTAACTCAAAATAATTGTTCACCAGGCGGGTTCGGCCCACCTCCCTGAATGCCTCAATGTTGAACAATTTCATAAAATTTTCAAAAGTAATTTTCCAGGCAACGCACGGGGTAATCGCCTGAATATTTTCGCGGCATTTGGTTTTTAAAAAATAAGAATGCCAGTCAATCACAATATCGCCGGTGCTAAAAAATTTGGTGCTGATATCGTTGCCCTCCAAGTCTATGGCGTACGACCGGGCATAACCGGTTTGCATAAAATAGTAAAAATTGGCCGTGGTGTTTTCCTTTACTAAAAAGTCATTTTTAGCAAATTCTACGCGCTGGTACTGACTTAATATATGGGTTAACTGTTCTTGGGTAAAGTTCTTTTCGTTAAAAATGGTGGTCAAAAAATGTTGTTCCTGCATAATGTAATCGCTGCCTTTTCGTGCTGCACAAAGGTTAAAAATCGGTTGTTTGATAATAGTTCAGCGCGTAAAGGTATAAAAACCGCGCTGCGTAAAACCCCAAAAACACGGGTTAAGTTTTTAGGAATCCCGCACGGTGTACAACTTGTTGGCCCAAAGCACCACGCACAAACACCCGATGCACCAATGCCGCAACGGCGACCGCCAGCGCAATAATCCGGCCAGCATGTACGCCGCCAGCACGATGGTCGTTAGCCAAGCCCGGAAAAAGCCTACTCGCCACACCATTCGTACGCTCGTGCGCACGGGCGCGGGAACTCCAAATATCAACAACGGAAACAAAAACAACAATTGCACTTCAATGGCGTAAAAAACGGCAAGAAACAAACCCATTTGCGCCCAAAAAGGCGTGGGCACCGCAAAAGCCAACGCCGCGCCCGCCGCACTGATGCCGTACTTCCACCAACCATAACGCTCCCACCGCACGGCCACCGGGAATGGCGGTACTGAACCGTGCAATGCCCCGTACGTGCCGTGCATCCAGCGCGCACCGTTGGTAAATAGTTGGGAAAATGATCCGGGCCGCGCAGCCGCAACCAAAAGGGCCGCGTGGCTTTTTTCGAGGGTGAAAAAAGCCGCCCGACCCTGGTCTAAAAGTCGAAAAGCCAACAAAAATGAATTAATTATGCGCACTCGGGAACTGCTCATACCCTAAATCGGTTATGCCCCCCCGAGAAGATGTGGAAGCGTGCTGCCCAACCCCAAACGCCCAAAGGACACCCTAAGACGCCCATAAAAACCTTGGCGGGGCGGCACGCGCCACATTGAATATTCGCTGAAAGGGCTAATCAAGTTCAAATAAACGGTAAGCCCGGATAACTTTTACCATTTCTTCCTCGGCATTTTTTACGTCGGAATAGCCATTTTCGGCAAATGCCTTTACCCAATGCTCCCATTTTGTATCTTTTTCCTTCACCAGGGTTTGCGCCCAACGGGTCGCCGACAACTGGCTGCTGGCATCCCGGAAACTATCCCAGGGTTTGGCGTATTGCCGGAAACAAGTGCTGCCTATTTCGATGCGTTCGCCATCCCAATTGCTGCCGCACAGCCGGGCAAAATAATTATGGCCTTCGCCCACAATGGCGCGTTGGCCCGCGTGGCTGTTGACATAAGCCAAGGCCAAAAACGCCGATGCGGGTATCTTGTATTTTTCGTGTTCCCCTTTGGCCACTTTGCCAAACCGAAGCAAAAACGACTTGGCATCGGGGGCGCTAATGTCGGGCATCGGAATGCTCGTTCCGCCCGTAGCGGCTTCGTTTCCCACCCCAAACAACGATTGCCCCGCTTTGTCGGCAGCCGGTGCCTGCGTAAATTTTTCCTGCGACGGCAGTGCCTCCGCCTTAAAGTAGGTTTTTATTTCTTTTCGAAAATAGGCCATTCCCAAAATGACCAAACCTACAACAAACCAATTTTTTTTAACAAACTGAACCATAGCATAACGATTATTGAAACGGCGAAATTTAATAAACTGATTGATAATCAAACGCTTTAATGACTTTTGTCTCATCTTGAAACATTTTTTGTTGCAAATGTAATACTTTTTGTTTCAAATGCGCAAGAGGAGGGAAACAATTTTTTTTAGACCTTAGACGGAAGACCTTAGACATAAGACTTCTGCTATCTGCTATCATACATCATCAATCATATATCAAAAAACCCACGGTGTTGAGCGATAGCCGAAACATACTGGCACAA
>Ga0075154_10003067_pt1 | contig 10726 bp, 3 predicted proteins | sample JI71714BDNA_FD_70965 | JGI IMG/M metagenome (GOLD analysis project Ga0075154, IMG submission 70965) | Wastewater effluent complex algal communities from Wisconsin, to seasonally profile nutrient transformation and Carbon sequestration -... | ecosystem: Engineered > WWTP > Effluent > Algae...
AAAAAAATTAACAAGAAAATTCAGTGGGAACAACCCACTCCACAAGGGGCAAAGTACTAGAGTATCTTGAAATGTCCATTGATCACAGACAGAAAGGGAAGGTAAGGTTCTCCATGAAGGAATACATTAAAAAATTTCTGGAGAAACACCACCCAACATGAATGGGACAGCCAATACACTGGCAGCTAACCACTTTTTTTAATGTAAATGAAGAAACAAAAATACTGCCACATGACAAAGCAGAGCTATTCCATCACATAGTGGTGCAATTACTATACTTATGCAGGCGGATTAGTGAGGACATACAAACTGCCATACCTTTCTGCAAGAAAGAGTCAAATGCCCAGGTGAGGATGACTATAAAAAACTAGCAAGGGTAATCCCATACCTTAGGGATACACAAGACATCAAGTTAGTGGTGGGTTAACAACTTATATGCTGTGCACCCAGACATGAAGAGTCATACAGGTTTACTCATGTCAATTGGTAAAGGATGTATGTACACATCTTCAAACAAGCAAAAATTGAATACTCAAAGGTCTAGATGAAGCTGAGCTTGTACCAAGACAGCAAAAGCACAATACTGGTGTCAGAAAACGGGGGGCTATCAAGATGCAAGAGAACAAAACACTCAATGTAAGGTATTTCTTTGTGATGGACAAGATACAAAAGGAGAGGTCAAAGTAACATACTGCCCCATGGAGAACATGCTCACAGACTTCTTCACTGAACCTTTTCAGGGATTGGCAAAAATGCATGACATGATTCTCAATCTGCCCTCCAACAAAAATTGATGGAGTGCACATGAGTGTGTTGGCGGATCCAAAAAATAAAAATAAAAATAATGGGGTTAAAACACTAGTGGTCAATGGACGCCAGTGATGACAAAAAAGAAAGTGATTTGAAATAAGAAAGCAAATTTTTAAAAACTGGAAAATTTCAGTCTAGCTCATAATTTTAATTTTATTAGCTTACATTAGACAAAATTTAACTGTGAATTCAACACATGGGCTAAACTGGGTGTTCTTGACAAATGATAGGCAGAAGGGCTAAACAGGGAGTTCTTGCCAAATGATAGGCAGAAGGGCTAAACTAGGAGTTCTTACCAAATGATAGGCACATGGACTAAACAGGGAGTTCTTGCCAAATGATAGGCAATTATAGGCATATTGGCTAAACAAAGAGCTCTTTCCAAATTATAGGGCTATAGCCAACTCGAATCAATCCAAAAGCATGAATTGGCTTTAGCATTTTGTCTGTAGAGAAATTTCAATTTAAAACAGAAAAATGGCGGAGCACAAGTTTCTGCGCATCTCTTAAACCTTCCCAGAAACATTGTCACAAACTTATTTTTTCTTTCCTGAGGTCTTTCCAAGCTCAATCAATCCTAGCAGAGTTTGGTCTCCTAAAGATTCAAAAGGATCAGTGTCCCATTCTTCAAGGATTGATATATCGAATTCTCTCGGAATTTGGTCAGGGAGTCGTGTTTTGCATTGAGCAGAAGATCTACTATGCTCTTCACGATGTTCGTCGTTACAATGAAGTTCCTTACATTCATATCGACTGGGCCACAAGGTTTCTCCATTTGAGTCTGCAGACTCTGGCGAGAGCTCTTGATAGCATTCAACTCGGTCGTTCACTATAAAATCTATGTGAGGATTGCCATCATGCGGTCGATGTATTATGGCGCGATGGCCGCACTTTCCCATGAGCCGGTGCAAATGGCGACCTCCTAACACGCACTCATTCGTTACATTTGATTGATCCTCTGTGGTGTTACTACTTGCTTTTTGATCTTTTGTACTGGCACAAGATAAGTTATAAAGACCACCCGCACCAGATATTGTGTCTTTCAGACGCTCAACACGTTCCAATTCCTGTTTGGCTGCTCGAGCAGCTATTTCGATGTATATAGGCGAATGCTGCATGAGTTCTTCTGCTGAAAATCCTGCCTGAGACATTAGGCGCTGAAGCAAAGAGGCGTTTTCAGTCTGATGACTGGTCAACACCAATTGAATGCGTAAGTCACTTGTATTCTGGACTTGGTTGTCAAAAGTAGCTGCGCTGAGTGTAGAGTCAGTTTTCGGACGCTTTTTGTTGCAACCATAATCTTGTGCTTGTCTTTTCATCAAATTGGTTTTCATTCCTTCTCTAATTTGAGCTTGTAGCGCACCATTAGCTAGATTGGGATCCGGTCTTGATTCGACATTTTTGTCATTTGAAAGAGATGAGACTTGTGAACTAAGGCAATTATTGACAAGGAATTGTCCTTGGTTGCTTAGTACCATCGAGTTGGGTGCACCCTTCTGATAGTAAGTTTTGATAAGGTATTCATTCAAAACTTTTTGTTGCCGCACACAGCTTTTATAGATGTCTTCACGACCTTCTTGTTGCATCAGTTCTTTCGCATCACTTTCAGTCGAGGCTTGTGCCATATCTCCTCGAGATTTTAATCTTCCGGCAAGCAAGGCTTGCAAAGCATGCTGGTTCATTCCTGCCATACCACCTGCCAGGGCAGCGATATCAATGCTAACCTTCTTTTGTTGCGATAATACACCTTGTCCACAGTGCAAGTTCAGAGCCTTATGTAAATTGTGGATGGTTCCGCCTAATAGGCCGTCACCTAGATCTGTCTGACTCGATCTATTATTCTTCAAGTTCTCTAGAATACAAATAACATCAGAATTTGTTTTGCTCACGTTTTTAGGAGCAGCTGAACAAGAGCGTTGTTGCATCACTTCATGGATTAGCTTCGTATGGGATTTAGTAAATACCTGCTTTGACGAGTCTTCATTTGAAGCAGAGTGCGGCTGTCTCATATCTTTTTTGTGCAATGAAGAGTTTGGACTACCATCTTGGCACCTGTGTGCAGCTTCACTATTGTCTTCGTCTGAAGTAGTGCTTCCAATGTCGATTGAAGATCGACAAAATGATTTCTCTCGACCCTTAGTGTCTTCTTCATTCTCTGCTTTATCATAGACGTCACATGAATGTTGATTGTTGATCTCAACACGAGTGCGCTCAGAAAATTCTGAAACATGATTAACACCTGTTTGACCTTGACGGACAAGCCGTAATCGACGAGATAGTTGGTTTTTCCTTTGGCTTACTGTCACACCATGAGCATCTTCGTTGCGTGAGACATCGAAGCCTCCAATCTTAAGAGCTTCAGTCAAAGTTAATTTCGGATTTTCGAGCCGTGCAGCGACAGCCCTATGCATGCGGGGGTCTCCTCTTCTACCCTGTCAGTTTCAACGTGCGGCAGAACAGCATTGCGCGGAATAATGAGAAAAGGAGCATTCATGAAGCTCACCTAACAATCAAAAGAAATAAACTAACCAGTTTAGGTCCGTCGTTAGACATGGACATGCACTCCAAGTCATGGGTCGAATCATCAGACTTGCTCCTCAAAAGTCCTCCATCTGATTCATTTGTCGTCATTGCGAAATGGTATGCTTGTGTTGTCGTTTGGATGTCTTGGGCGTATATTCAACTGAAGTTGGTGAAGGCCTTGCCTTCGTCCTGTGCTACCATTGATGTTTCATTTCTCTTTCGAGAAGGAAACATGACGATCTTATAAATTGCGTAGTCCGCATCAAATGTCCTGATAGATAAACTGTATACTGTTGTGTGTTATCTACTTGTGTGGTAGTTTTTTTGTTACGCTATTTTGTATGGAGTAGGATACCCCTTTGTTAATAAGTAGAGACGTTAGACTTTTACTCACAGTTGCTTTATTCAACGTTTCATGCTGGAAAAATCAATGTCCTGCCTCGATTGATGATGCGAATGATAATTGGTCAAGAAACTGGAGTTCTCACACCGTAAATTTATCCTGTATGTCCATGTTCGCCAAAAGAATACAAGCGTTATGCAAGTTTTACACTCATTTCAGATTGGATGATTCGATGCTGATCGGTGTGAGCATTTGACCAAGGAACACTGATTAAGTTAGGGCCACAGACCAGAAAAATCACATCAAATTAAAAATGTCAAACCTTCAGATATGAAAAATAAAGCAAATGTTCTGTTAGGTATGTTTAATTGCTTATCATATTTTAAATTTTTATTATTTTCGTAGAATAACTTTCTCAGATAACTTTTTTGTTATTTTAGTCCTTAATTTTATTGTTAATGGACAGATAGTTGTTATAAATCAGACACTTCTAAATCAGATAGTTCTTTTTCAGACACATCTAAATCAGATAGTTGTTCTAAATCAGACAATTATTAAAATGTTCTGTTAGGTATGTTTAACTGCTTATCATATTTTAAATTTTTATTATTTTCTTAGGATAACTTTCTCAGAAAACTTTTTTCTTATTTTTGTCCTTAATTTTTATTGTTAATGGACAGATAGTTGTTCTAAATCAGACACTTCTTAATCAGACAATTTTAAATCAGATAGTTCTATATCAGACATTTCTAAATCAGACTTGTCGAAATGCTTTAACTTTTAACCCTTTAAATGCCCATGATTAATCAATCAGGAGCTGTACTTTAGGAAGCCCGACGATACGTTCATACGCAATTCTCAATTTCTTTAATACCTTACATCTTTCAATAATCTTCTTTGAAAGTATTAATTTAGAACCATGAGCTCTGATACCAGCAGTGATTCAGACGAGTCGGATTCAGAGTTTGACTCCTTAACCAACGGACTACTGAATAACGACACTGCAGGACGGGGATTCGAAATAAGCGACGGTGACTTTTCACCTCCGGTTGGCTCGTGGGAAGAACGACAGCGAAGGGCGCGGTCCTTGAGGCTCTTCATTATGTTTCTAACTATGATGTTGCTGATGGATGACCCAGAAGAACACGCACGTCAGCAAAAGTTGAGGCAACAACAACTTCAGGGTGGAGGATCCACCGCGCGAAAATTTGCTTTACAGCAGAACCGCTTACGCGAGCAACTGAGGCTGAAAGAACTCAAGGAGTTATATGGTAATCAGTCACTGGAGGAGATTGATGCCCTTTTGTCGAGTGAGATTGGCTTGATAAGAAAGACTCTAGTACAGCATGATCGATTTATAGATCTTGACAAAAAAAATATTGAGCTGGCACAGCACACTTGGTCAGTTTTGAAAATGGCAAAACCTGAAAGTAAGAAATCTTCCGTAGAACAAATGCAAAGGGAAAGTGAATCCAGCACAGCCATTCCAGACAAAGGCTTTCAACAGACACGGCACGAAATTGATGAAGATTCACAGCAGGTCACTAAGCCAAACGTGCCTCTTACAACATATTACTATTACCCGAGCAACGCAACAGGATACTATCGCGGATCATGGTCAGTTTCACGTTACATTTCTGATGTTGATTACACAACTTTTTCAACCTCGTCCACAGAGCTTTCCGTCAACCAATATTTTATGATGCGCGAAAAGAGATCCTCGGAACATCTCAATTTGTGGGTATTGCCTCCTGGGTGCCAACTTAGAAGTGCTTTCGCGTCAAATATAACTAGAGCGCCGTCCGTGGATGTCAGGAAAAATTTCACAAAAGCATCACAGGAGGGCGAATCTTCTACAGATAAACTTGGAACGAATCCAAGTCGGTCCGGCTTTCGTGCTTTTGTTCCGGATTTAAGTTGTACCTTTACTAAGGACGATGCGAAAAGTTTTAAGCACGCTTCACATTTGAGTTCTCACTCAGAACATGCTCGACATCCTTCAGTTTCTATAAATGCCCCAAAGGGTCGACTGGCACTGCAATTGACCATGAAAAAGATGCCCAACGTTAACAGTACTGTCTTGAGACTTGTCGAGGGATATATAAGACTCATAGATGACGACCAATCAGGTTTTTTGGTAGGAACAAGTTATAAAGAGAATTTACAGATTGCCTCATCCTATGATATCTCTCTAAAATCTAACGATGACTCCAAGAATGTTGGTGATAGCTTAGATCCAAGAGACGAGCCAGTAGAATCAACTAGCGCTAAGGAAGAAGTTGAAAAGCAAAGAAATCATCCAGTACGCAATGAAGGAAAAACAAGATACACAAATGCAAATTTGCGACGAGTAATCGGAGAGAACCACGGAGTTTTGCACATTGCTGTTAAAGGCGTCTTTATTCCGTCCCTTGGGACCATGCGCCTTGTGGGAAATACGCCTGAAGGGAGATCAGCCTTGGTTATAAGAAAAAACCAAGAACCGGATGTTAAGTCGGATCTGCCCGTTTTAGAAAGAAGATTCAACGTTGCAAACAAACCTTCTCAACAAAATGACTTCGTTCGCCATCTAAACGAAAAAGCTGGCATAAATGTGATGCATTCCGTTTCAGGCGATTCACAACCAGCGATTCATACGGCAGAACTTTTCTCGAATTTTGTTGCATCAACTACCGAGTGTTTGCTGAGCAGGCTCATGATTGAATGGGAGTCGCTGGTGGATTTGATTGACCCAAATCGGCTTTGGACGGAACATTACGTTTACTTGGATGTCGATGCCCAACTTCCTGATGTAGACTCCATTTGGCATGTTTTGCACCAGGATTACAGTAGTGAAAAATTTTCCTTCTCCTCTTGGGATAATTTGCAGAAGAGCTCTAGATCAGTCAAGGTTAACCGTCAAAATCCTTTGAAACGCAATCCATGGCTCTCTTGGATGAAGCTTTCCAAACATCGCTCACTCTATCAGCATTATTTGGGAGATAACATGAGTTCAAATTCTGTTCTTAGTGAGATTCAAAAATCTCTCACTCAGCCAGAAAGTGATGTACTTGATTCCCCGAAAATTTCACCTCTGTGGTTGCCTCAGACATCGGGTACCAAATCACCAGGAAACTCCCTAACTCCTTGCGAGTTTGAAATCATACTTGACATTAACCCAATGCTTTTTATTTTTGTTCCTGGAGAAGAGGAGAATTCTAGCGACGACCTTGACGGGTATAGACCTCCACCTAAAGAACATGAACAAGTACGCTCCGGGCCTAAACCTGAAGAAGAACAGGAGCTTGTTTCATCGCTTACAGGGACATTAGTTTCACACAATTGTCAATTCTCAGCCAACTTAACAGCAAGGTCGCAGCGCGTGAATTGGGGATCAATCACAAACAAGGCCATCAACTATACTTTTATCATGATGCTCGTGAGCTTATCTCAAATTGTTTTGTTACTAAGACAACTCATACATTCGCAATCACACTCCATGGCCTCACGTGTTTCTATGCTTTCCATAGGATGGATGTGCATGCTCGACGCGCACTGGTTTATGGTACACATTCTTTTTTGTTTGGTAATGCAGCCCCTCTTTACGGCATTTGCATCGGTGGCCTTTTTCAAGCTTTTGATGTTCTGTGTCCTTGAGATGAAGTACATGCAAATCATATATCAAGCAAGACAAGCCTCATCAGGCGATAACCCTACTGCAGAGAGAATGCGTCGACAGCTCGCTGTTATTCAAGCCAGATTTTACGCTGGTGTCACAGGGACATGTCTACTTTATTGGATACTGCAGAAATACTGGGCTTTGATTGTAGTTTTACTACATTCTTTTTGGGTTCCGCAAATCGTACGGAATGCTATAACAGAGGCAAAGCGTCCTTGTCATCCGCATTTCTTGTTTGGTATGAGCATAACTCGCGTTCTGGCACCGATTTATATTTTTGGGGTTCGCGACAATTTCGTTCGTGAGATAAATCCGGAATTCCCAGAGAGCGCTTTAATTTGTTATGCTTTAATTATGTGGGTGGGCTTGCAAACTGCTGTACTCTATTTGCAGAGTAAGTTTGGAGCCAGATTTTTTGTTCCTGCAAGGTTTTTGCCGCCAAAGTTTGATTATGGCCGACCCATACCTTCATCGTTGCTTCAGTCAAGAGCATCAAGTAGGGAGGCGAATAGTTCTGGGGATATCGAGCTCGGTTCCACAGGCTCTGCCAATCGAAGTTGTCGTGCCAGCGGTATCAGGAATAGGAATGGTGGAACGCCCTCGGTTCACACAACTGCTGACAACATGGTCAATACCAGTGAAGATGAGTCGCCTAACACTCTAGATTGTGTGATATGCTACAGCCCAATCGATCCTATTGACAGACGGGGTTATATGCTAGGCCCATGTGATCACATTTTTCATCGACGATGCTTGGAGCAATGGATGGAAGTAAAGATGGAGTGCCCAACCTGCCGGTCTGATTTGCCCCCTTTGTAGAAAATCCAAGATTCAATAGGAATATTAAAACATTAAGTTGAGAATGTGGCGAAAATGATAACATATTTTAGATGTTCAGTCAAGCCCGATTTGATTGCCCATGGAGCAGTTCAAGAATTATTTTATTAATCCCTTGGTTCCGCTTGTTTATTGTGCTTAAGCATAGTATGCACACACTTCTAAAGCTACCAAGACTGTCTAGATATGAGAAGAGGTGATGCTGGCCTGCGAGCACAATAATGAATACTCCGAAGATTAACCATCTTGCTCTTAATAAAACGTCTGCAGCTCCAGAGCCCCTAGCTAAGGGATGCAAAGAGAAATTGCAGATAATGTTCACAGTTTAGTGGGAATACTACAGTATGTACGTGAAAACTCTCGATTGGTAAATGTGCGCGTTTATATCACAATTCATAAAGCTCTAATAAAGTTGCTTTTGTGCATTAGACAATATTGCAAGAATAATGTGTATGAAGATGAACTACTGATTATCAAACCAATTGGAGAATTTAAATTGACTGTTGTTCTGTTAATGCCGATTTGCAGGACTTAAGGCTTTTGGATGATCAAGATCCTATTTGTGTTTTAAATTACGCTGGATTTGTTATTTTTCAACTGTCAAGATTTGTACAAGAAAATTACAAACAGAAATTGCAACTTGAAAGCAAAAACTACGATGCTCTAAGCATGTCCTTTCGAGAATTCCTACCAATTAAACACTTGGTGGAGGAGTCTCTTCTGAAGAAATTACAACTTTCAGGACAATTGTATTGGAAGACAATCTGGGAGCACTAACACTTTCTGGATAGATGACTCCAGGTTGTATATCTGATGCAATGCAACCACTGGTTTCATTCGCAGACCACACAATAGTAAAGTATTGAAAATCGATACAAGTGAGCAAAATCTGACATAATCACAAAGGTATGATAATGTCACCATTTTAATTAAGTTCGGAAATTATTATGTGGATTGTAGTGAAAATTTTCAAGAGAGGGTGAATTTATGAATGACAGACCTAGCTGTGCGAGTGAATTCGCAGATATTCCTAAAGAAAAGTTGTACGAGCTTGATCTTAACACGAATATTCAGAGTATTTTAGTCAGAGTATGAACGGAATTTTACAAGGTGTGCTTGGTCGATTTACTTCAGTTAGTATCTGAGAAATCCTTAAGAATACAGTTAGTCCTGTAAAGAAGACAGAAGCTCATACAGGTACTCCAGGAGACAATAATAACAAAGTCGACGATTCATAGAAAGTATGAATATGTGCTCCAAAATTACTCTTGCATGGCACAAATCTTAGTTTCAGCTTGTTGTCACATACTTTTCACAAAGCCATGTATTGATCTTGAATGTCTTGAAACTTAAGTTCATGTGTGCCTTGTCTTATTTTTTCTTCTGTTGTAGATCATTACAGCAACAGTGTAGATAAATTTCTCGATGTAATTCAAATGTAATTCAATATCCCCATTGAATCCATTTTCCTTTTCATATCTACTCAGGTAGGCTGATGACTTGGTTCTTGAAGACTGTATCACAGAAGGACAGAAACACATTGTAAAGAAACATGGGTCCATCCAGTACATATTCAGTCTATACTATGTTGTTCATGCAGAAGATCTATACTTGTTTGTTGTGAACTGATGAGTTCTCAGGTAATTTGGGATAGCTACTCACTTCTCAAACAGTGCACTAAATTACTCTACAGTCAGTATTCAGTCTTCACTAGGTTTTTCATGCAGAAATTCTATACTTGTTTGTCATGCACCAATGGTTCTCACGCAATTTAGGCTCTCGGGACATACAACTCCTCACTCCTCACTTTCCAATGAACTGCATTACTCTACCACAGATATTCAGTCTTCACTAGATTGTTCATACATAAGCTCCATACTTCTTTTTTATATGCCAATGGGTTCTCAGGAAATTTGGGCGTTTGGTACCTAATAAGCTCCTTACTTTTCAAACAGCGCACTACATCTTTCTCCATTATACATTCAGTCTTCACTAGATTGTTCATGCATGGAATCCAAAAATGTTTCTTATGCACTATGTGTTCTCAGGCAATTTGGGCTCTACATCACGCTCCAGTAGATATTCAGTCTTTTCAAGATTGTTCATGCAAAAAAATAAAATCCATATTTGTTTGTCTTGAGTCAATGGGTTATCAAGCAAATTTGGCTTGTGAAAAGTGCACTGAATCACTCTACAGCTCCTCACATCTCAAACACCTGTTATCCCTCCCAGTAGCAGGACAGATGTACAATCAAGAATTACAACAAGCAAACTTGGTGCAAATACCAGGGAGTATCTTATACAAAGGAGCACCTCCCACTCCAAACACGTCACAACTATCCAACAGCTATTATGCAACTCTCACCCCAACAGACACATCATCTTATTCCGATGCTTCCACAATGAGACCTGCTGCACTTATTGAAATTGCAAACAATGTACAGCAACATGCAGCTGAACTTCAAGCATGAGAAAATCAGATGATGACTCAGTTACAAGAGGTGATGTCACTGTTGAAACAAGTGAACAGCACCCAGAACACAGCCACTTCTGAC
>Ga0075154_10003072_pt1 | contig 10712 bp, 4 predicted proteins | sample JI71714BDNA_FD_70965 | JGI IMG/M metagenome (GOLD analysis project Ga0075154, IMG submission 70965) | Wastewater effluent complex algal communities from Wisconsin, to seasonally profile nutrient transformation and Carbon sequestration -... | ecosystem: Engineered > WWTP > Effluent > Algae...
TTCTTGGAAATGTGTCACAGTTGTTTCATTCTGGGGTTATAAATGTATTCTGCTCGGATCGTGATGCTGTTCGTCACTCTGCTATTGTACAAGCTTGTTATGTGTAAAAGAGGATGAAAACATGAAATTTATTTGATTAAAAAAACTGAAGTAGTTATCACTTAAGATAATATTTCATTCATTAATTCTAACAAACTGTTCGTTGCTACTAACACATGCACGGTCGCTTTGTGCAAAGCCATTCGAGACTGTCAGAAAGACCCATTGTTGATCAAAACTACACCTGTTTATGGCTTCTTTGCCTGAACCATGACTTAAATCTTGTGACTATGGCAAGGCAAACTACTGGAAAAATTGAATGAATAAAAAAGATTGTGTACAATTAAATTTTTTTTGAAATGTAAATCACGAGTCGCCTTAATATCTGTACTTTCTATCGAAAATTGTTCTTTTAAAGGCGAATCAAGCTGAATTACGAAATTGAACTTCTTCTCCAACATGGCATCAAGCTTCATTGATTACCGTCCTCCAAATGTAAGGATAACACCTTGTGTTGCAGGATCGTTGTCAATAATTGGTGAGAGAGATGCTTCACATGAGGCAGATGAAATTACTTGATCTAACATTGTGTCCTCGCTCAAGGTTCATCCTGGATAGCATATGATGTCATTCGACGAAAACGGCTTGCTAAGTCTAATCATAGAATACTACTGGGCATGAGCGTTACCGACATCCTATCGTCAATTTGCACGGTATTGGGAAGAATACCGGCTCCAAAAGACGCTCCTCAATATTATGGCATAGGAACAACCAAAACATGCAGTGCCCAAGGTTTCGTCTATATGAGCATCATTTCAACTGTGGTTTATAACTCCGCACTGGCTGTTTATTTTCTTCTAGTAGTGCGTTATCAATGGAAAGAGGTAGATATTAAAAAAGCAGAGAGGTTGATGCACATTCTAGCAATTGGTATATGGTTAATCTCTGGAATTACATGTTTAGCTTTGAACTTGTTCAATCCTGATTATTTTATCTGTTTCATCGGAACGCTCCCGACAAACTGCATGACCGACTGTGAGCGTGGTTTCAATCCCACTGCATTTCGCTGGGGATTCTTTTATGGTCCTGTTTGGGTAATGATAATAGCAGTTACGACAATCATGGGTCTAGTATATCACACTGTTCTAACACAGGAAAGACGGATGGATAGATTCGAGTTCAGATCGTCCACAATGACTGAATCATCAGGATCACCTGCAATAAGGGAAGCAGTACGACGGAAATACTCTAAGAAAGTTGCGATTCAAGGGATGTGGTATCTCGTTCCATTTTACCTGACATGGATATTTCCAATGTTAATACACGCCTTATCAACACAAAATGTTGATATAAGCTACAATATTCTCCTAGACATAATGGCTTTCTTCATGCCTTTGCAAGGCTTTATGAACCTTTGCGTATACCTACGACCGGCATACTTACGGAGGCGCGATAAAAATATCTCAAACCTCTTCTCGTCTCGCAGAGCAAGCGACAACCCAACATCCCTAAGACCATCTTTGCTGACTTGTGCACTTACGCGACTCACCTTACTAGTGAGTGGAGTTACTCAACTTCGCCGAATCACTCAAGAAGTTGTCTGCGAGAATGAAGTGGTCGAAGATGTCCAAATAATTGACTCTACCCGCTCGTCTGTTATTGATCAAAATATTGATCCAGAAAAATTTAGCAAAAGTTTAAATCAAGAACTTTCAACGAAAGTATAAAATATCAATGGACATGCCGTTTTTCGAACTCCAGTATCAGGCATCAAAACCATCACAAGCTTACGCCTACTTGTTCTATATCACCTATCGCAACACGATTTTTCCCCAAGGTATTCAACCATCTTGTCCAGTGATGAGTAATTCAGGTTTCAGATTTTTGACAGAATTCCATATTTACCACCAATTTTGATCATCGTCGAGGTATTTTGCATCTCCATAGTGTATGAGATGCTTTGCAGACTTATTCAGAAAACTTCACATTTCATGCATTGAAAAGCCGCAAGACTTTGTCGTATGTAATATTTAATATTTTTATAAGTAAGTAAACTTAGCATGAATGATTTTGAGAATTACAGAATTACTGCACTATTGGAACAGCTAAGGGATCACATTTTAATCTGTTTATCTCGAAATCCTTCAATTTTGAAGCCCTTGGCTTTATTAACTGGTTGTTAACTTTCGCCCATAAATATTTCAATAAAATTGAGAGTGATTCTAACTTTTCCATTTACTAACTTAGATGGTAAAAAGAGAGAGTTATTTTGTTTGAATTTCCAATAGGGGACCAAGCACAGTATAAAGCAATATCTTTTACTCCATTTGTAATCAAATGTTGACTTTGGGTAGGTTGAGAGTACTGGATGTATTTTAGTGATCAAGTTTTTATATAACTACTTAAAAACGCGAACCTTTTTTGGTAGGGTTCGTACAAGCTTTTCGAGCTGCTTCTTTGGCGCAGGTGCAATGACGAATTGTTAAAAACTAACTCGCTCTGATCATATCTTTTCAATAGATGCCTGTGAAATTTTGAATTTTAAGTTTATTCAGAGATATGGGAACGATCGAGTCACTTCCTGAGGACGAGGAAGAAGTCAATTCATCTTCATCTCCGCAGTCTCATGTTAGGCACTCAATAAGCAGCGTTTCTGCGCCCAGACAGTCGTCTTTTCGTAGAAGGGCAGTAGGCAAGGATGGTCCGCCCAACATTCCGGTTCTGAAGGGACATATTTTGGGAGAAGCTCATACGGGCAAAACAGCCTTACTGTGTCGTCTTCGAGGACAAGATCCATTTCAAGAAGTCGAACAAGCCTCACTCTCTGAAGCAATTAAGAATGATGCAGTATTGATTCCTTGGCGTGCTCCTCCTTGCAGAATGCAGTCTTCAATCCAATCATGTGGACGGGTGAAGTTTCTAATCGTTGATGGCCCTCCAATACTCGTTCCCCAGAAAGAAGGAGATAAAGCACCAGGTTCTGACACTAGAGCGAATAATGATTCATCAGATTTTGAAAGACCGAAGATGGACTTTTTAGTGATTGTAGTAGATCCGAGACGAAAACATGCACTTGAAAAGGCAGAAGAAATTTCCCTCTTGATGATCCGACAATACTATGCAACAAGCGACACTTCCTTTCACGACCTGAATCCATCAAATATAAAAACTCAATTACCAATTATATTTCTGTTAAATTTCAGAGATTCAGTTGATCTGAACAGATCAAAAGAAGAAAAGTCTATCGACAATGACAGGATGGATTTGACGACAATAAGAGTTCAGAAGCTTATGATCAAAGCGCACGAGAACTACCTGCAACTCCTCCAATCAACTTGTCAATCAAAAATTTCACTGATTGAAAAGAATCCCGAAAAGGAAGAATCCAACCTACACCGGCAACTCATTCTTCGACAGCACGTGATAAAAATGATGCTCATGTCTCAAAAAGAATCCAGGCAGCTTGTTTTCCAAATTAAAACTTCTATGAAAAATTGTTTTGGATTGCAGGCCTTGCATACTTTTTTGCGTATTCCTTATATTCAGTTTAAAGAGCAGGATGCGCTGTTAAATTTTTGTGCCACGAGATTTGGAGAGTGGCCGGATCATGAGACCGCTGTACAAGCTGCCATAAATGACAACCTATCTAGTGAGAGGGGATATGCTGCCTTTGAAAAAAGATTGTCGCAAAAGTTTCAACAACAACAACAACAATCAAAACAGATTCCCCTTAATGCACAACCTTTGAAATCCCATATAACTGGCTCAGAAAATAATGATACGAGCCAAACAACTGAGAATTCAGCTAATGGCGCGGATATTAAAACTGCACAGTTGCAACAAGAAAAGAAAGAGCTAAAAGAAAAGCTAGAGCGACTAAGAAGATTACAAAACAGCGGAGCGGGATTAGCTAGGATGCTTGATCAAAGGAATGATACCATGTCAGAGTTTCAACCTTCACAAAAAGCCGAGTTAAAAGTCGAGGCAACGAGTCGACCACAGAATGAATCACAGAAAGAAAGATTCAGCAAATTTGCGCCTGCGCCAAAACACAAGTTGATGGATCCCAAAGGAAACATGGAAGCACAGCGTGCTTTGGACTTATTCCTGGCAGACGATGACTCAAGCGAAGAGACCAAACATACACACGGCCGGCAAAAGCAACGAGTACAACACCAGGAAGTAAGCAGTGGTGAGAGTGAAGATGATGATGAAGACATTTTTTATGATGAAGGTGGTTTGCGCGTCCACGCCAAGCAACAGATTTCCCAACCGATTCAATCTTCTAATAAGGACATTCAAGTGATGAAAACCACTGCAGAGACCAGTCAACCAAACAATACAACCCTAGAAATTCCTGGCCTACCTGAGTCTCAAAGATCTGGATGGGATTGGGAAGACGATAACGTCCGAGAAAATGGCCCCAAAGTAGATTCCATGAACGAGATGTCGCAAAATAATACAATGCCCTCTCAAATATCTAAACACTCAGCACACAAAGACTTTGGGTCAGAAAATAGTACAACAGAACTTCGTAATGCAAAAATAAAACTTAGTGCAAGCAAACAAGTTCAAGACACTAGCAGTGACGATGAAAACCTTATTATACACCAATGTTCGCCTGTTCCTAGAGTTTACAGCGACGACGATGATGATGAGGGTTTTACAATTGAAACAGTGAACAACAAGCTGCTTTATGAGAAGAGAACTACTAATCAATCTAACGAACGCACTTTATCATTTGGTAGGGATGTGAGTGACGAAGAAACTGAAATTCAACCAATAATAAGTTCATCTGAGTACCATAAAGTTGGGAGTGATACGGAAACACACGAAATAAGCTCCCCAGTCAGGCGAAGCCAAGCCGTTTTGGATGCTATTGCCGCAGCCGAAGCGAATGCCAAGATGCTGGCGATGCAAAACTCTGCTTCTTTGCTGTCAGCAAGTCTGATTCTTCCAGAAATTGATGTCGGATTAAATTCAGATTCAAATTTAATTGAGAAAGTCAAAAAAAAGAAAAAGAAAAAGAAAAAAGACGAGGAAGCAACCCAGATTGATAAAAAGGACCATGAAGAAAAAAAGAAAAAGTCAAGGAAGCACAAGCAGAAAGAAGGTTCAGAAGCTAATAACTAGAGCCGGAAGAGACAAATATTTAGATCAGAATAAAAATTTATTCGTCTTAGGTTTTAACTTTTTTTACAAACTATATTTGACCCACAAGTTCTCCGTGACCGCAACATCTCCGTAAACTTAGCGCTTCTCCGTTATACAACGTTGAGTGGTGTCTTTTTTCAAGATTCTTCCGTTTTCTAACCGAACTCGAGCTCGAGCCCCATGAACATCTCCGGATCCAACTCAGCTTTCAAACCACCAGGACATTCATCAGTGACATAAAAAGTGAACAAGCAACTTTCAAAACAAAATATCATTTAAAGTTTCAGCTACATATATAAAATAATGAGAGCAGCTTCAGCAATCTTGAAGGTATCAGCACTTCCAGTGTCAGGACCATTCCCAACATTGGATCCATTCTTGTTTTGTGTTTATCATAAAGACCGATATCCTCCAGCACACGATGATTCAATGGAATGCCCACGTCGAGGAAACGGATCCGATTTCAACCCATCTGCACCTTACCGTATGTACCATGGTGAAAGACTAGCTGGCTTTCCGCAGCATCCTCATCGCGGGTTTGAAACTATCACTGCAACAGTTAAAGGCATCATAGATCACACAGATTCTGTTGGAAATGGTGGACGATATGGTGAAGGAGATGTCCAGTGGATGACTGCCGGCAAAGGAGTGGTGCATGGCGAGATGTTTCCACTTATTCACAAAGATCGCGACAATTTCTGCAAGTTCTTCCAACTATGGCTGAATTTGCCAAAGAAAAGCAAAATGGTGGATCCTTCCTTTGCCATGTTTTGGGATAATGAAGTTGCTAAATGGGAAAGCGAAGATGGTCTCGCAAGTGTCACAGTATGGTATGGTGACTATTTTCTGTCAAAAAATGCCATGGCATCCCAGCGCAATTCAAATCCAAATAAACCTCCTGAGCATTCTTGGGCTAGTAATCCAGAGAATGACGTTGCAGTTCTATATCTAGTAGTTAGACCGGGTGGCACATTAAAGTTGCCCAAGGCACATGTAGGAAGTGTTAATCGGGCATTATATCTTGTAGAAGGCTTCGATGGGGCAAAGGTGAATGAGGTAATTGTGGGTAAGCCGTCCATTATCAACATTGATCCAAATCAAGACATTGAGCTGTCGGTACCTGAGTCAGCAAGTACACCAAGTGAATTTCTTTTATTGCAAGGCAGGCCAATAGGCGAGCCTGTAGTACAGCATGGACCATTTGTGATGAATACCTCTCAGGAGATACAACAAGCATTCATGGATTATCGCAAAACTCAATTTGGGGGATGGCCTTGGCCAAAGGATGACATGGTTTTCTCGAGAACCAAAGGTCGGTTTGCACTGTTGTATGGAAAAGAAACTAAACCGGCAAATGACAACATTCTAGAATCTTGTGATGCCAATTAAATGACTTCACCTGTTTGAGGATTCAGTGTTGATGGAATGTATAAGGCAAAAATTAGTTTGCGAAATAAAATGAATTAGTCGATAACTGAAAGGAAACTATATTAATTACAAAATAAACAAAACTTCCATCTAGAAGGGATTATCAAGTTATATACTTGAAAGTAGTTTTGGTTAAGACTTTTTGTTAATACCTAGTCCTGTTTCGTCACTGTTCTTGGCCTAAATAGCTGACAACATCTACAAGAAAACAATTGTTTTTTAGCCAGTTGTGCCACACTTCCATATAACATTTCAGTTGCCAAGTCAGTGACTCCCTGACAAACTTTATCCATTTCATCCTGTTCGGTGTTGGATGCTTCTACTGATGTTGCTGATGCTCCGGTTGTGGACTTGGTGGTGGCTCGTGCCACTTCGCTTGGTTCTACGACCAAACTCATCTTTTTCGCCATGCTTATAATTCGTTCACGTTGTGAATACTCACCTTCCAAGGCCGGGGTGCTTCCCAGGCTCCTCATCCACAAGAAATTTTGGGTTAGCGTTTCCATAATCTTTTTACTTGAGGCGCTCATGTAGTATTCTACTGGAATGGTATAGTAGCGAGCCCAGCATGACCCCCATCGCTCTAGACGCGCTTGTTCCGACATCATAATACTTCCATCTGGGCATTCATTGGCCACGGGCGAATTGTAGTCTGGTGGATAAGCTCTGAAACCTTCTAAAATGGGAGTATTTTTTGCCAAACTTCGGAGAGGGTCAATGACCACAGCCAAGAAAGGATTTCCATTGGGATCTTCCATGCGTTGCCACGACAGCTGTGTTGACAGATCTGTTTGACTCAAAAAACAGTGACTGTGCAGTCCTACATCGAAGGGATGCGAATGATACCATCCCATGAATTTTTCTTTTCGAGTTCTTTCCATGCTCTCGCCGAGTGTTATCATATAATTTACAACGTCTTGATCATCAGCAATGACTCTAGTTTCAAAGCCCTCGATCGGCAAGGGAAAGACATCTGTCACAATTAATTGTCGCGGTGCTTCTGGATCTGGTCTTCCCATCATGAGACCCATAACTTCAATTGGATTTCCACCTTTTTTTATGCCTTTTTCTACTCCAGAATGACAGTGCATCATCTTATTTGGGACATCACCAAGCAGATACATGATTAGCTAATTATGCATCGTAGTAAACTTGTCTAACAGCTACCTACCATTTTCATAATGGCCGTGGGACCCACAGCAATTTTGTTGAACCATTTGGGATCATTTTTCCATGGACCTTCCTTTCGTAGGTTATCAAGCTTGGATTCATCAAAACGATAATATCGCTCCTCGGGGGTCAGAGCAGGAACTCCTGAAGATTTCTTTACCTCGCTCGTCATGGAAACTCACAGTTTTAGTAATTGTTCATAAATGAGGCCTTGAAAAGCTTGTCGCTTTAGTCGTTCGGTGCGCGTATTGTGTGTGTTCGTTGAAAATAAATTCTTTGTCTTGTATCTTTTAATTCTACCCTTAATCAACATTTACTCTATTTTGAAATTTTATTATGTTTGTTGAGTTTTATGAAATTTCCACAAACACTGAAAACATGAAAACTTGACAAGTGCAAAACAAAAACATTAGTTGATAAAAATGCATCTACAAAGAAAATCTCAAGGTCATCAAACAATTTACTAAACGAGAAATATTGCACAAAACACCAAAAAATCAACCTATCTAATTGAATCCAGGAAATCTCAAGAGAAAAGAAAATCTAGCATTCCGCTACATTCGAAAAATGGTCATCTCATATGAATTTTAGTCCACATTTTACACTCATCTCTTAAAGGTGCTTCAAGCGTAAAGATTTTTACTAAGAATTCAATGCAATACTCATTATATATTAAAATGAGCTCCTTCTCATATTTTGTATTCATCTCAAAGTGCAAACAAAGTCTTTTTCCATAGATCTGTAGTCAAGTCTTTAAGGTTTCTGTTTTCAGTGCCAAATTTAGATGTTGTATATTTATAAGGAATATCAGTGGAAATGATCACAAGTCCTAATGGATTCAATTTGTTTGTCCAATTCCTCAAGGTAGCTGGTAGAGGCTATTATATTTTAAGACATGATTTCAATTGTCCCCGTAAGTCAACGGATGAAACTAAAATCTATGCTATACATGAATCATCGGAAAATTGTGCTTTGTTTCTACATCGTGAGAACCCCAGGTCACCGGTTCTCATCGCAGATAGATTTTCATGGGAGAAATTTCGCCCACAATTCTGTCATGAGCTCGCCTTGTCGCTCTTCCCGACCAGAAAGGTTTGAACCATCAGGAGGTAGATAAGTTTCGCGCTAAGATCAACTTACAGTACGTGATAAGTTATATAAGGTTATCGACGTTGGCTTAGATTTACTAGCTGAAACAAGTATTAGAAAAGTAGCACTCCCAAGAAGGACAACAAGTGTTGGTGTTGATTAGAGAGGTGAAAGGTTATATAAGACTTTACAACTGCTAAAAGAGACAAATGAATTATCTTCCAGAACTGGAAGTCCAGTACAATGTGAATCCAACCGTGCTGTTTGAGTATATTGATCGGAGTGACTGGGTAGGTGCTACAGAAAGAGCTAGAGCTGTCCCAGTTGAGGCCAGAACATGGCTAATAAACAGGGTTGGATCTCGTGTGGAGTGGAGATATCTCCCGTTGCATTTGAGTCTCCAATTCAATCCAACATATCAGGTTATCGAAGCGCTGCTCCGAGTTTATCCGGATGCAGTAAGACGACAAGATCACGACGAGAGACTTCCGCTTCACGTCTATTGTCACGCAAATTCCCTGCCAACTCTTGACCCTCAGGATATTGAGGGGATAGTACATCTACTATTAAAGGCCTATCCAGAGAGTCTACATATAAGGGACGAAACAGGGCTGACGCCTCTTCAAATCATTGAAACTATTGAAGCACAGAAAGGTCCATCCATAAGAACAACTGTAATAAAAAAGGCTTTATGTGGTGCATTGGGTATCTCTATAAAGCCTGGCATTATTCCCGAACGAAATTCGCAGAAAGTCATACCAGATGTAGAAGACGCAATGACATTGAGTACTGCTGGGTCTTCTTTTGAAGATAGACCAATGTTGAGAAATGTTGTAAAAGAATTGGAGGACGCTCTAGCACAAGCTCAGCAGGATCAAATCAACGCTAAAGATGAGGTTACGCATCTGCGACAAGAAAATTCCATGTGCCTCAACTTGATTAAAAAGCTCAAGGCAAAATTGACAGAGTTCATGTCGACAACCGACGAAGATCTTGTTCGACAGTTCGAACAGAGAATCCAGGAGACGAATAAAGACCTCGAAGAGTGTCGCGGAAAGCTCAAAATACAAGTGGTTAAGTTTGAAAAGGAGATTCTATCTCTTACGGCGGCAAATGAAGCCGCAATCCGTGACTTGAAAATGGAGTCAGTCGAGAAGGATCAGGAGATGGAAAGAAAGACCAAAGGCTTAATCGCTGTGAATAAAAAATTGTCTGAACGCATCGAGACGTTGGAATCACAGCTTGGAGAAGATCAATCGACAATAAGTCTTCTTCAAAACGCCATGGCAAAGGAAAGATCTGCTTTGAGAGACGAGGCCGTTCGCATGGATCACGAAAGGTGCTTGTGGGAAGAAGAGAAGGAAGAACTCGTCAAGTCAGTGAAGTTCCTCAAACAAGGCATGAGCGAACAAGCGAACATTACCAAGACAGCATTTGGCCGCAGGGTTGAAGAAATGGAATCCCTTATTTCCGAGAAAGAAAAGAAAATGACGGAACTCAATCAACAACTCCACGCTCGGGAAGAAGCTATCACTCAACTTACCAGTCAACTTAAGGATAAAAATGAATTGGAAGCGAAAACAAAGGAATTAAAATCTGTAGTAGATGAGAAAGCCCAGGAAATCGCACGCTTGAGAGAAAATGCCCAAAAAGCGTTGCAAATGACCTCCAATGATTTCCAATCCAAAAAGAAGGGACTCGAGGACCAAATTGTTCATCAGCAGAAAATCATCGACGAAAAGTCGAAAGAAATTACTGAATTAAAAGATGCGATGAGAAAGACAATGGCTAAGCTGGAAACTTCAAAGAAAATTTATTCCGAACTTAAAGAT
>Ga0075154_10003075_pt1 | contig 10704 bp, 7 predicted proteins | sample JI71714BDNA_FD_70965 | JGI IMG/M metagenome (GOLD analysis project Ga0075154, IMG submission 70965) | Wastewater effluent complex algal communities from Wisconsin, to seasonally profile nutrient transformation and Carbon sequestration -... | ecosystem: Engineered > WWTP > Effluent > Algae...
CTGCTGATCCTCGGCTTCTTCAAATACTACGGCTTCTTCATCGAACAGGCCGCCGACCTGCTGATGCGGTTCGGCTGGGAGCGGGACCTGCCGCTGCTGCAGATCGTCCTGCCGGTGGGGATTTCGTTCTTCACCTTCCAGGGCATCAGCTACGTCGTTGACGTCCATCGCGGAAAGACGCCGCCGGCGAACAGCCTGCTCGACGTCATGCTGTTGATGAGCTTCTTCCCCCATCTCGTCGCCGGGCCGATCGTGCGGGCCTCGGACCTGCTGCCGCAATTCGACCGGGCACCGCGGCTGACGCGGGCCATGGCCACCCACGGCCTGCTGCTGATTGTCTGGGGCCTGTTCAAGAAGACGGTGATTGCCTCCGAAATCTCGGTGAACCTGGTCGATCCGGTGTTCTTCGATCCTTCGGCCTATGGCGCCGTGGACATCGCGGCGGCGGTCTATGGCTATGCGGTCCAGATCTATTGCGACTTCTCGGCCTATTCGGACATGGCGATCGGGATCGCGGCCCTGCTGGGCTATTCCTTCCCGCGCAACTTTGATCAGCCCTACCGGGCTTCCTCGATGCAGAGCTTCTGGCGGCGCTGGCACATCAGCCTGTCCAGCTGGCTGCGCGACTACCTGTATGTGCCGCTGGGGGGTGGTCGGAAGGGTCTGATCTCGTCCTGTATCAACGTCTTCATCACCATGGTGCTGGGCGGGCTGTGGCACGGGGCGGCCTGGACCTTCCTGGCCTGGGGTGCCCTGCACGGCGGGGTGCAGGTGATCGAAAGGCTGGGTCGCGCGGCCTTCGGCGACCGCAAGGTGATCCCGACGGTGATCGGGGTGCTGGTCACCTTCCATATCGTCTGCCTGGGCTGGATTCTGTTCCGCGCCGAGACCTTCGACCTGGCCATGGCCATGTTGCAGGGGCTGGGCCGGATTGGACCGGTGACGGCGCTGACGCCCCTGCTGCTGACCCTGATCGTCGGGGGTCTGGCCATGCACTGGCTGCCGCCGCGGGCCATCGAGGGCGTGGCCGAACGGCTCAAGGCGGCGCCGTCGCTGACCCTGGGCCTGCTGATCGGCGCGGCCTTCCTGCTCATCGAGGCGGTACGGCCGGACGGCGTCGCCCCCTTCATCTATTTCCAGTTCTGAGGCGTTGAGACGGCGATGAACGACGACCGCGATCCTCCCGAAATCCCGCTGGAGCCGTTTCCGGTTCACCGGCCGGAATCGCCTTTCCCGCCGCTGTACGAGAGCCTGCCCCCGGGGCCGCCCGATCCGCCCAGCGACTGGATCCAGAGCGCCGACGCCCACGATCTGCCGACGCGTGAAAGCCGGCTGGCGGCGCTCGGGCGGTTCGCCTTTCCGCCCGCGCCGCCGCTGGACGACGAGGGCCTGGCCGCCCGCGACCGGCGCTGGACCAGTCGCACGATCGTGGTGATCGCCGGCTTCATGCTGGTGTTCAACGCCGTCTCGCCGCTGAACTGGTCGCGACAACAGGCGCCGTCCTGGTTGCAGGGTACGGTCCAGCAGATGTCCGAGGTCTGGGTCGGCCAGCTGGCCGTGTTCGGCGTCGACATGCCCCGGCAGGGCGTGCGCGAGGCCTGGATGGCGGCGCGCGATGCGCGCTTCATCGGCCAGGAGCCGGCGCCGCCTGCGCCTTGACCGACACTGCAACCGACCCCTAGCGTGCCGCAACCCGTCCGGGTGGGTGGTTTGGGGAATTGATCATGCGTCATCGTCTGCTTGGCCGGGCTCTGCCCGCCTTCGTGTTGCTGGCCGCCCTGGCCGGTCCCGCCCTGGCCCAGGATGGCCGGACCTATCAACAGCCGCCGGCACCGATCGCGGACATTCTCGACACCAGACCCACCCCGACGCCCAGCCTGTCGCCTGACCGGACGACGCTGGCCCTGTTCGATCGCGCCAACCTGCCGCCGATCGCCGAACTGGCCGAGCCGATGCTGCGGCTGGGCGGATACCGGATCAATCCGCGCAACAACGGTCAGGCCAACAGCCGGGTGACCTGGCTGACGGGCCTCAGCTTCCAGCCCGTCGCGGGCGGTCCGGCCCGGACCGTGACCCTGCCGGCCAATGCCCGCTTCGTCTCGCCCGGCTGGTCGCCCGACGGCCGTTCGGTGGCCCTGTTGATGGATGCGCCGACCGGGCTGGAGTTGTGGACCGTGGACGTGGCCAGCGGCGCGGCGCGCAAACTCACCGACGCCCGGGTCAACGCTGCGGCCGGCGGCGCCTTCGACTGGCTGCCCGACAGCTCGGGTCTGCTGGTGCGGATGACCCCGGCGGGCCGTGGCCCCGCGCCCGACGTCAGCCGTCCGCCCCAGGGCCCGATCGTCGAGGAAAGCATGGGCCGCACGGCCCCCGCGCGGACCTACCAGGACCTTCTCTCGAATGCCGGCGACGAAGCCCTGTTCGAGCACTATTTCACCTCGCAGCTGACCCTGGTCCCGCTGGAGGGACGGGCGCGGACGCTGGGCGCGCCGGCGGTCTTCCTGGGCTCCGGCGTGTCGCCGGACGGGCGCTATGTCCTGCAGACGCGGGTCAAGCGGCCCTACAGCTATGTGGTCCCGGCCGGCCTGTTCCCGGCCGAGGTGCTGGTGACGGATCTGGAGGGCGTGGTCGTGCACCGGGTCGCCGACCTGCCGCTGCGCGACAACATCCCGACGCCGTTCGACTCCGTCGCGCCGGGTCCGCGCTCGGCCCAGTGGCGGGCCGACGCCCCCTCGACCCTGGTCTGGGTCGAGGCCCAGGACGGCGGCGATCCCCGCACCCCCGCCCCGGTGCGCGACCGGGTCTTCACCCTCGCGGCCCCGTTCGATGACGCCCCCGCCGCGCTGATCGATCTGAAGGACCGCTACGGCGGCGTGATCTGGGGTGACGAGGACACCGCGCTGGTCATCAGCCGGCAGTTCAACAGCCGGCGAGAGACCCGCTATCTGGTCGATCCGTCCAGCCCCGGCGAGGGCCGCGTCCTGCTGGAGCGCAATTATCAGGATCGCTACAACGACCCGGGCTTCCCGGTCACCGAGCCCAATGACAGCGGCTTCTCCGTGATGCGTTTCACCGCCGACGGAGCGCGCGTGCTGATGACGGGGGCCGGGGCCACGCGGGCGGGGGAGTATCCCTTCCTGTCGACCATGGACCTGACCACCGGCGCGACCGAACGGGTCTGGACCTCGGAAGACGGTGCCTATGAGAGCGTGCTGGGCATCCTCGACGAGAACGGCCGCCGGCTGGTGACGCGACGCGAAACCCGCACCGATCCGCCCAACCTCTTCGTTCGCGACCTCGACGCCGACGCGACACCCCTGACCCGCTTCCCGGATCCGGCGCCGCAGATGGCCGGGGTGACCAAACAGCTGATCAGCTACACCCGTGCCGACGGGGTCCAGCTGTCCGGCACCCTCTATCTGCCCGCCGGCTACGACAAGGACCGCGACGGTCCGCTGCCGCTGGTGATGTGGGCCTATCCCGCAGAGTTCACCGACGCCGCCGTGGCGGGTCAGGTGGTCGACACCGCCAACCGCTTCACCCGGCCCGGCGGCATCAGCCACCTGTTCCTGCTGACCCAGGGCTATGCGGTCCTGGACGATCCCTCGATGCCGATCGTTGGCGTCGACGGTGCCGAACCCAACGACACCTACATCCAGCAACTGGCCGCCAGCGCCGAGGCGGCCGTCGAGGCGGTCGTCGGCATGGGCGTGGCCGATCGCGACCGGATCGCCGTCGGCGGCCACAGCTACGGTGCCTTCATGACCGCCAACCTGCTGGCACACACCGACCTGTTCCGCACCGGCATTGCCCGGTCCGGTGCCTACAACCGGACCCTGACCCCGTTCGGCTTCCAGGCCGAGCAGCGCACCTACTGGGAGGCCGGTGACACCTATACGGAGATGTCGCCCTTCACCTTCGCCAACCGGGTCAATGAGCCGATCCTGCTGATCCACGGCGAGGCTGACGACAACTCCGGCACCTTCCCGGTCCAGTCCGAACGCTTCTACGCCGCCCTCAAGGGCAACGGCGCCAACGTCCGTTACGTTGTCCTGCCGCTCGAGGCCCACGGCTACCGGGCGCGGGAATCGGTCGGCCATACCCAGTGGGAGATGGCCCGCTGGCTGGACCAGTACCTGAAGAACGCCGGGCCGCGTCCGGAACCGACCACCGCTCCCTGACCAGCGTTCGTCAGGAATTGAAAGTCCCTGATCAGTCCCGCGCATGCTGACCTGCGCGCGGGACTGGAGGGAGATTCCATGAAAACGCTTCTTCGCGCCGCCGCTGCGGCGACCATCATCGGCCTGGCCGGCGGCCTCGGCGGCTGCGCCTCGCTGATCACCGGCGGTGAACTGATCCGCCCGGGCGAGCCCACGGGCGGCCTGGAGATTCGCAACGTCTCGCGGACCAACTCCATCGACGTGGTGCTGGTCTCGGACTGCAGCGCCTCGACGTACGGCCTCAACCGCCTGCCGTCGGGCTACCGCATCCCGCCGGGCGGCAGCTACACCTTCACCCTCTCCGCCGGGTGCTGGGACGTGGGGGCCGGCGAGGTCCTGAGCCAGAACACCTGGACCGAGGGCTATGCCAAGGTGACGGTCGTGCCCGGACGGACCACCACACTCCAGTCGCGATAGACCGCGGCCACTGAACCTTTGCGGCGGCGCAACATTCCTGTTGCGCCAGCGCCGCTTGTCGGGCCACGCTGCAAGAACGTTGCAGCGGGAGCAGCATGGCCTTCGACGAAATGTCAGGTGACGGCGGAGGAGTCCGCGACAGCTATCGCGGACTCGCGCGCTGGCTGGCGGACGCCCCCGAGGGGCTGCTGCAGGCGCGGTCGCGTCAGGCGGAGCTGTTCTTCCGCCGTATGGGGATCACCTTCGCCGTCTATGGCGACGCCGAATCCAGCGAGCGGCTGATCCCGTTCGACGTCGTGCCGCGCATCATCGGCGCATCCGAATGGGCGGGGCTCGAGGCCGGGCTGACCCAGCGGGTGCGGGCGATCAACCTGTTCCTGGCCGACGTCTACGGTCCGCAGGAGTGTCTCAAGGCCGGAATCGTCCCGGCCGAGCTGATCCTGACCAATCCCCACTATGTGCCCGAGATGCAGGGCCGGCGGCCGCCGCGCGGCGTCTGGGTTCACATCGCCGGCGTCGATCTGGTGCGCACGGGCGAGGACGGCTTCTATGTCCTCGAGGACAACTGCCGCACGCCGTCCGGGGTCTCCTACATGCTGGAGAACCGCGAGATGATGATGCGGTTGTTCCCCGACCTGTTCGCCGACTATCCGGTGCGGCCGGTCGAGACCTATGCCGACATGCTGCTGGCCAGCCTGCGCGGCTCCGCGCCCGAGGCAGCGGGGGGCGATCCGACCATCGTCGTCCTCACGCCGGGGCCGTTCAACTCGGCCTATTACGAACACTCCTTCCTCGCCGACAAACTGGGCGTCGATCTGGTCGAGGGGCGCGACCTGTTCGTCGATGACGGCAAGGTCTTCATGCGCACGACCCAGGGCCGGCAGCAGGTCGATGTCATCTATCGCCGGATCGACGACGACTTCCTCGACCCCCTGACCTTCCGCCCGGATTCCACCCTCGGCGTTCCGGGTCTGATGACGGCCTATCAGAACGGCACGGTGACCCTGGCCAATGCGGTCGGCACGGGCGTGGCCGACGACAAGGCCGTCTACACCTACATGCCCGAGATCATCCGCTTCTTCACCGGGGAGGAGCCGATCCTGAAGAACGTCCCGACCTGGCGCTGCCGCGAGCCGGAGGCGCTGAAGGAGGTGCTGTCGAAACTCGACCAGCTGGTGGTCAAGGAGGTCGGCGGCTCGGGCGGCTATGGCATGCTGGTCGGGCCCGCGGCCTCGAAGGCCGAGATCGAGGCCTTCCGCAAGAAACTGATCAACGATCCCGACGACTTCATCGCCCAGCCGACGCTGGACCTGTCAACCGCGCCGACGCTGGACAAGGGCGAGCTGCACGGCCGGCACGTCGATCTGCGGCCCTTCGTCCTGTCCAGTCCGGACGGGATCAAGGTCGCGCCCGGCGGTCTGACCCGCGTGGCGCTCAAGCCCGGCTCGCTGGTGGTCAACTCCAGCCAGGGCGGCGGAACCAAGGACACCTGGGTGCTGGACGTCTGATGCTCTCGAGAACCGCAGACAGCCTCTACTGGACCGGCCGCTATATCGAGCGGGCGGACTTCCTCGCCCGCATCCTCGAAGCCACGCTGAGGCTCGCGGCCATTCCGACCCGCGGCGACGGCGACGCGGAAACGGTCTGGGCCAGCGCCCTGGCCTCGGCCGGCGCGCCCAAGGCCCTGGGCCGGTCTCCGACCGAGAAGTCGGTGCGCGAATATCTGGCCTTCGCGCCCAACAACGCCTCGTCGATCACCGCCTGCATCACCCGCGCCCGCACCAATGCCCGCTCGGTGCGCACGGCCCTGACCGTCGAGCTCTGGGAAGCCATCAACGGTGCCTGGAACGGGCTGGAGGAGCAGGGCCAGCCGACGCGGCGCGACGAGTTCGCGCGATTTCTCGAATGGGTGAAGACGGTCACCCTGTCGGTCGAGGGCGCGACCTCCCGGACCATGCTGCGCAACGACGGCTACTATTTCCTGCGGCTGGGCGCGGCCATTGAGCGGGCCGACAACACCGCCCGGCTGCTGGACGTGAAATACCATCTGCTGCTGCCCGAGGGCGAACGCGTCGGCGGACAGCTGGACTATTTCCAGTGGACCACCCTGCTGCGCGAGGTCTCTGCCCTTACGGCCTATCGCTGGGTCTATCGGGACTCGGTCAAGCCGTGGCTGGTCGCCGACCTGCTGGTGCTGAACCGCCAGATGCCGCGCTCGCTGGCCAGCTGTCAGGCCTCGATCGTGCGGTATCTGGAGCGTCTGGCCAGCGACTACGGCCGGCGCGGTCCGGCCCAGCGGCTGGCGGCCGACCGGATGCGCGCCTTCGACAATTCGCGCATGGAAGACATCTTCCAGTCCGGCCTGCACGAATACATCCAGGCCTTCCTCGGCGAGAACGGCCGGCTGGGACAGGCCATCCATGACCAGTATCTGAGCTGACGCGTGCGCATCCGTATCGACCATGCGACCACCTATGCCTACGACCGGGCGGCGCGTTTCATCATCCAGACCCTGCGGCTGACGCCGCGCTCGTCCGAGGCGCAGCAGGTCCGCAACTGGCGGGTCGAGACCGATGTCGACGCCCGCCTGCGCAAGTCCGAGGACGCTTTCGGCAACATCGTCCACACCCTTTACACCGAACAGCCGACCCAGAGCCTGACGGTCCGGGTCTCGGGCGAGGTGGTGACCACCGATACCGCCGGTGTCGTCCCTGCGGGGCAGGAGACGCTCTCGCCGCTGGTCTTCCTGCGCGACACCGCCCTGACGCGGCGCGACAAGCTGATCTCGGTCTTCGCCTCCGAGTTTTCGGCCCATCCGCCGCTCGAACGCCTGCACCGGCTGATGGCCGGCATCCACGGCTCGGTGGCCTTCGAGGTCGGGGTGACGACGCCCACCCATACGGCGGCCGAGGTGCTCGCCCTGGGGCGCGGTGTCTGCCAGGACCACGCCCACGTCTTCATCGCCTGCGCCCGTCAGATGGGCACGCCGGCCCGCTATGTCTCGGGCCATCTGCTGCGCCGCGACGGCAGGGACGACCAGGAGGCCGCCCACGCCTGGGCCGAGGCCTGGATTCCCGATCTCGGCTGGGTCGGTTTCGATCCGGCCAACGGCATCTGCGCGACGGACCGCTATGTGCGGGTCGCGGCCGGGCTGGACTATCGCGGCGCGGCCCCGGTGCGCGGGGCCAGCTACGGCGGTGGCGGCGAGCGTCTGGCCGTGCGGCTGAACGTGCGTGATGCCGACATGCAACAGGGACAACAGCAGGCTTGAGCCTGTGGGTTACCGGACGGGGGAATCTGTTACCGTGAACGCCATGACGGACGGGCATCGGGGATTGCGCGCCGCATGACCTATTGCGTGGGCATGCTGGTTGAAGAGGGGTTGGCGATGATCGCCGACACCCGCACCAACGCGGGCGTCGACAGCATCTCGACCTATCGCAAACTGCACGTGGTCGACCGGCCGGGCGAGCGGGTGATGGGCATCTGCACCGCAGGCAATCTCTCCGTGACCCAGACGGCGCTGGCCATGGCGCGCGAGGGCGTCCACCTGAACGTCGGCGAACCGGCCGAGACGCTGGAGACGGCTCCGACCCTGTTCCGGTGTGCCCAGATCCTGGGCCACGCCCTGCGCAGTGTCCGCCTGTCGATCGCGCCAGCTCTGGAAGCGGACAGCCTGAACACCTCGGCCTCGATGCTGCTGGGCGGTCAGATCGACGGCGGTCCGATGGGGCTGTTCCTGATCTACAGCCAGGGCAATTTCATCGAATGCGGCCCGGACACCCCCTACCTCCAGATCGGTGAGCTGAAGTACGGCAAGCCCATCCTCGAGAGCGGACTGGCGTTCGACAGCCCCCTGGCCGAGGCGATGAAGCTGGGGCTGATCTCGTTTTCCACCACCATGCGGTCGAACGTCGGGGTGGGCGCGCCGTTCGATGTCCTGACCCTGCGGCGGGACTATCTCAGCGGCGACCAGCGGCGGCTGGAACAGGACGATTCCTATTTCGCCGACCTGCACCTGCGCTGGACACAGGCCCAGGCCGCGGCGCGCCGGTCGATGCCCGAGCCGCCGTGGATGAAGCGCCCCCGGCCTTCGGCCGTCGAAGGCTGAACCACGCAGGCGGGACCGCGAGGGTCCCGCCTGACGTTGCTCAACTCAGTGGCCGTGATCGCCCTCGGAGTCGGCCTCCGTCGCCCCCGCGGCCCAGCCCTCGCCGCCGGCCTCGGCGAACCAGAAGGGCGCGCGGGCCCGCTGGCGCGGCGCGACCTCGTTCATGCCCGAGTCGTAGACCCGCCCGTTGGCGATCGTATAGGCGATCGAGGTGGTGTTGCGGATGTTGTCCAGCGGATTGGCGTCCATCACCACCATGTCGGCCAGCTTGCCGACCTCCAGCGAGCCGATGTCCCGGTCCAGACCCAGGCCGCGGGCGCCGTTCAGGGTGCCGGCGCGGATGACGTCGATCGGTGCCATGCCGCCCTGGGCGAGGCTCCACAGCTCCCAGTGGGCGGCCAGGCCTTCACGCTGCCCATGCGCCCCGATCTGGACGTTGACGCCTTCCTGCGACAGACGTGTGGCTTCCCGGGCGATCGAGATGTGGTTCCACTCGTTGTCGGGCAGGGTTTCCGGCCGACGGGCGCGGGAGTCCAGGATGCGCCGCGGCACGTACTGGGTCAGGATCGGGTGGTTCCAGACCTCGCTCTCCTGGTACCAGTAGTTCTCGCCGTAGCTGCCGCCATAGGCCACGACCAGGGTCGGATTGTAGGACACCCCGGTCTGGCGCCACAGCTGGTGGACATCGTCGTACAGCCGGGCCAGCGGGATCGAATGTTCGATCGTGGTGTGGCCGTCGACGATCATCGACATGTTGTGCTGGAACAGCGAACCGCCCTCCGGCACCACCATCATGTTCAGCTCGCGGGCCGCCGCGATGATCTGCTGGCGCTGGTCGCGACGCGGCTGGTTGTAGCTCTTGACGCTCCAGGCACCCGCCGCCTGCATGCGACGCAGGGTCGAGCGGGCGTCGTCGAGGTCGTCGACCTGGGCGGTGAAGCCGGTCGACGCGCCGTACAGGATGGTGCCGGTCGAGAAGATCCGCGGTGCCGTGATCCGGCCGGTGCGGGCCAGTTCGCTGTGGGCGAAGATCTCGCTGGTGTCGGCCGAGGGGTTGTGGATCGTGGTCACCCCGAAGGCCAGCGAGGCGTAGTCGACCCAGCTCTGTTCCGGGATGATCTCGTCCGACCCCATGGACCCGTGCCAGTGGCCGTCGACCAGGCCCGGCATGATGGTTTTGCCGGCCATGTCCATGACGGGAACGCCGGCGGGAACGGGGGTGCTGGACGCCGGGCCGATGGCCTCGATCCGGTTGCCGTTCACGATGATCACGCCGTTCTCGATCACCTCGGTACCGTTCATGGTGATCAGCCGGGCACCGGTCAGGGCCATGCGGCCTTCCGGCACGTCCGCCCGGGCGGTGAAGCCCAGATTGATGCCGGTCTCGTCGGGCTTGGGCAGTTCGTCCGGCGCGCCGTCCACGAAGGTGAAGGCCTGGTTCAGGTCGCGGGTGAACAGCTCGGGCCCCAGCGACCACTGCAGGCGCCGGGAATCGCCCGACCAGCTCAGCCATTCGCCGGCGTCGCGGGTGACGCGGGCCTGGGGCAGGGACTTGCCCTCGGCGCTGATGGCCACCGGGCGGCCCGACATGACGAAGGGCGCGACATAGGCGTTGAACCGCTCGGTCCAGCCGATCCAGTTGCCGTCGGGCGACACGGCGAATTCGCTGGCCCATTCCGAGGTCAGGTGGGTGCGTTCGTCCTCGCCGTCGAGATTGACCGAGATCAGCGTCTGTTTGTCGCCGTCGCGGCCCTGCAGGAAGACCCGGTCATTGGCGGCGCCGAACTGCGGGGTGGAGCCGTCGTCGGTCATGAAGACCGGCGTCCCGCCCGCGGCGGGGATGCGATAGACGCCCGGGTCGCGGCTCCACAGGGCGCTGGTCAGGAAGCCGTCGCTGACCGTGCGATAGACGATGGTCCGGCCGTCCGGCGAGAAGGTCGGCTCGATATAGTGGCC
>Ga0075154_10003077_pt1 | contig 10701 bp, 8 predicted proteins | sample JI71714BDNA_FD_70965 | JGI IMG/M metagenome (GOLD analysis project Ga0075154, IMG submission 70965) | Wastewater effluent complex algal communities from Wisconsin, to seasonally profile nutrient transformation and Carbon sequestration -... | ecosystem: Engineered > WWTP > Effluent > Algae...
TGAAGAGCGAACCGACGACCGTCGGAGGCATTGCTGAATTTCGGGCATAAAAAAACCAGCTTGGTGCTGGTTCTTAAATTGGTTGCGGGAGCCGGATTTGAACCGACGACCTTCGGGTTATGAGCCCGACGAGCTACCAGGCTGCTCCATCCCGCGACCGTGCGTTACCCCTGAGCAGATGAGATAACTAGTTGATATGCAAGACGTTAATTGATGACCTTCGGAAAAACAAGTCACAATTGGTTGCGGGAGCCGGATTTGAACCGACGACCTTCGGGTTATGAGCCCGACGAGCTACCAGGCTGCTCCATCCCGCGTCCGTCATTGCGGGGCGCATCTTATTGCTTTTAAATATCGATAGCAAGCAACAATCGACAGAAATACCCTGCTAAAGCACTGACTGCTGGTTTTATCAGCACCTTGTGTTTTAAAGCAGCGTTTTAGCGCAGAAACAACGCTTTGCCTTTGGCATCGACCAAATTCGGCGCAAGTCCGGGATCAACTTCTGCTATAATCCGCGCAATTTTTTTGCTGTGGATGTTCTTATGTTGCAATTCTGGGCGTTAACCTCTAAAGGCGTTGAAGAAGTACTGGCCAGCGAACTGACCAGCCTCGGCGCCACCGTCAGTAAAGTCAGCCTTGGCGCTGTGCGGTTCGAGGCAACGTTAGAGCAGGGCTATCAGATCTGTTTATGGTCGCGCCTCGCTACCCGGATCATGCGCCAGCTTGACCAAATCTCTATTGATGAAAAGTCTGACGTCTATGCCGTCGCCAACGAGCTGGACTGGACCAGCCAGATGGACCTGCGCCAGAGCCTGGCGGTGGAGTGTGTCGGCAAACACGCCACTATAGATAACAGCCAATTCGGCGCGATGCGCGTGAAAGACGCCATCGTCGACCAATTCAGAGCAAAATTCGGTGAAAGACCGGACGTCAGCCGGATGGAGCCAGACGTCCGCTTCCAATTGCGGATGGAACGCCAGCACTTTTACTTCCTGAAAGATTTCTCCGGCCCGTCACTGCATCAGCGCGGCTACCGCAAAGAGCAGGGCGAAGCACCATTAAAAGAACAGTTGGCTGCCGCCATGCTGATCCGCTCTGGCTGGCAATTCCAGCAACCGCTGGTCGACCCATTTTGTGGTAGCGGTACTTTATTAATTGAAGCGGTGCTCATGGCGCGGCAATTAGCGCCGGGCTTGAAGCGGCTAAAGTTTGCTTTTGAAAATGACAGCGATTTTGACGCAGCCTTATATCAGGAGTTACGCGCCAAAGCCCTTGGCCAGCGCCTGGCATTAGCACCAACCAGCAAATTTATCGGTTTTGATACAGATCCGCGCCAATTAGACAAAGCGCGCCAGAACGCCGCCCGCGCCGGTGTCGCTGAATTCATCGAATTTAAAGCCGGTGATGCCACCACATTAGAAGCGGCCGGCACGCAAATCCCGGGCGTAGTCATTTGTAACCCGCCTTATGGTGAACGTCTTGGTGACATTCCGTCACTGATCCCGGTATACAGCGAATTCTCGGTGCGGCTGAAACAACATTATGCCAACTGGCGCCTGGCCATTATCACCAGTAACAGTGATTTACTGCGCTCGCTGAAGCTGTCCAAACTGAAATCTTACAAGTTTGCCAACGGCCCGCTGGATTGTGAATTCAGCTTGTTTGACCTGACTGAAAAGCAGGTACAAATCACCAGTAAAACACCGTCGATGTTTTTTGCCGAAAGTGAATCTTTTGCCAACCGTCTGAAGAAGAACGTCAAACAGCTGGAAAAGTGGGCAAAACGCGAGCAAATCAGTTGTTACCGGCTCTATGACGCGGATATTCCGGAATACAACGTCGCAGTCGACTGGTACGACGGCGAAGTGGTGATCCACGAATATGCTGCACCTGCCAACGTTGATGAGCAGATCGCACAAAAACGCCTGTTTGATATTGTGAACCTGGTCCCGCAGGTGTTGCAGGTGCCAACCGATGCTATCGTGTTGAAAGTGCGTGAAAAACAAAAAGGCAAAGAGCAATATCAAGCGCTTGCTAAAGCCGGTCAATACAAAACGGTCAGCGAATATGGCGCCAAGTTTTTGGTAAATTTGCGTGATTATCTGGATACCGGTTTGTTTTTGGACCACCGCGTCACCCGCCGCAGCATCCAGCAGCAAGCTAAAGGCAAATCCGTGCTGAACCTGTTTGCTTACACCGGCTCCGCGTCCGTGCACGCGGCTCTTGGCGGTGCGCGCAGCGTGACCACCGTCGATATGTCCAACACTTATCTGGACTGGGCGAAGCGTAACTTTGCCATCAATGATTTGGCCGGTAAACAGTATCAATTTGTCCAGGCCAACGTCTTGGAATGGCTGGCCGAGTGCAAAAACCAGTTTGAGCTGATTTTTGTTGACCCACCAACTTTTTCCAACTCAAAACGGATGGAAGACACCTGGGATGTGCAGCGTGACCACGTCAAACTCCTGACGATGATCAGTAAACTGGTCGCACCGAACGGCAAGGTGATTTTTTCCAATAACAAACGTAAATTCAAAATCGCCCGGGAAGAGCTGGAAGCCGCAGGCTGGTTGATTAAAGACATCAGCGCCGCATCACTGCCGGAAGATTTTAAGCGCAACCCGCAGATCCATGTCTGTTTTGAGCTGACGCGGAGCGCCTGATGCTGACGTTATACAGCACCTGGGGTTGCCATTTGTGTGAAGAAGCCGAAGCCTTGCTGCGCGAAGCGGGCGCTGACTTCAACCTGATTGATATTGTCGATGACCCGGCAGCCTTTGCGCTGTACCGCGTCGAAATTCCGGTGCTGACTTATCAGCACGCCGGACAAACCACCGAATTAAAATGGCCCTTTGATGCGGCCGCTTTGCAGTTATTTATCACACAGCCACCGCTGTGAATGGGAAAAAAGAAGCGTGGAATTACTGAGATTTCAACAAGCCTGCCTGGCCTTTGGCAACCACCCGGTGCTGGACCATGTCGACTTTAGTTTGTTTGCCGGCGAACGGGTTTGTCTGGTTGGCCGCAACGGCGCAGGCAAATCGTCAATGCTCAAAGTGCTGACCGGTCAGCAAACGCTGGATGACGGTCAGGTCGTCAAAGAAAACAACGTAGTGCTAGCGCGCCTTGAGCAAGACCCACCGGCTCGCATCGACGTGACCATTGCCGATTTTATCCGCGAAGGTGCTGGCGATTTAGCGGAGAAATTACAGCGTTTTTATCAAATTTCTGCTGATTTTGACGCCGATAATGAAGCCTTGCTGCGCGAATTCTCCGCCTTACAAAGCGAGCTGGACGCGCGGGATGGCTGGCAATTAGAAGCGCGGGTGAATCAGCTGTGCGAACAGTTTGTGATGGCACCCGACGCGACGCTGGCAAGCTTATCCGGTGGCTGGCTGCGTAAAGCAGCGCTGGCCCGTGCTTTGGTCGCCAAGCCCAACATTCTGTTGCTCGATGAACCGACCAACCACCTGGATGTGGCCGCAATTCAATGGCTTGAACAATTTTTACAGCAGTTTGCCGGCGCTATTATTTTCGTTTCGCACGACCGGGCTTTCATCCGCAATGTCGCGACCCGTATCATCGATTTAGACCGCGGGCAGCTGACGTCGCATCCGGGCAACTATGCAGATTATCTCGACCGCAAAGCGAAAATGCTGGAAGTGGAGCAGCAGCACAATGCGCTGTTTGACAAAAAGCTGGCCGAAGAAGAAGTGTGGATCCGCCAGGGGATTAAAGCACGTCGTACCCGCAACGAAGGCCGGGTGCGCGCTTTAAAAGAGCTGCGCAAAGAACGGGCAGCGCGGGTTGAGCAGCTCGGCAAAGTTGATTTCGCCATCGAGCAGGCAGCCAAATCCGGCAAACTGGTGTTTGAAGGCAAGCAGCTGAATTTAAGTTTCGACAACAAAAAATTACTGCAGGACTTTAACTTCCTGCTGATGCGGGGCGACCGCGTCGCGCTGGTCGGGCCGAACGGCGTTGGTAAAACCAGTCTGATCAAAGTACTGCTGGACGAATATCCGGTTGAAAGCGGCGAGATCAAACGCGGCACCAACCTTGAAGTTGCTTATTTTGACCAGCACCGGATGGCACTGGATTTGGACGCAACAGTGCAGGATAACGTGGCAGAAGGGCGGCAGGAGATTGTGCAGAACGGCCAGGCGCGCCATGTGCTCAGTTACCTGCAGGATTTCCTGTTTGCACCCGCCCGGTCACGCACACCGGTACGGGCCTTGTCCGGCGGTGAGAAAAACCGCTTGTTGCTGGCCAAGTTGTTTGCCAAGCCAAGTAACCTGCTGATCCTCGATGAACCAACCAACGACCTTGACGTCGAAACACTGGAACTGTTAGAAGACATCCTGCAGCAATACCAGGGAACTGTCATTCTGGTCAGCCACGACCGCGAATTCGTCAATAACACAGTGACCAGTGCGCTGTGGTTCACCGGAACCGGCCGGATTGTCGAAATCGCCGGGGGTTATGATGACGTGCTGGCGTACCAGCAGATGCAACAAAGTAAGCCGGAAGTAAAAAAACCGGCGAACGAACAAATAATTACAAAACCAGCTGAGCAATCCGCCGTGCAGGCTTCAGCTTCAGCGCCGAAGAAGTTATCATACAAAGAGAAACGCGAACTGGAACTGTTGCCCGCCGAGATCGAAAGTCTTGATGCGCAGCTCAGCGCCTTACAGACGCAGGTCAATGATCCGGAGTTCTTCCGCCAGAGTGCCGATGTCACCACAGCTCTATTGAACCAAATTCAGCAGACCGAGTCGAAGCTGGCGCACGCATACGAGCGTTGGGAACAATTAGAAGCATTAAACCAGCAGTAGCAGGGGAATTGAATGAAATTTTCGCCGTTGTTTGTCGCCATGTTACCGGCCGTTGTGGCCTTTACGGGGCAGGCAGCCACTTACCAGGTCGTCGAACTTGGGCCGATTGATGGTTACAAATCAAGTTTTGTCGCCGGTCTCAATAACAATAACCAGATTGTTGGCAATATAACGAACAGATTTAACTACCCGATTGATCTGAACTCAGTCGATTTTGCCAATGCAGCCATTACCGCTAACCTCACCGCTGCGGAAATTGAAGAAGTTAAAAAAGGCAATATAAGCGCTAAAGCCCTGTCGGTTTTAACAAATTATCTGCAAACAGCCAGTGGCACCTACACGACCCAACGTTTTGCCGCCACCTATCCGGTGCGTCTTGATAACAGACAACTGGTCAGAGTGCGTGAAACGGCTGCGGTACAAACGAATAATGAATACCTGCTCGCCATTAATGACCTGAACCAAATGATAGGTTACGCGACGGCGCCATTTACCCGCCAATCTTTCACACCAGCGGCAACGACGACAACACCGAATCCGGTGGCGCAGCAATTGTGGGTCCCGGCACCGATGCATATGGCTGGCGTCGTTTTCACTGACAAAGGCAAACATACGTTGCCACCAGCCTATACCGACTACGGTGGCGGCTACACCGTGGGTCGTGGTTTGAACAACAACGGCAAAGTGATTGGCTACGGCAGTAGTTCGATGGCCGCAGATACGCAAACGGCTGTTGCGAAAGCTTGTGACGGCACGACAGAACCGAAAGATTTGTGTTATTACCGCAACGCTGTGGGAAATGCTTATGAAACCCGCGGCATGGTGTGGCAACTAGACGCCAATGGTAAACCGGGCACCCCGCAGCTGTTAGGTTTTCTGGGTGACAAAAATACCGGCAAAGCGCATACCCGTACTGAGTATCCAGCCGTATCTTATACCAGCACGCCGAATGATATTAACGACAGCGGTTTAGTTGTTGGCGCTTCGATGTATTCCGACAGTGATGATATTCGTTTCTATGTAATTGGTTTATCTGGCCGTGACGAAGTCTATCATGCGTTCCACGCGACTGTTTTCGATGGAACGGAGATAAAGTCATTTATTGACACCAAGGAATGGACCAGTAGCTTTGCGACCGGCGTAAACAACAAAAATATTATTACTGGCTATGCCGTGAAGAATATTAATAGCGTCGACCGGAATCGGTTCTTTATCTACGACTACAACACGAAAAAGCTGACGTTCCCGGCAGATTTATTTGCTTCAGCCTCGACGGCGCCAGAAGCAATCAACGACAACAATCTGGTGGTAGGGACAACCGAAGCTGCAAGCGCGGGTTCGTCAACGCGCCGAAATGTCGGTTTCCTGTATGACTTGTCGGCGAATACCTTCCGCGACATTAATACTCTGGTGAGTTGTAACTCGCCTTATACCATCGTGACTGCCACGGATATCAACGAAAAAAATGTCATCGTTGCGACAGCAATCAAAGAAGTGGACCGCCGCGACAGCAAAGGTGAGTTGGTCAAAGACAGCGCAGGCAATGTTCTGAAAGAAGAGGTTGCGGTTGCCGTTCAACTCAACCCGATCGCCAATGGCACCATTGATAACTGTGACAATACGGCTGAACAGACCTACGAGCGCCAAGGCGCCGGTTTCGGTTGGTTTGGATTGATTGCACTGCTGCCGCTGGCGCTGCGTCGTCGCTGGTGCTGATTTCCTGAGTGTTAAAAAACCCGCGGCCTCGCGGGTTTTTTTCTGCCTGCAAAAAGCGCAGTCGAAGGCGGCCGATAGCCAGAGTCGGCGCAGAAAGACTAGCGAATTGACGTCTTAACCCACACGCGATCTTTTGATATAGCCATTCGGTCTATATGAGATCGAAAAATAATTTCATTTATTTGTCGTCAAATTGCAATAAAGTTCAGTTCCTTAGCGAAAGTCAAACAGTATCTCTATTTTTTTCGGTTGAACCTTTTGCCGGTCAGGTCTATCTATTACTTGTGCGTCGGTGTTGCGCCCCAGCAGCCGGCGCTTTCTGTGAAGAACACATAGAGTTGAGGAAAACAGCCGTATGAAAAGACAAAAACGTGATCGTTTAGAACGTGCTCATGCCCAAGGTTATCGTGCTGGTGTTACAGGCCGTTCAAAAGAGCTTTGTCCGTATCAAAGTATTGATGCGCGCTCGCAGTGGTTGGGGGGATATCGCGAGGCGATGGAAGACCGCGGTGTCGGTCTGTTTAGTAAAGGTCAATAATGCCAGTCTGCAGTGACTGATGAATTAAGGAACAAACCCCGCGATTGCGGGGTTTGTCATTCAGAGGCATATGCGTTTTAACTGGCGGCTCAGAAGCTTGAAGTATCCTGAAACAAACCGACTTTCAGCTCTTCCGCAGCATAGATATCACGGCCATCAACACTAACCACACCATCACCAATGCCCATAAACAGTTTACGCTTGATGACGCGTTTCATGTCGATGGTGTAGGTGACTTTCTTCGCGGTCGGCAGAATTTGGCCAGTGAATTTTACCTCACCAACGCCAAGCGCACGGCCTTTACCAGGTCCGCCACACCAACCGAGGAAGAAGCCCACCAGCTGCCACATCGCATCTAAACCCAAACAACCAGGCATAACCGGATCGCCCTCGAAATGGCAGGCGAAGAACCACAGATCCGGATGAATATCGAATTCAGCGATAATCTGGCCCTTGCCATATTTGCCGCCTTCCTCAGAAATATGCAGGATCCGGTCAATCATCAGCATGTTACCGAGCGGTAACTGACTATTGCCCGGACCAAATAATTCACCTTTGCCACACGCGATTAATTCTTCTTTTGTAAAGCTATTCTGAGTCATGTATGTTGAATCCGAAAAAAATGCCGGGTCACTCTAGCGAACGGTTGTACGCTAAACAAGTCCGATTAGTCAATTTTTGCTAAAACTTCAGCATAAATTGACGAAAAGACAGCCAGATGACAACCGCAGTCAAAACTCCTTGTACGAGAATTCTTATTGATGTCCAAAGCCGAACAGCCGCCTTTAAGCAACGCCGAAAAGCAACAGCGCTACCGGGAGAAGCAACGTCAGTCCGGAAAAAAGGAATTGCGTGGCTATCTGACGCCTGAGGCTCTGGCCTGCTATCAGGAAATTGCCGACAAAACCGAGTGGAACGACAGCCTGTTGCTGAGCAACGCGATTCGGCTGATGTATGCAGCACACAAGCTGGGGCAGGTTGGCTTGCTCAATAGCTGGTTGAACGAGCACAAGCGCTAGCTCATTCTGCGGCAGCGTTCTGCCGTATCGCTGTGACATCCGCCAGCATTCTGCCGTATAATGGTGCCTCGTTTTTTGCCATGGGTGTTGTGATGATCCTGTTTGTCCGAGATTTAACTGTCATCGATTTTTCTTATCTGTGTCCGCAGCGTGGCCTGCTCGGGGAAAGTTTCATCGTCGACGTCGAGCTGCATGGCGGTCTTGATGCCACCTCGATGGTGCTCGACTTCGCCCATGTGAAAAAACTGATCAAAAAGGCGATTGATGGCTTGGTCGATCACAAGCTGGCTTACCCGGCACAACACCCGTCTGTCAGCAGCCATGTCGACAAAGGCACTGAACTTCTGCAGCTTCATAGCCAACGCGGGTCGATCCAAATCGCTTCACCGGTTGAGGCGCATGTTGCGATCCCAGCTGATAAAGTGGATGAAGCAAGCCTGACTGCTTTCCTGCAGCAACAAATCAAACCGTTATTGCCAGACAATGTTGAGCAGCTGGTATTTGTACTGCGCCCGGAAAAATCCAATGGCTTTTATTACCATTACAGTCATGGCCTGAAGAAACACGACGGAAACTGTCAGCGCATCGCGCATGGCCATCGCTCAACCATCGAAATTTACCAGCACAATATGTTAAGTCCGCGTTTGAACAAATATTGGACCGAGCGCTGGAATGACATTTATCTGGGCACCGCAGAAGATCAAGTTCAACCGGCAGATTGCCAATGGATGCAGATGCAGGAAGACAGCTACTTCTTCCGCTATCAAGCGCCACAAGGCTGGTTTGAAATTGCATTGCCGGTTAGCCATTGTGAAATCGTGCCGTGCGACACGACGGTCGAGTGTCTGGCCGAATACATTGCCAATACCTTACAGGCGCTGGAGCCAGCAAGCTATAAAGTGGTCGCTTACGAAGGTGTCGGCAAAGGCGCAATCGCCTTCGCCTAAACGGTTTTGTCACGATTTTGTCAGAGGGAAGCCCGCAATGTCCGCGGGCTTTTTTATGCGCAAAACCTGCACTAAGAGGCGGTCGGACCTTCCGGCGCAACCCAGCAAACGCCAGGCCAGGCGGTTTGCTGCGACACTGCCGTTAACACGGCCACGTTGGCAGGCACTGCTTCGATTTGCCACTGGATTGGGATCAGACGCTGCTGTCGGAACACAAAACAGCTGAACTGGTCGCCCGGTGCAGCGCGTTGCAGCATTTGTTTGAACGTTTGCTCTGTCGCTTTCAGATCCTCAACGGCAATCAACAGGTCGCCACTACTGAAACCAGCGCGATGCGCGGCGGAACCGTTTCTAACAGCACTGAGCAATAAGCCCTCTGGTTTTGCTTCATAATGAAAACCCGGTTCAACGGAAGGCAGTGACAGCGTTTTCTCGCCACTGAGATCGGTCTGGTGCTCTGACTGGCGCCAGCTCAGCTGAAGCCCCAACGCCAATGCTGCTTCTGCCAACGGTAATGCCACTGCACCAAACACCCAAGCCCGCACTTGCTCAGTCAGCGTGTCGCATTGACTGTATTGCTGTAGCAAGCGGAAAAAAGCTTCGTCATCGCTGCCGGTCTCGGCGTGGCCAAACTGCTGCCAACACAGCTGCATCAAGCCGTCGAGCGTCAAACCACGCTGGTGCAGCGCTGCATCCAGACAAAACGCCAGCATGGCTCCTTTGGCGTAGTAACTGACCACCGCATTCACCGCGTTTTCATCCTGGCGATAAAACCTGGTCCAGGCGTTAAAGCTGCTGTCAGAGAGACTTTGACGCAGATTTGCCGGCGAGCGCTGCAACCTGCTGATGGTCTTTGCTAGCCCGGTGAGATACTGCGCCATCGTCAGCCGACCGGTTCTTAGCAGGCTCAAATCGTCATAATAGGACGTGAAGCCCTCGTACAACCATAACTGGGTGCTGTATTGCTCGGCATGCAGCTGATAATCCAGGTACGGCTGCGGCCGGGCCCGTTTGACCCACCAGGTATGAAAATACTCATGGCTGCAAAGCGCCAGGAAGTTTTGATACTCCTCAGCATAGTCATCCGGTAACTGCGGGTTCGGCAGGTCAAAACGATTACACAGCAGTAAAGTCGAATTGCGATGCTCCAGCCCGCCGTAGCCCTGATCGACGACCCAGGTCAGAAACCAATATTCCGTTAAATCAGCCGGCAGGGCGCCAAACACTTGTTTTTGCGCTAGGCACAGCGGTATCAGGTCGCGGGCGATGCGATTGACATCAGTCGCGACGGCGCCACAAAGCACCAGATGGTGTGGTACGTCATCAACGCTAAAACTGGCGATTTCAAGCACACCGGCCAACATCGGACTGTCGATTAACTGCGCATAGTGTTCGGCGCTGTATTCGCCAAATTGCAGTGGCTGTGTTGTTGCAGACCGCGGCAACCCGGTGGCGACCTGCCACCGCTGTGGCGCCTGTCCGCGCTTTAACAGCAGCTGATGCGGCAGATGTTCTTGACCATGCACCTTTAAACAGGTCGCTGCCGGGTTGATCACTGCGATCTCAGTGCTGAGATAATTGGCGCGAACCGACAAATCGAAGGCATAGAGTCGATAAGACACTCTGATTGCACTGCCACGCGGCGT
>Ga0075154_10003079_pt1 | contig 10694 bp, 2 predicted proteins | sample JI71714BDNA_FD_70965 | JGI IMG/M metagenome (GOLD analysis project Ga0075154, IMG submission 70965) | Wastewater effluent complex algal communities from Wisconsin, to seasonally profile nutrient transformation and Carbon sequestration -... | ecosystem: Engineered > WWTP > Effluent > Algae...
GGTTGGTCCCGGCATTGGCATTGGCCAGAGTCGTGTGAAAACTCAATGTCCCGGCGGGAGAATTACCGGTTACCAGGCTGTTCAGGTCAATACTGGTTCCAACGCACACCGTGCCCGGAACCACTGTAATAACCGGCGGAATGCAGGTACTGCCACAACTCACTGCGGTTATGGTTACTGGCACGTCCGTAAAACAGGACGCGTCGCCGTTGAATACCCGGACAATATAGGTACCACCCGTGTTCGGAATGGTTGTTGACACATTTTGCCCTGCTCCGGTAAAGGTGGTCGCCGGATAAGCCGGACCATTATACATGGCTGCACCCGCTGTACTGATGCCAAAATTGGTCACATTGCTGGCGGTGGCGAAGGTGATGATACCGTTATTGTTCGCCGTAGTGCCGGTACAGGTGGGTGGGGTTTGGGTGAATGTGGCGGCAGGTGACGGCCCCACAGTGACCACAATCTCCTGCGTCGGGCGGCAGGTTGACCCCAGCGCAGGATTCAATATCGCATACACATAATACGTACCGACGGTTGGGAAATCTGCATTGCTCCAGATATAGGTAGCCGTATAAGGGCTGCTACCGCCGGTAGGTGTTACCGTGGCAATGACCGCTCCCGCATATATAGCAGTTGCTTCGCTTGGGGTGGGCGTACTGCCAACCATCTGATCGGTCGAGAAGCGTACAAACCGGATGCCGTTGGCTGTATTTACTTCTGTGCTGACTGTTATATTGGAGCCTGCCTGGCCTAAGCAGATATTTTGAGCCGGGCTTGGGTTAGTGATTGAGACAGGCGCTACATTGAAAGTATCCGGGCAACATGCTGTTACTACGCAACCATTGCCGTCGAGACCGGTGTAGCGGTAAATACCGGAAGTGGACACAATATAGGTATTGCTGTTTGCTCCGGAAATATTGGTAAAGCCACTGCCTGTATTCACCTGCCACTGAATGCCCGTGATGCCCGATTGAGCCGTGAGGGTATATGTTTGCTGTGGGCATATCGTATGGTTGGCTACCGGACATGAGCTAGACCCGGGCAAATGGAAACCAAAATCAAACGAGTGATCCACTGAACCATCGCCGCCGGTGGTCACTGCCGCAAAAGCATCATTGCCCACCTGCATACCGTCGCTGTCTATTTCATTGTTCGAGCCGCTGTCCATTGTGGTCAGCGTATACGTGGAAAGAGCACCCTGAACACTACCGCCTGCCACGTTTGGAATTTTGATCAGGTAATTGAAGTTGGGGTTTAGGCCGCCCGGCACATTACTATCATTAAAATAGTACTCCCCGATACCGCTGGTAGTAGTCGTGGTAATCAGGGTGGCACCATCAGCCGAATAGAGTTGAACGGTTACGTTTTGGATACCCGCTTCGCCAGCATCTTGTATGCCATCTTTATCAGTGTCCACCCATATACGATTTCCTATTTCTATTGGTGCTAATGGGGCAAGGAGTTCTAAATCGCCGAGGCCAATACCTTTTCGAGCGGTACCATCTCCGACACCCGACAAATCTACGTGAAGGGTATAGTTAGAGCCGGAAACTGCTGAACCGTTAATCGTTGACAACCATCTTGTCCCACCAGAATTAAAAGCGGCTGGATCCTTTACGGTCAATACTACATTCGCACTACCAGGTAATACCGCAAGTGAACCTAAACTGGTTTCTTCATGAGCAACTCCGCTTAAAGTAAAACTTTCTCCATTAAAAAATTCACTACCACCCGGGCCTTCATCATTTATAACGCTTCCAGTAAAAGTTACACTGTTTGAAGGGATGCTTCCGTTATTTTCAATTGTATTACCGGAAGGGCAACTCTTACCAGCAATTAGGATATCTCCTGATGCATCTAAGAAGTAATTAGTAGCTGTATTGTTTGCCAAAAAAGGATAATTATAGTCATAAAACTGGTAACCTGTTCTGTCCATAAAATCTAACATTAAATCTCCTTTTTCAGTAAACTCAATATCAGATAAGATGGGACATGGGTGAATAAGTACACTATATGGAAACCCACTTGGAACAACCGCATTAATTTGACTCACATCAGATCTCCATGGTTGCCACTGGTTACCTGCTTGTACTAGAGTCGAAAACTGTCCATATCCTTTTGTATAATTTAATGGAACATTCAAAATCGGAGTTGTATTAAATGTTGCAGCCCCGGTGGCATTATTTAATTCAAATACAAAGGCCCTTAAGTTGGCATTTGCGCTGTTGCTTGTTTCATATTCTCCGCTGGCGACTGCTCCTGCATACAATTTACCTTTGTAAAACTTGGTAGCCCAGGGGCGAAGTTCGCCGTTTATTGTTGTCACTACCGGTAAACTGTAACTTGTAACGGCCACCACAGAGGTTGGATTATAAGCATCATTCAGTTCCAAGCGAAATACTTTCCGCTGGTAGAGATTCATGACGAATAAATACTTACCATCATCGCTAATATCTATATCTCCAAGTCCCACTTTCCCGACTTGTTCAAAAGCAGCAGGGTCAAAAGCAGGAACACCAACCATTGCATTTGGTAATCCGCGCTGTGTATTCGTACCCACTACACCAAAACCCGACGGTAGTCCGGTCAGTGGATCTGCCGCTCCTAAATAAGTGGCTTGGGAATTGGATGCATTCACTGTAAAACTGGTGCCATTGCCATAACCAGGTGCGCCAGCTAACCCAGATGCACTTACACGGGTCACAGGGTTACCAGCAGTGTTGAATGCATTGTTGTCCATGTCAAAAAACTGCGTCACATTAAATGAAGTAGCGGTAGGGGTCAACATATAAATCCCCCCGACTCCCATAACCCCCAAACCGCTGTATCTTTTGAGGGTTGCCGCAGTAAATACTTTGTTGGCCTGCTTACTATACGCAACTCCCCATAGGGCACCAACTGTAGATCCATTAAGTCTTCGCGCCGGAACAGTACTACCTGTATTGTTATAAGGATATCCCACAAACCAGTCAGCGGCACCCGCTGTGCCTCCACCCAAGGGGTCGCCATTCACATACATTGGCACAAAAACAGACGCATTCGCAGCCCCCGTATTATAATCAGCCGGATTATACACCCCATAATCTACATTGCTGGCAGGGGCCGTTAGAAACTTTATCGATGAGCTGCCCAAACCCGACTCCTGAGTGTTATCGGCTGTGCATCCGGTAGCGGTAAGGGTAAACTCCAGCCTAACCGGAGTACCCGATGGCACAAAACCCGTATTGGACCCCAAAGTGCCGTTGTACGCAGTACCACTGGCCGGTATGCTGTAGTTCGGGCCATTGTAGGGGTAGTTTGCGGATGATGGCGACACCCCTTGTGTGGTGGTATAAGAAGCCAATATCGTTCCAGCCGCATTATAAGCCGTAACAATAACGCCCGACATCAAAGGTTCAGCAGGGTTAGCAGTTGTCCGTGTGGCACTGCCATTGTAGTCGGCATATACGGAGCCACTGATCTGAGCCAATGTGGTCTGAGCCAATCCGAGCATCATGACCAGTACCGTAATCCCTGCAATCAAATATCTCGTATTTATCTTAAAATCCATATTTTTTACCGGATTCTGCATGGTAATTCTATTTATGTTGGTACGCATATTATCTGTTTCAGGAAGCATTAGTTAGGCGTTGCGGTTTGTGTGACACAATTCGGGCCAGCGCAGCAAGTCACGATATTTACCGTGACTGGCGCACCCGTAGCAGAAATACAGCCCGCTGTATTTCGTTCAAACAGGTAATAGGTACCTGCCCCAACAGCGGTCATATTGCTCACCAAGGCGGAAGTAGGTGATGCACCCACACGCCATTCAAAACTGTTGCCAGCCGCAGCAGGCGTTACACCCGCTGCAACATTATTGAGGTTAATCGTAGTAAAGGGGCAGAAATTGGTAACTGGTGAGGCCACCACCGGAGTGGCAGGTGACGGCCCCACAGTGACCACAATCTCCTGCGTCGGGCGGCAGGTTGACCCCGGATCAGGGTTTAGTATAGCATACACATAATAGATGATCGGTGATGCAGTCGCATTAGGGAAGTCGGCAGCATTGAACGTATAGGTAGCCGTATAGGGGCTGCTTGCTCCCGTTGGCGTTACCGTTGAAATGGCAGTCCCGGCGTAAATATTGGCGGCTTCTGTTGTGGTGGGCGTGCTACCTGCCATTTGGTCGCTTGTAAACCGGACAAAGCGAATACCATTGGTGGCATTATAGTCTGTATTAACCGTAATATTCGAACCCGTACCGCCGGCACAAACCGTTTGCGCAGCACTTGGGTTAATTATGGTTGGACAAGAAATAAAACCCATATCCAGCGTGTGGTCATTTTCACCAGCCTGACCGGTCAGGTAGGATATGGTCGGTATGGAGGCGGAGAGCGATGCATCGCTATCGCGCAGATCTGGTTGGCCAGCCCCGCCGGCATTGGCACCGGTCAAAAACCGGCCGAGTAAGGCACTTGTTCCGGCCCCGGCGGCCCAACTTGCTGAACCGATACGAATCAGGTAACGTTTACCGGGCTGTGGTCCCGCCTGGTTCCCCGTAACAGAAGGATCTCCATCGGTCACGTTGGTGGCGTTAAAATACCAGGTACCCAAGGCATCCCCTGCTGTCGTAGAGGTCGTAGTAGTTGCCAGCGCAGTACCGGCTCCATCGGGTATGCCATTGTTGTCAAAATCGGCGAAAAGTTGCATTTGTACGTTACCGATGCCCGCTTCACCCGCGTCTTGCACTCCGTCTTTGTCGGTATCGAGCCATACGCGGTTGCCGATTTCGAGGGGAGCAAGGGGCATTAGAAGTTCTATATCGCCTAAACCATTGCCTTTTGCAGGTGAAGAAGTACCAGGAGTCTGAGCGTAAAGCTGATATGAGCCGGAGGATGTTCCATTTATTGTGCTGAACTTTCTTACACCACCAGTTTGAAATGCTAATGGATCCATTACAGATAAGACTACACTATTTGTTCCTGGCAAAAGTGCCATTGCTCCTTGACTTGTTTCTTGATGTGAAGTAATCTGCCCTTGGTTAAAACTTTCGCCAGAATAAAATTCGCCTCCGCCAGGACCTTGGGTATTGAACACACCAAAACTACTTGCAAAAGTAACACCATTTGAATTATATGAACCATTGTTTTCTATGGCATAACCTGTTGAGCAATTGATACCTGCGGTTAAAATGTCGCCGCCAATATATACATCTGCAATAGTTACATTGTTTGCTAAGTATCGGTTATTTTGGTTAAATTGTTGATGTCCTAATCTATCTGTAAATGCCATTATTAAATTACCCCGCTCGTCAAACTCAATATCTGTCAACATTGGGGTGGCGTGAAGAATAATAGGTCCTGTGCCAGGATTCTGAGATCCTACTCTATTTACATCAGATGTCCATGGATACCATTGATTACCAATTGCTGATGGGGTTACATTAAAGCCTTTTACATAGTTTAAAGGATAACCTAAAACTGGGGTGGCTGTAAAGCTAGCACTTCCCGTAGCGTTGTTCAACTCAAAAACATGGGCTCTTAAATTAGCATTAGTGTTAGTGCTTTCATTTTCTCCACTTGCAACTGCACCTACGTATAATTTTCCTTTTGAAAACTTTAACGCCCATGGGCGAATTTGTCCGTTGGTAACGGCAACCGTGGGTATCGAATAACTAGTAATGGCTACTACCGAAGTAGGATTATAAGCATCATTTAATTCCAACCTAAATACTCTGCGTTGATATAAATTCATTACAAATAAAAACTTACCATCGTCACTTATCTCTATATCGCCTATACCCACTTTACCTACCTGGTCAAAGGCTGCCGGGTCGTAAGCTGGTGCTTGAGTTGTTGAAAGACCTCTTTGAGCATTTGAGCCAACTACACCCAAACCTGCCGGCAAACCTGTTAATGAATCATTTGCACCTAAGTAGGTGGCTTGGCTGTTTGCTGCATTTATAGAATAACTGTTACCTGATCCATAAGAAGGAGCACCAACTAATCCGGCTGCACTCACTCTTGTAATAGGATTAGCGGCCGTATTGAATGCATTAGCATCCATATTAAAAAATTGAACAATATTAAATGAACTGGCTGTTGGTTCTAACAAATAAATACCCCCAATACCCATTGGCCCTAATCCAGATTGCCTCTTTAATATGGCTGAGGTAAATATTTTATTTGCCTGTTTACTATATGCCACGCCCCAACAGGCACCTAAATTTTGCCCATTTGCTATTAGAGCAGGCGCAGTTGTTCCTGTGTTGGAATAATTAAACCCATAAAACCAATTTAAAGATCCTGATGTTCCAGAAACCAACGGATCACCGCTATTCATTTGTGGGATAAACAGTGTTGCACCACTTGTACCTGTATTATAATCCGCCGGATTATACACCCCATAATCCACATTAGTAGCAGGGGCCGTTACAAACTTAACCGATGAACTTCCAAAACCCGACTCCAGGGTATTATCGGCGGTACATCCGGTACCCGGATCGGCGAGGGTAAATTCCAGGCGCACGGCAGTGCTGGCGGGCACAAAGCCCGTATTGGACCCCAAAGTGCCGTTGTACGGAGTCCCACTGGCCGGTATGCTGTAGTTCGGGCCATTGTAGGGGTAGTTTGCGGATGATGGCGACACCCCTTGTGTGGTGGTATAAGAAGCCAATACCGTTCCAGCCGCATCGTAAGCCGTAACGATAACGCCCGACAAAAGCGGCTCTGCCGGGTTGGCGGTAGTACGGGTGGAACTGCCGTTGTAATCAGCATATACCAAGCCGCTCACCTGTGCTTCGATTAGCGTTGCCCAACCTAAAAAAAGGCCAAGGACCAAGTACAGGCGATAGTATCTGTGCCGTTTCAAAAAACGAAATACCAAAAAGAACAAGTCTGGACAATTACTTTTCATAGAGATTAATAATTAAATTAACTGATCCAGCCAATTTCAGACTGGGTTAAAAGCATAACATTACGCCTCTGTCAGTTGCAGACAACAAACAGAATATGCGTTTAGCCTGTAAGCAGATTACCTGCTACAAGCCTTAAAAAATTAGAAAAAGTGGGAATAAGGTAGGAGTACCTTTTGGAGAGTAATTGTTCAAATGTACTCTATGCCACTAACTGTCCAGAGCAAACCGAAGTTTGCATAAAAATGGATTAAAAAAATATTTTGCGCAAAGTTACGTCAAAACCCGCATTGGGAGGGAGTAAAAAGTCGTTTTTTTTTGACCACCCCCCAATCCCTGTATCCAGATTACGCAGTGCTTCGAAGTAAAACCGGTGTTATGGGGTTATTTATCCACTGTTTTTCTGATCAATTCACCTTTACTCCTGACCCGGAATTTTTTGTAAATCGCCTTTACATAATACCGCACACCGTTCAACGAAATGCCTAAATTTTCGGCAATTTCCTGGTAAGCACGTCCCTCCTTGAGCAATTGGAGGGTAACCTGTTCTTTTTCCGATAACGTGTGTTCCGCCTCCGGAAGGGCATCGGGTTTGGGGATAAAATACTGAATCAGTTTTTTGGCAATGGCCGGACTCAGCAGCGCACCCCGCTCTTCCAACACCTGAAGCAATGACTCTTCCAGCGTTTCCATACTGATGTGTTTGAGCACGTATCCGGTGGCACCGTTGGCGAGTGCCTGTAAAATTGTTTTTCGGTCGTCCACAACGGTGAACATAATGACCTCCATATCCGGTTCGCGCTGAAGAATGTGTTTAATGTCGTAGATGCTCGTTTGATTATACAACATCACATCCAACAACACCAGTTTAATTTCCATAAAATCCCGGTGGAATTTCAGAAACTTTTCTACGGTATCCACGGCCATTACACATTCCAAACGTTCAGATTTTAAAAAATACTCGGAAATAGCCCGCCGTATTTCTATATTATCTTCAATTAGGGCAAAATTATACTTCATAATACTATACCTCAATGATTACAAACAACATTTTCAGGAACCTCCTTAAAACACCACAAAGGTAAGTGGCACACTGCGATTCACCAACCTGCATTTAAAAGTATCCAATAGCATCTGTTTTGCAACCAGGGCTAAAAAGGCACTTTCACCAGTACCTCCTGTTCATTTTCTGTCTCATTCCACGTACAAACCGCATTGATAGCCTGCATCCGAAACTTCAGGCTTTCCTGTCCAATTTGGTGCACTTCGGTGGGTGCATGACCCTTATTTTTTATCCCTTTGTGCTGATTTTTTATCCGAATCACGATATAATGCCCTTCTGTCGTCATATCCACAGCAATGATTTCAACGTGGGTATGTTTTACCATATTCGTCAGGAGTTCCTGGTACAAGTGCAGGGTATGATTTTTTATTTTGGTTCCAATTTTAATGTCCACCTGCGATACCTCCTGCTTCACCGATACTTCCCGTACCAGGGGGGAAACGTAGTTTTCGGTAAAGTCTTCCATCCGCTCCAACAAATGCACGATGTTATCCTGGGTAGGATCAAAAACCCAGATAAAATCACGAATGGACTGAAAGGTTTCTTTACTAACCCCGTCAAATTGGTGCAATTTGGTTTGTTTTTCGGCATCCGGCAACAACGGACTTACAATTTGGTGGCTTAGGGCCTGCAACAAATAAATTCGTGCGCCCAGGCTATCGTGCAGGTCGTGACTAATTTGTTGCCTCAACTCAAAAGCATGGTGCAACTGGCGTATCCGGAGCCAATACAAGCCGTATAACCCGGCCGCAATCAACCCCATTGCAAACATGCGAAACCACCAGGTGGCGTACCAGGGTGGCAATATATCCAACGTGTAAAACACCGGGGGCATCCATACGCCCCGGTAAGTGCGCACCTGAACTTCCAGGGTGTGTTCGCCGGGCGGCAGATAAGAGAAAATGGCCTGATCGGCATACGTCAGTTGTTGCCAGGCATTGATCAATCCGGGGATTCGGTAACGGTATTGCATCTGTTCGGCGTGCAAATAATCGTCGGTGTAAAAGGCCATTTTCACCAAAGACACACTTGACTCAATGCGCAGCACCGCCCCATTGGTGACAAAAAATTGGCGTACGCCATCGGCGGTAGTTTCATCCACGAGGTTCACTTTGGCCATTTGTTGGGAGGGTTTGATGGCCGTTCTGAAATCGTTGGGATTAAAATAAACGATACCGTTTTGGCCTCCCATGTACATTGTACCGTCGGGTGCCTGATAAGCAGCCGATGTGTTAAACTCGTTACTGGGGAGTCCGTCTTCGCGGAAATAATTTTCAAACCAAGGCTGATGCACATCAAAACGGCTTAACCCTTTACCCGTCCCCAACCACAACACCGTATCTTCTGGCTCTCCCAGAATACTAAAAACGGAACTGTCGGGCAACCCGTCATCAAGCGCGAATTGTTGGTATTGCCCGGTGCGGGTGTTGTAGCGAAACAAGCCTTTGCCGTCGGTTCCAATCCAGAGGATAGTGTCGGCACTGCTGTACATACACATAATCGGCAAATGTTTGATAACCGTTGGGATATTGGTATCCTCTTGTAAATGCCCCGTTTGGGGTTGGGGATTCAAAAACTTTTTTAAACCGTCTGGCCCGCCCAACCAGAGGTCCTGCCCTGCGACAATACTGCGGGGTTCGGAAAAATGAAACAATTTAGTTAACGCATAATCGCGATTGTCGCGATTATTGTTAAATAAAATTTGCAAATGATCACCCTGCACCAGATAATGCCATATACCCTGTCGCAGCGTGTCTCTGGCAACAGACAAACTATGCCGGTGTTTTTTGACAAATCCGGTATCAAGGGGTATTTGTTCCAGAAAAACCCCTTTGGGGGTAGCGCGTAAATACACCCAACGCTTAACTTTATCATTTTTTACCGATAAAAAACGGGGGAGGCCGCTATTATCGTCCATAATAGACCAGGACAACCAATTTGTTAGTAAAATATGATTGTGGGCATCGTCAGGAGATTGCCATACCAAATGGTCGTGGGTGCTGTAAATCAGGTGGCCATAACGGTCGCTTTGAATGGCTCGAATTCGTTGGCCGACAGAAGCCTCTACCGTAAAAAAATTATATTTTTGCCCCGACACCAAAAAAAAACCGCCCCGATTGACAAATGCCTGTAAACCATTGGATAACTGGTAAATGCGCCTTACTCTGTATGCCAGGCGTTCTATCTGATTTGTCCCCGCTTTTTCGTTAATAAAGTTATCAATCAGAGCAAATGACGCACGCAAACGCTCCTGCATGCGTTCTTTTATTTGAATTAAGCAACCTTTTCCCTTTTCGTAAATAGAGATATTGTCATAAAAAAGGCAAATTGAGTCATCCTCAATCTGATAATATTTGAGCCACTCACCACTAAAATCATCCGGTGATTTAACGATTACATTTGGAGCGTCGCGAAAACACGGATTGGAAACAATAGTGCCATCATCTTCAACGATGGTAACCGTATTACCCGGCATCACCTCATCCCAAAAGTAAAGGCAACTATCAGCCCGATTATACAACATTACCGAACGCTTATAATTGATGGACAAAGACCACTTTAAGGTCATTATCCGGGTACTGGTGCGCTGAAAAACATGCCGCCCCGCCAGAATGTAGAGGCTGTTGCCGGGTCCACAGGTTACATTAGAACTGGTATGCAGCAAAGAATCGGCAATACCCAACGCAGCGGACGGTAACAAATAAGCGCGGGTTGGGTCCAGTACTTTTAGACCCT
>Ga0075154_10003082_pt1 | contig 10687 bp, 7 predicted proteins | sample JI71714BDNA_FD_70965 | JGI IMG/M metagenome (GOLD analysis project Ga0075154, IMG submission 70965) | Wastewater effluent complex algal communities from Wisconsin, to seasonally profile nutrient transformation and Carbon sequestration -... | ecosystem: Engineered > WWTP > Effluent > Algae...
CGCTGTGTTGCGCCACGCCAACGAGCGCGATATGGAAAGGCTTAGAGAAGTGCGGAGTTTGGAAAAAGATGTATTGGTGCAAGCGCGCGCTGTGGCTCGTCAATTGGATTTGGATATGAAAATTGGCGACATCGAGTTTCAAGGCGACGGGCGCAAACTTACTTTTTTCTACACATCTGAAGGGCGCGTAGATTTTCGCGAGTTGATACGCATTTATGCCAAAGAGTTTAAAGTGAAAATTGAAATGCGCCAAATTGGTGCGCGTCAAGAATCCGCTCGTTTGGGTGGAATTGGTACTTGTGGGCGCGAGTTGTGTTGCTCTACTTGGTTGGCTGATTTCAAATCCGTTTCTACAGTGGCGGCGCGTTACCAAAATTTGGCTATCAATCAATCCAAACTTTCTGGGCAATGTGGGCGTTTGAAATGCTGTTTGAATTATGAACTCAAAACTTATTTGGATGCTTTGCGCGATATTCCTCGCAATGTGGAGCGTTTGGATACAGAGCGCGGCTTGGCTGTGATGGTCAAAATGGATATTTTCAAAAAAATTATGTATTTTGGTTATAAACAACAGTTTGGCGTTACAGATATTCAACCCTTGCCCGTTGACCAAGTGCGCTTAATCCACCAACTTAATAAAGAAGGGCTAAAACCTGTAGCACTCAACCAATTGACTAACGATGAAGTGCCTGTAGATTTTGCTCAAGTACTCAACGGCAACGACCAAGAACGCCGCAGCCGCCACCGCGAACAAGGACAAAATTTGCATAAACAAATTGCCGATAACGAACAAAGCCAAGACGATGAAGCTATCGTGTTGCCCGCAATGAGCGAGCGCAAAAAGAAAAAACCTGCCAATAGCAAGAATAAAAAACCTGCTGTTAGAACAGAAAATGCCGAAAATACCGCAGCCGATAATAATCCTGAAAAACAACAAGTTGTAGAAGCTCAAAATACTGAAAATCCTACCACCGAACAACGCAAACCCAACACGGAACAGCGCAAAAATAATTCGGAACAGCGCAGACCTAATCTAGAAAAACAGAAAAATCCGAACCAAAACCAGCGCCAAAATCCGCCCAAAAATCAGGATAAAACGCAAAACACTACCGAAAATACTAACGATGTGGTTGAAAATCAAGAGGTTAAAAATCAAAACCAACCCAAAAATCAACAAAATCGTCAAAACCCGCCCAAAAATCGCCCCAATCCCAAACCAAAAACGGAAAATACAAACGGCGAAAATACCAGCACAGAACAATCCACTACAAATACAGAAAATCCGAATGTTGAGCAGCGCAAATCTAATCAACAAAATCGCCAAAATCCACCCAAAAATCGCCCCAATCCCAAACCAAAAACGGAAAATACAAACGGCGAAAATACCAGCACAGAACAATCTACCACAAACACAGAAAATCCGAATGCTGAACAGCGCAAAGAGCAACCCAAAAATCAGCAAAAAAATCCGAATCAACAACCGCGCCGACATAATCCCAACCAAAACCGTCGCCCGCCTCGTTCTAATGAGCAGCAATCCAATAAAACAGATTCTAATAATCCCCCGCCACCGCCTCCAGCTAATGAATAAATTTATATTTTTTAGTCTTTTTCTGTGGATATTTGTATTGGGTTGTGGAAATGCTTTATATGACAAGACACAGAAAATACCCAATAGTATTTGGTTATATAATCAACCGCTTAGCTTTAGTTTTGAAATTAGCGATACAACCCAACTATATGATTTGGTTTTGTATGTTAGCCACAGCACAGAATTTGATTATCAAAATTTCTATACCCTGCTGCAAGTGGATGCGCCCAATCAAGAAAAGCCGCGTATTGATACCGTTTCGGTAGAACTCTCCGATGCTGTGGGGGCTTGGTATGGACAATGTAGCGGGCAAAATTGTGAAACGCCTATAACTTTCCTAAGCCAAACCAAATTCAGCAAAACGGGCAAATACGACCTTAAATTTGAACAATTTTCGCGACAAGATTCCTTAGCGGGAATTCATTCTTTGCGATTGGCGGTGATAAAAACTATGCCCAAAAAAAATAATATCCAATAATTATAAAAGCCTTACTCGTTATCAAGTAGGGCTTTTTTTATAAATATCAATTAAAATTTTTATCAATATGCTTGCTCGTATCAGCAGTTTTTTAATTATTTTTCTAACCATTGCTTTTTGTATCAAATCGCTTCGCGAACCTGATTTGTGGTGGATGTTCCGCACGGGCGAGTGGATTTTAGCCAATGGGCAAGTACCAAAACAGGATATTTTTTCTTATACACACGCAGGGGTGGAATGGGTTAATGTAAAATGGTTATTTGAGGTTATAATTACTTTTATTAAAAATATAGGTGGTGCTGAATTGGTATTTATTTTGCAAGCAGCTACAACGTTAGGCATATTGTTTTTATCTCAAAAAATATACAAATTACATCAACTTAAATTAAATAAAATACCAGAATTAAGCATTTTTTACTTCGTTTTTCTATTCGGTTTAATAGCTATAGATTTTAGGCTAATCGCTCGCCCCGAAATGTGTAGCCATATTTTAACTGCTTCATTTTTATACCTTTTTTATAAATATGAGCGCGAAAAAAATATCAAAATTTTATATTATTTAATCCCTTTACAGGCTCTTTGGGCTAATTTACACGAGGGTTTTGGTACGGGTATGGTACTAATGGGGGCTTGGTCGGTAGGTCTTTGGCTAAATTACTTCTTTGATAAAAATATCAAAAAAGAAGCTGCAAGTACACCCATTTTTGCTAATATAATTGTCGCAATTGCTTTATTATCAGTTGTTTTGCATCCTTATGGTTTGCGAATGTTGTGGCATCCATATCATATTTATACCCAGCTACAAGATAATAAATTCACTACCGAATTGCTTTCTTTTACCAGCCCCGCTTATTGGAATATAGAAGCTTATCTAAATATCAGCTTTTTAGTTATATCTTTATTAGGGTTTATATTTATTAACAAAAATAAAGAGGTTTCTATATTTAAAAATATATTTAATAACATTAGCCCAGCTCTATTTTTGTTGTATGGTTTGTTATTTTATTTGAGTTTGACGGCTTATAGAAATATCGTTTTTTTTATTATTATATCTTTGCCTTTTGTAGTGGCTTCTGTACAAGCTTTTTTAACAAAATATGTATTAAATAAAACCAAATTAAATTTTAATTACATATCAATTGCTGCTGCTACTGTTTTGTATTTGGGTGTAATTACGGGCATTTATCAACAGTTCAAAAACTCAAAAGATAGTTATGGTTTGCAGGTACTCAATACGCATAATCCGACTGGTGCAGCCGATTTTTTGATTGCCAACAAATTGGAAAAACAGAAAACTTTTAGCGATTATTTGACCTCTTCTTATCTGTTGTGGCGTTTGCAACCCGATTTCAAAACGTACATAGATTTGCGCGACTTGGATATTTTCCCCACTACATTTTTCCAGACTTTTGCTGAAGCTACAGTTTTGCCCCCTTCTTTTGACCAACAAGACAGTATTTATAATTTTAATCAGGTTGTTTTATACCGTCCGCAATTTGCTACTTTGCATCAATATCTTATCAATTCTGAACGCTACGACTTGGTTTTTGTAGATGCTGTAGCTGCTGTTTATTTGAAAAAAAATGCTGAAAATCAACCACTTATTGCTCAATTTGGGTTTAAAACTAACAATAAAAAAGACATTTTTAGCAATTTATCAGCCAATCAAAGTTCGGGTTTGGCTAATGTGGTGAGCAAAATTTTCAACCCTTTATTTTCTGTTGGCGACAATAGCGATGTGAATAATGATTTGCTGGCGGGAGAATTTTATAAGACTATAGGCGAAACCAATTTGGCTATAGCGCGCGCCCAAAAAGCCACCGCTCACAAAACCAACAAATGGCAAGCGCACGAGTTGCTGGGCAATATATTTAATAGCGAATTGGGAAAAATCCAAGACCCGACCCAACGTAGCACTTACATACAAAATGCTACAGTAGAATATGATAAAGCGTTGAAAATCAACCCAAAAGCTGCCAATTCTTTTTTAGGTAAGGGGCTTTTATTGATACAACAAAACCAACACGGCGCAGCTATTACCCAACTCAAACAAGCCGTAGAGATAGAAAATGATAATTTCCAAGCTAATAAATGGTTGGCTTTTTCTTACAAATTATTGTATTTTAACCAATCTCAAAGCAATGTAAATTTAGAAAATTGGCTGTTGTACGCGCATAAATTGGATAAATTAAACCCAGAAAATCCTTTTATAACCTTTGATTTGGGTTTGGCTTATTGTGTAAAAAATAAGTGCAAAGAAGCCAATTCTTACCTACAAAAAGTCAAGAACTTTCCCCAATTCTCCCCCGATGAGCAGAAAACGCTGCAAGATTGTCTAAAAAAATGCGGCAGTTAGCGAAAAAAAGCTAATTATAAGTTTCAAAACCTACATTTTTACCCAAAATTTATTCCTATGCAAATCAAATTTCTAATCATCTTCCTAATGCTATTGGGTTTGAATCCCTTATTTGCCCAAAAAGCCGTTCCTACAAGTTACATTCGCGGCAAAGTAACTGACAAAAGCACGGGCAAAAATATAGCTAACGCCACTTTGGAGTTGTTGGATAATAAAAAAGCTATCAAAAAAATAGAAAGTTTTGAAGACGGCACTTTTGTTATTAATGAAATTCCCGCAGGCATCTACACGCTTCAGTGCAAAGCACCCAATCATATCACGCAGCGCATAGAAGGAATGCAGATAAAAAATAAAGATGAAAAATTATCTTATTTCCGCTTGCGGCAAGGCGATGAAAAATCTCCACCCGAAGTGATAGCAACTTATGCCAGCATTCAAGCCAAATTGAATACTCAAGTAAGTTCGGCGAGTTTGTACGCAACTTCACTTTTTGATGCACCAGCCAACATTTATATTTTCGATAAAAAAGACATAGAAGAGCGCGGATTTATGACTTTGATAGAATTGTTGGAAACTGTGCCAGAGATAGAAATTCAAGAGCGGGGAAGTTACGACCATCGCAACCTAATCACTTTGCGCGGTGTGCAAGGTAGCGGGCATTTTCTTTTGCTGCTGGATGGTGTGCGTATCAATTCGCAAACGGGTGGGGATGGAATTATTGATAAAAATATATCTGTGCGCTATGCGCGCCAAGTAGAGGTAATTTTGGGAACAACTTCAGCCATCTACGGAGGTGATGCGGTTTCGGGTGTTATTAATATCATATCAGACAGAGGAGGCAGCAATAATTGTATCCAAGCTACAGGTAGTTTTGGTTCTTTTGGTACAACAGACAACGCCATACACGGAGCTTACAATAAAGGTGATTTTAGCATATCAGGTACAGCCAGCTATTATCAAACGCAAGACCCTTATTTGCCCAAATACTACAGCAAAGATTTTGCTTGGTACAATAACGAATATCTAAACGACACATCAGTTATGGTTTGGACGGATTTATTCATCGATTCTACCAAACAAGACACGGGAATTTTGAAATATGACACCATTAAATTGGATAAAATAGAAAATTATAACACAAGCCGACAAGCATATTTTGTGCAGGGGCAGATGCGCTACAAAAATTTTGAAATTGGTTATCAACGCAATCAAGAGACCTTTAGCGGCTCTTTTCCATTCCGCCCAGAATTTGTATTGTATAATAAAGGCAATCGGCAAGGTCAAGTATCCAGCAATTTTTATATTCGTCAAAATTGGGCAGCTTTGGATAGTCAATTACAATTTAGTACAGTCCTCAACTACAATCGCCAAGCGCAAGCGCGCAATATCACCCAATTGAGTGTTAATTCCAGATATTCCCCCACATATAGCGCAGGTTATGATAATAATTTTGAAGCGCGCCAACAAGTGAGCTATCAACCTAATAAAAACCATTCATTTTATGGTAATTTGGTGTTTATATTGAGCAATAGTTTGGGGCTAATCAATAATTTGGAAAGCCCTTACAATCCCTCACTCACCACAGCCCAACAATATCTATATTATTCAGGAACAGGGATTTATGGGGATACAATCGTGCAAGAAACTTATTTAGTGGATAGAACCAGCATTAGTGGAAACATACAATATGAAGGCAATTTATCCAAAAAAATAGGCTTTGGTGCAGGTTTGCGTTATGATGATGTAACCACCTCTTCTGATTTTAGAAGTAGGCAAACTGCTTTTAATCTAAAAGCTTATTTGATTTGGCGACTAAGCGATAAATGGCGTTTGAAGTTTATATTTAGAACAACCTTTTTGCCGCCCTCTTTGCAAAAATCTTTCTATCATACCTACAACTACGCGCCTCAATTTGATAGTTTGGGCAATTTCCAAAATTATAAATTATTCTATGCAAGGGCTGTCAATCCCAATTTGGTAGAAGAAGAGGGTATAATGTTGGACGTAATGGCTACCCGCGCCAGCAGCAATTGGCAAGCCTCCGTGAATGGCTTTGTACAGTTTATTAATAACCAAATCAGCAACAGCTACCGCGTCAATAGTTTTTATAATAATTATGAAGCTTTGGTGATAGAAATTCCCACCAACGATGCCCAATCGGGAATAGCTGGACTGACTGCGCAAATAGAGTATAGACCGCTTATTAACCAAGAGAAAAATTTTGAAATCAAGTTTAACGCATCCAACTCTTTTATGATTGGGGGCTTGTTATTATCCAATAATAATAATTTGAGCGATTCGGCTTCTACGCTTTTGCCTTATACTTCGCTTCAAACCATAAAAGCGGGAGCGGTTTTGCGTTATGGACAATTTAGTCTATTTACTCATTTTTTGGCGAGATTTAGAAGTTATAATCAACCCATTCCCAACGTTAGCGCGCTTGCTTTTAGCGAACCTTCTTTGTTAATCAATCTATTTGCAAAATATAGATTATTGGATAGAAACAATAAATTGGATATTTTTGTGAATGTGCGCAATCTATTGAATACGCGCTATCACCACGTGGCAGAAAGTGCAGCATTTTATATGAATTTAGTCCCGCAAGACCCGATAAGAATTGTTGGGGGAATTTCTGTAACTTTTGGCAAATAAATTTCTCAACTATGGAAACATACAAAGGTACTAACATTTTTTACGCCGAAAATCAAAGTGCTTGGCGCGAATGGTTGGCAACCAATCACGAAACTCAAGAAAATGTTTGGTTGCAAATTTTTAAAAAAGAAAGTGGAGTTTCAACGATTTATTACCCCGAAGCTGTAGATGAAGCCTTGTGTTTTGGTTGGATAGATAGCGTAGCCAATAAAAATGATGACTATAGTTATTTCCAATTTTTTTCCAAACGCAAGCCCAAAAGTAATTGGAGCAGAGTCAATAAAGAAAAAGTAGCAAGGCTTATCGCCACCAATCAAATGCAACCCGCTGGGTTAAAAATGGTAGATTTAGCTAAACAAAATGGCTGTTGGAATGCTTTAGATGGGGTAGAAAACTTAGAAATTCCCCAAGATTTGGAAGCGGAATTTCAAAAATATGAACAAGCAGCTTATTTTTTCAAACAATTTTCCCGTTCTGCTCAAAAAGGGCTTTTGGAATGGATATGTAGTGCCAAAACTATCCCAACGCGCCAACGCCGTATTGCAGAAACCGCCCAATTGGCGGCAGTTAATCAAAAAGCTAATCAGTATATCAAAAAATAAAAATTTATTATGTCCACAAAAAGGCTCGTTACGGGCGGTACAGGTATGGTGGGTGCAGCCATTACAGCAGATTTGAAAATAGGTAGTCGCGATTGTAATCTCACAGATTGGAACGCAGTTCGCGATTTTTTTGAAGCCAAAAAACCCCAACAAGTTATTCACTGCGCTGCCAAAGTGGGCGGCGTTTGGGCAAATATGAACCAAAAAGGCGATTTTTTCCGCGAAAATATCTTAATGAATACTTTTGTGTTGGAAGCAGCGAGATTGGCTAAAGTCCCCAAATTATTGGCTTTTTTATCCACTTGCGTATTTCCCGATAAGGTAGAATATCCGCTCACAGAAGCCCAAATTCACAACGGCGCGCCACATTATACCAACGATGCTTACGCTTACGCCAAGCGGATGACGGATATACAAATTAGAGCTTATCGCGAACAGTACGGGCTAAAATACGTTTCCGTTATCCCCACCAATATCTACGGCAAAAATGATTTATTTGACTTAGAAAATGGACACGTTGTTCCCTCGCTTATTCATCGCTGTTTTTTGGCGCGCGAAAGAGGCGAAGATTTGGAAGTTTGGGGAACAGGCAAACCTTTGCGCGAGTTTATTTTTGCTGAAGATGTAGCGCGCCTTACTGAGTGGGCTATAGAAAATTACGACGAAGCCGAACCGATTATTTTCTCAACTTCCGAAGAAACAAGTATTAAAGAGTTGGTAGAAATGGTGGTAGAATTGCTTGGGTTCAAAAACAAATTGATTTGGCGCAGCGACCGCCCCGATGGACAATTGCGCAAGCCCAGCAGCCACGACAAATTGAAAAAATACTTACCCGATTTTCAATTTACCCCACTTTATGAAGGTTTAAAACAAACTATAGAATGGTTTGAAAATAATTATCCTAATGTGCGCACACACTAAATAAAAAAAATCCTACTTCAATAAGAGGTAGGATTTTTTATTTTATCAATTAAAAAGCTATCTTTGCGCATTTTCTACATTTTTATAAAAATATAAGCTCTTAATATGCACCTTTCAGCCGAAAAAACGCGTTTAAATACTATTCTATCTCTCATTTTAAGCGTATTGATATTTTGGATATTTGTATTATTTATTTGGAAAGTACAACATACAAATAGAAACACTTTTTATATTTTAGTAGCTATAGGCGCGCTGGCGGCTTATAGTTGTTATGGAATTTTTACCAAAAAATTCGCAGATAGAAAAAAATTAGAAAAAACCCCATTTCCCGAAAAATGGCGGGCTATTTTGGAACAAGATGTACATTATTATCGCCAATTGAGCAAAGAAAGAAAAGCTTTGTTTGAAACAGAATTACAAATTTTTCTCCACGAAACCCGCGTTACAGGTATCAAGTGCGAAGTAGATGACCGCACATTGGTTTTGGCTGCTTGTGCGGCAGAAATTCCCGTGTTTAGCTTTCCAGAATGGGAATACGACAATTTGGGCGAGATTTTGATTTATCCCAACGCTTTCACCAAAGATTTTAGAATAGAAGGCGAAGGGCGTAATGTTTGGGGTATGGTGGGAACAGGTTTTATGGAGGGGTTGATGATATTGGCCAAACCTGCGCTAATTTCGGGTTTTCAAAATCCCCACGACAAAATGAACGTTGGTATTCACGAATTTGCGCACTTATTGGATGCAGCGGACGGGCATTACGATGGTGTGCCGCGTGCGTTTTTGGAAAATAAATACTTGGGTGCTTGGTCAGAGGTGATGAAGTATGAAATCAACCGTATTAAAAAAGGCAAATCAAAAATGAACGCTTATGGCGGAACAAGCGATGTGGAGTTTTTTGCTGTAGCAACAGAGTATTTTTTTGAAAATCCTGCCGCTATGGAACAAGAAAAACCAGAATTGTACGCGCTGATGAAACAAATTTTTAGACAAGATACAGCCTCCAAGTTTAAAATTGCGCTCAAATCTTTGGTCAATTACACAGGCAAAAAATTGGGTAGAAATGACTCTTGTCCTTGCCAAAGTGGCAAAAAATATAAAGATTGTTGTTTGAATAACAGCCGCACCTACGCTTCAGAAATGTAGCAATAAAAAAAGCCCTGCTTAGTGCAAGGGCTTTTTTTTATGAATATGGAGAGAGTGTTCAACTTATTTCTTATTTGTTTTGGGGGCGGGTTTCTTATTGCTTAGGTAACCATCGAAAACAAAACCTTCCACGCCTTTATAGTTGCAAGTGCGCCAGTTGCCCTTGGTGCCTGCTATAGTTTCTGAACTGATAACATCGCCAATTTCTACCGCCTCGCCTGTGGGAATAGTTGTCAATTTTGCGCTGGTTTGGTTGGCTTCTGAACGAAGAATAAGTCCAGATTTGGAGGTAACATACCATTTGGTTTTTCCGTAAGCATTGCCGTTGTTGGTATTATTTTGTTCTACCTCAGCATTAGCTGCTTCCATCAAATAGCCATCAAAAACGTAGCCTGTTTTTCCCTTGTAAGTGCATTTACGCCAATGCCCAACTACAGTACCAATGGTTTCGATGTCGCCCAAAGGTTCTGATACAGTGATTTGGGTTTTGTTGGGAATAGATAGTAATTTATCTGATTTTTGGGTTGGCTGAGAGCGCATAATCACACCAGAGGGTGTATTTACGTTCAAAATCGCATCTTGGGCATAACTCAAAAACGAAAAGCCCACAGAAATAAGCGTAAAAAGAAGTTTTTTAAACATAGTATAGTTGTGTGTTTTTAGTTTCTTCGTTAGCAAAAAGCGTGCCAATAGGAGATGATAAAAATCGCTTGCTTTTACAAGCAGAATTGAAGTTCTACTACACGACCATTTTCAGAAAAAATAACTTTGTCGCAAAGTTGTTTCATCAAAAATACACCGCGTCCGCCTTCATTGGCCATATTTTCGGGAGCGGTAGGGTCTGGCAAATTATCAGGATTAAATCCGTTTCCTTCATCGCGTACCGTAAAACTCAACTTCTGCGCTGCACATTGGGTAGAAATATAGACTTTTTTGGTTGT
>Ga0075154_10003083_pt1 | contig 10684 bp, 7 predicted proteins | sample JI71714BDNA_FD_70965 | JGI IMG/M metagenome (GOLD analysis project Ga0075154, IMG submission 70965) | Wastewater effluent complex algal communities from Wisconsin, to seasonally profile nutrient transformation and Carbon sequestration -... | ecosystem: Engineered > WWTP > Effluent > Algae...
GCACCGTATTTTCCGAAACTTTATATTTGTATTCGTCCCGCTTTGTGGAGAATTAAACTTTTTGGTTGAATGAAGTATGTATTATTGCCGCTTATTGCGGGATTAATTGGATGGTTTACAAACTATATAGCGGTATTGATGTTATTCCGTCCGCGCCACCCCGTAAAAATTTTGGGCTTGCGTTTTCAGGGTATTTTTCCCAAACGCCAGAAATACCTGGCCGAACAGCTCGGTAGTTTGGTGGCCGACGAGTTACTTTCATCCGGAGATATTAAAGACCGGCTTTTGGGTGGTGATAATTTGGATACCATCGTAAAACTGGTGGAGTATAAAATTGATGATTACCTGTTAAACACCTTTCCGGATAAATATCCCATTACGTCTATCTTTTTCGGAGCCAAACGAAAGGCACAGATTAAAAACGATTTACTCGAAGAAGTACATGTAGCCATTCCTGAACTTTTATCCAGCTATGCCGATAATATTGATAAACAGATCGACATTAAAGACATGGTGCGCGAAAAAGTAGAAGCCCTGGATCCGCTGATGCTCGAAAAGCTGCTTAATTCCATCCTAAAAAAGGAATTTCGCTTTATTGAAGTCATCGGAGCGGTGCTCGGATTTTTGATCGGTCTTATCCAAGCCTTTATTTCAGAATTTATATAAACAAATGAAAAAATACCTCTTAACCCCGTTGGCATTCCTTACTTGCCTTATCCTCTCTGCGCAGCAGATTAAATTTAACCGTACTGAACTCAAATTCGGAGACTCCGGTTCGCTTGACTGGCCTGAAATCAGCGCTGCCCCGAATGAACAGATTCGTTCGTTTTTGCAGAAAGAAATTACTACCATGATTCTTTCATCCCAATATTCGGATGCCCCGGTTGTAAATTCTGTTCAGGAACTGAAGCAGATGAATGGTAAAACCAATCCGAAAGTATTGGGTTTGCTGGGCGATTGTCCGGAATGTACCTTGGATGAAACCGTTAACTTAACCGAAGCGGGTAATGTGGTGAGCCTTACTTATTCTTTTTCGGAGTATTGCTGCGGAGCACACGGTATGTATTCATCAGTAACCAAAAGTTATGATATCCGCACGGCAAAAGAATTGGTATTGGCCGATGTTTTTAAAGCCGGTTTTGATGCAAAAGCCAAAGAGCTGGGCGAAAAACTATTGCGCAAGAGTGAAAATATAGATCCGGAACAATCCTTGTCCGATTATGGATATGAGGGTTTTTATGAAGGCATGGTGCTTTCCGAGAATTATGAATTCGGCCCTTCGGGAATTTATTTCTATTATAATCCATACGAAGTGGGACCATGGTCTATGCCGCCGCCGGCCTTCACCATTCCCTATGCTGATGTGATGGATTTTATTAAACCCGATGGTGCATTGGCTCCATTGCTCAAAGCAAATCCGAATGCCGGTGCGGGATTAAAAGCAATGAACGGTACGTTCAAGGGAAATATACGGGGCGATTTGAAGATTACCCTATCGCTCAGCGGGACCACTGATTTAAGCGGTAACTACTATTACCAAAGTCAGGGGCCGGATAAAAAGATCAGTCTGACCGGAAAGCGGAACGGAAATAATATAACACTTTCGGAATCGGTAAACGGAAAGGTAACCGGTACCTTTGATCTTAAGCTTTCTGCCGACGGCAAGAGTTTGTCGGGTTTTTGGATTGGAACGAAAGGCCAGAAGTTAACCGTACTCGTAAACCAATAAGCGATGGATTCGGAGTTTTTCATTAAACCGGATATTACTCCGCCGCCTTTTCAGATTTCGCACGCTGATGAATTGCTGTTGATAGGTTCCTGTTTTACTTCAAATGTGGGCCGGCAGCTTGAAGACCTTAAATTTCGGGTAAGTCATAACCCCGGCGGCATTTTATTTGATCCCTTCAGTGTGGTCCGTCAGCTTCGCGAAGCAGTTGAAAAAAAAGAATATACCCACGAAGACTTGGTTTGCCGGGATGAGATTTGGCATAGCTTTAATTTCCATACAGACTTTTCATCAACAAGTCCCGAAGTAACACTGGATAGAATTAACCGGGCTTTGCAGCAGATGGCTGAATCCATCCGCCGTGCCGATGTGTTGTTTATAACCCTGGGCAGCGCATTTTATTACAGTTTGGCCGATTCGGGAAAGGAAGTGGCCAATTGCCATCGTTTCCCTGCGGCAACTTTTAGCAAACAACTTGCCTCTTCCTTGAATATTATAAATCGGTTTGCACTGTTGATTGCCGATTTTAAACGTATCAATCCAAAATTAAAATGGGTTTTTACGGTAAGTCCGGTGCGCCATATACGTGAGGGCGTGGTAAACAATAACCGCAGCAAAGCCAGGCTCATTGAAGCTGTTCATGAGCTTTGTGATTTACATGAAAACGTATATTATTTTCCGGCTTATGAGCTGGTAATTGACGTGCTGCGCGATTACCGCTTTTATGATGTAGACCTGGTACACCCCAATTTTGCGGCTACCCGTTTTGTTTTTGAACAGTTTAAACAAAGCTTTTTTTCGCCGGAAACCTTGCAATTATGCGAGCAGGTGAGGGAAGTGGTTACCGCTTTCCGCCATAAGCCAAACTTTCCGGACACGGAAGCGCACCGCAAATTTTTAGCTTCACAGTTATCCAAAATTCAACAAATTGAACCTTTGCTACCCAATACGGACTGGTTGGCGGAAAAACGTTATTTTGGAGACGGGGTTTAAATGTTTTCTTACGTTATATCCATTTAGATAAATAATAAAAGCCGTGTTTGCAGGGAAGAGGCTGCAGAACACGGCTTTCTTTTAACGTATTTTCTTATTCATTCACCAGTAAGCGCAGTATTGTTTTAGCGCTATTGGTTTGAATATGGATATGATATAGGCCTGGAGCCAATCCAAGAGCTTTTGCACTGACAGTAAGGGGTAAGTTAATACCAGAATGGACCGCATAAACCTGTTTGCCGGTAATGTCTGTTATATAGATTGTTTTAATTTGTAACTCGTTTATTTCCGATTTTATTTGAAAAATATCGGAGCTTGGATTGGGCATGATTGAAAACTGTGCGGCAGTTAAATCGGATTCTGTTATGCTCACATTTTTAATCACTTCAACCGTGAGTGTATCGCTTCCGCAGGCATTCGTGAGTATGGCTGTTACCGTGTAAACACCGTTTGCTGCCGGAAAATAGTCGGGCGATAATTCGGTTGAGGTATCGCCGGTCCCAAAGTCCCACAAAACACTGAAGTTTCCAACCGGATTCAAAAGAGAAACGTTATATCCGGAATTATCCATGAAATAACTTACCGTAATACTTTGTGCCGAAGGCGCTTGTTCAATGTTGGCAGTAACCTCTTCACTTACACTTGAATTGGGAATAGACGGGCAGGAAACCGTACAACGGAAAAACGTTTCGGTGCCCGCAATTCCACTGTAGGTTGAAGAGTTTGCGCCCAGAATGTTTGTATAGGTACTGCCATTAACAGAATTAAGCCATTGGTAGCTGTAAAACGGTACCTGAATGGAATCTAATCCTGATAAGCTAAACACGATTGCATCGCCCACGCAGGATGGGTCGGGATTCACGTTTATTGTAAACGTACCCGGAGCCAGGTCGCAGCCCACATTGATGTTTAAACTGGCTGTGTCGCTTCCGCATTGATTGCTTGCTATTGCCGTTACGGTGTAATTACCGCCTGTTGCATAGGTATGGTTTGCGGTGGTTCCGGAAGCAAAAACGCCATTCCCGAAATTCCAAAGTACGCCTGTTGCATTGCTCAATCCCTGAAGCGAGAATTGATAACTGGCGGCATTATGCGTTTCTAAAATACTACCGGCATTGGGCAGGGGTATAAAATTAAGCAATACCACATTTGAATTTGCTGATAGACCACTGGTGGTGCAGGTTACCTCGCAACGGTAATAGGTAGATTGAGTTAAGTTGCCGCCATACGTGAGGCCGTTGGCTCCCGGTATGTCGGTAAAATTGGTACCGTCTAAAGAGGATTGCCATTGCAGGGTAAGCGTAGGCAAAATAAGGCTGTTCAGGCCGGTCATGTTTAGATTGAAGTTCTGACTGGCACAAAAGTTTGTTCCGTTCGGAATTACGTTTCCTCCGGGAGGTGTGCCGTCGCAGCCCACAAAAAGGTTGAAAAATGCAGTATCCGATCCACAGGCATTGCTTACAATTACGCTTACGGTATAATTCCCGCCTACCGTGTAATTAAAGGTAGGATTGGGCGATGTGGATGTGCTGCTGTTACCCGAATTCCATAAATAGGAACTGGCATTTTGAACGCCTAGGGCCGAAAACTGATATTGACCTACAACGGTATGTGTTTCGGTGATGGAGGCCACCTGCGGAACCGGAGTGATTAAACTCTGCACGGCTGCGGATGTATCGGAAAGCATACTGACGGTGCAGGTAACCTGGCAACTAAAAAATGTGTTTTGGGAAATATTGGTGCTGTAGGTTTGATTTACTGCACCTGAAATCGGACTAAAATTTATACCGTCTGTAGAAGATAACCACTGAAAACTCAGGGCAGGAATTTCTCCCGGATTGAGGCCGCTTAATGTTAAATTTACCTGTGCGCCTGAACAAACAGATCCAGGGGTTGAAACAGCGGTTCCGGCTGTGGGAATTCCAGAACAGCCCAGAACAACAGGAGTGGCCTCATCAGCACCACGGTAAGGTGGATTCCCTCGGAGTTGGAAATCAATATCGGTTGTAACCAATGGGTTTGAAACGCCCAATAAAGCCGGGTTTCCAATGGAACTGCCTGTCAGGTGCAGGTCTGATGTGGAAACGTATTCAATATTGGCTTCGTTTGCCGTTGTTTCATTTGGTGCTAAAGCTGCCTGATAAGTTGCCAAGTCGGCATACAAGGTGGCTCCCCAGCGTGCTAGTGAGCCTGCGGTGCCATTGTAAGTGTTGTTGTTAATGGTGATGGTTCCAACTGTACTGGTAAAGGCTACAGCGGTGTGTTGCACGCCTGCTGTTCCTCCTGAACGTGTATTTTTAAACAGGTTATTTTCTACAATGAATGAATTTCCTACATTACTCGAGCTTCTTAAAAATGGGGATGAGACTACATTACCCGAAGTTCCTCCGGAAGGGAGTGTTCCCCCAATCAAAACGCTATTATTTAAAATGGTTGCATTTGTTGAGTTAGCTCCCGCATATTCAATTCCGGTTACGGTGGTATTTGTTCCAGTTGGAGTAAGGGAAATGAAGTTGTTGTAAATGTAACTAACGTTTGTTCCGCCCGATAGGGTAGAGCGGATGTTAATTCCTTTTATGGTTCCGGTTCCGGTTATGGAGTGAATTTGATTGTTTCGGACAATAGCGGTATCCGCCTGACCGTCGAATAAAATACCGAAAGGCCCATCACCCGAATTGGTGTTATTAAACATACTGCAGGAATCGATGGTGATGTTGGAGGTACCGGCCTGATACCAGATTCCCACAAAAATGATGTTTTCGAAGGTACAACCGTAAATGGTATTGTTTCTGTTTCGATTGGCTGCGGTTCCATTGCTATTAAGCATGTATCTCCCTGATGCAAACTTACAATATTCAACCCTGTTGTTTGAGTTTCCGCTCGGATTGCTTGCAGATGTGCTGAATGAAAGTCCCCTGCCGGCACTACCTGTAGTGCCATTGTTGATATTGCAAAACCGCACGATGTTATTTACTGCTCCATTTATGAAAACTATGGTATTGGAGTTTGAAGTGGTTCCGAGATTATTAAAGGTTAATACTCCTGTTGTTCCCACTCCGCCGGCGCGTCCGTCAATAATCATAAAATCGGCATCGTTTATTGTCATCAGGTTTGCTCCCGCTTGGGTTGCCTGAATTAACATACTGCTTACGCCGGCTGCCGGCCGGAGCGTGATTGTATTGGTTTGGCTTGCGCCGGTCTTAGCCACAAACGTAATCGGGTAAGTTTCAGAAGCACCGGTATAGGTTTGTTCTAATTCTATGATATAGGCTTGGCTTAATGTGGCTGGGATAACACCATAAGCCTCTGTAATGGAGGCATGTGTAGAAATTAGCCCTCCGGCTCCATTCCGGAGGCTGACCGAGCCTGTTTGGCCCACAATAATTCCGGTAAATGCAACCTGGATAAAAACGATAAGGAATAGTACTGTTTTTCTCATAAGCATAAATATATTTTCCTAATAATTAGGCGGTACAAGTTACAAATATATGCTTTAGTGAAAAATGTAAAAAAAAACGGCCTCCAAATGAGGCCGTTTTTGAGCATAAGTGATTTATTTTAAGCAATTTCATCTTCCAGCATTTCCATACCCAGTCCGGCACGGATTACTGTAATTTCTTCACCGGTGCAGTCTACTACGGTGCTCGGTTCATTGTTCCCGAAACCGCCGTCAATCATGAGGTCAACACGGTCAACCCAACGGTGGTGGATGAGTTCCGGATCGGTGGTGTATTCAACCACGGCATCATCGTCGTGCACGGAGGTAGAAAGCATGGGGTTACCCAAGGCTTTTACCAGTGCCTGCGAAATACGGTTATCCGGAATACGCAGACCGATAGTTTTCTTTTTGTAACCGAAGATGGTAGGAACGAGTCCGTTGGCGTTCAAAATAAACGTAAACGGCCCCGGAAGGTAGCGGTTAAGTGCTTTAAACACTTGATTGTCCATGGGTTTGGTATACTTGCCGATGAGTTTTACGTCGGCAAAAATGAACGAGAAATTGGCCTTATCCAGCGAAGTTCCTTTCAGTTCACATAATTTTTTAACGGCGTCGGGGTTGTGGGCATCACAGCCAAAGGCATATACGGTATCGGTTGGATACACGATTACGCCTCCGTCTTTCAGCACATCCGTAATTTTTTGAATCTGCGCATCGCTCGGATGCATGGAATTGAGTTTTAACAACATGGCTTTACCATTTAAGTTAGACAATCCGCTTTAAGCGGTGTTATTGACAAGGAAGCAACAGCTTGGCTATGCTTTGGCAGCAGCGGCTTTCGCGTGGTCTTCCAGAAATTTCTTTAATCCGATATCCGTGAGCGGATGGTTTAAAAGGGCCAGAATTGCGCTGAGCGGACAAGTAACCACATCGGCACCGGCTTCGGCACATTTAATGATATGAACGGGGTGACGAACGGAAGCTGCCAGCACTTGGGTGGCAAAACCGTAGGTTTGATAAATGTGTACAATTTGCTCAATAAGTTCCATCCCGTCGTAAGAAACATCATCGAGGCGGCCAATGAAGGGCGATACGTAGGTTGCACCGGCTTTGGCGGCCAGTAAGGCCTGACCGGCTGAAAAAACCAGGGTACAGTTTGTTTTAATGTCTTTCTGCGTGAAGTATTTGATGGCCTTGATTCCGTCTTTGGTCATGGGCACCTTTACGGTAATCTGCGGATGGAGTGCAGCCAATATTTCGCCTTCTTTTACCATGCCCTCATAATCAGTGCTGATTACTTCGGCACTTACGTCTCCGTCTACAATTTCGCAAATGGCTAAGTAATGTTTGATTACATCCTCATCACCGCTAATGCCTTCTTTGGCCATAAGGGATGGGTTGGTGGTTACTCCGTCTAATACGCCTAAATCCTGTGCTTCTTTAATTTGTGCTAAGTTGGCCGTGTCAATGAAAAACTTCATACGATTGAATTAAATAACGATTTGTTTTTGTTTGGTTTATTTACTTTTCGAAGCTCTGATTTCGATTTCTTAAATGTAAGGTATTTTGAACGTATTTGCCAAATTTATTTTTACTTTCATTAGCTAAACGGCATAGGGACTGATTTCGTTCAGATTTTGTACTTAAAGTTAGGTTAAAGTAAACTTAAGATTGATTTTGAAGCTAATTTTGCTTTTTATAAGTAAGAATTTATTATATAAGCTATTTATAATTAGTATATTATATCTATTTATATTGATTAAATACGTAATTTTTAATTGAATTTGACTTTTTTACCCGCCCTATTAGTTGCAACTTTGAACCAATAAATACAAAAGCTTATGAAACGAATTACAATTACAGTCCTGGGTTCTCTGCTCATGTTCCTGCTGACTGCAGTTTCAGCCAAGGCGCAGTTATGCTCCTATGTTCTTACCGGTCAGGTATTGAATGCAAACACAAACGCTCCCGTAACCGGGCAAACGGTTTCCGTATTGTTGGATTCAACCATTTGGGGCCCCAACAATGTAATAACTGCGACCACTACTCCGAATGGTTCGTATCATTTTACGATTCCCGTATCTTGTAATACACCGGCTAATTTTGTGGTGAGTTTATCGGCCTGCGGCCAGTATTATTCCGCCCCAGTAAATGCCACGCCAAATGCCCAAACGTATTCTAATACGTTCAATATTTGTGCCACTACGCCTATTTTCTGTTTAGTGCAGGCTCAGGTAGATAGTATTTCGGGGAACCAGGTAAGTTTTAACCAGGTGGGCACCTCCAACGCAGGCGCTTCAATTCAGTCGGTGGTTTGGGATATGGGTGACGGCTACGTAACCAATAATTATCCCAACGGAGGCACACATACTTATGCGAATGCGGGTACCTATGTTGCCTGTGTAACGGTTATTTGGAGTAATGGCTGTCAATCTACGGATTGTGATACCGTAACGGTTGGAAATCAACAGCCTTGTCCATACATCATCAGCGGCGTGGTGACTAATGCCCAAACCAATTTGCCTGCTTCTTCTCAAGTGATTCAGGTAACAACTCCTAATGGAACATACAGTACGCAGACAAATCCAAACGGGTATTATATAGTAACGGTTTTAGGTCCTTGCGGAACTGCTTTTAATGCTTCTTTAATAACCTCCGCTTGTGGACAGACCTATTCCTATTCTATACCGCTTGTTCCAAACGGTGGACAAATCACCCAAAACATCACGATTTGTCAAAACGGCTCTACTCCCGATTCGTGTTATGTAATGCCACAGATTATTCAATCTAGTTCAAATACCGTGAATTTTAGCTTTGGAGGCGGAGCCAATAACGGAGGTACGGTTCAGTCGGTAGTTTGGGATTTGGGTGATGGCTACATCACTAATAACTATCCAAACGGTGGAACACATACTTACGCACAGTCCGGCACTTACACGGCTTGTGTAACCGTAACGTATACCACGGGTTGTGTGGCTACGGCCTGCCAGACGGTGGTTATTCAGCCGGCCCAACCATGTTCATATACGGTTACCGGTGTTGTAACCAACGGGCAAACCAATACCCCGGCTTCAAACCAGGCTGTGGTGATTACTGCTGCAGGAGCCTCATTTACGGCCCTCACTAACCCCAATGGTTTTTATTCTGTTACCATCACTGGTCCATGCAATGCATCATTCCCCGGTGTTATCAGCACTACTGGTTGCGGTACGGTATATTCCGACTCACTTTATTTTAATCCCAATACGCCTACCCAAACCGTAAACTTTACCATTTGTGCCAGCCCAGCGGCTTCAGTTTGCGGCTGTGTTACTTATGAGGGAAATACGCCTGGCCAGGTTTTAAACGCCGGTTGCGGCGAAGCATACCTTATCCAGCTCGATCCTTTGAATAATACGGCTACCGTGATAGATACCACCGTAATCACACCCAACGGTTACTGTTTCGGTAACGTAAACAGTAGTTTTACGTATACGGTATTGGCTGTTCCTTGCGCTGCTTTGATGGTATCAAATGGTGTTTTACCAACGTATCTGGGCAATGAACTCTTCTGGCAAAATGCCAATAATGCTGTATTCAATAACTACTCTGCCAACTGCATCAACTTGCTCAACGGACAAAGTTCTCAAGGTCCGGGCCAAATTTCGGGCACCATTATCTGGTCTGAAGATAAAGCCATCGGAGATCCGGTTGTGGGGGTTACCGTGTTCCTCTTGGATATGAATGCCGATCCGATTGCCGCCGTTACCACGGATTCCGAAGGGTTTTATTCTTTCGCCGATTTGCCATACGGCACGTACCGTATTTATCCGGAAGTTCCGGGATTATTGACCTATCCGATACTTGTTACCATCTCGCCTGAAACAGAAACGTACGATTATGCCAATTTTAACTTAGGCTTCGGTATTTTCATGGGTATTCAGGATGAGCAGTTCAGCGTTGATGGCCTTTATCCGAATCCAACCGTTGAATCCATTACGCTCTCCATTAATTCGGCAGAGGCCGGAAACGGGAATATCAGTATCACCGATATCAGCGGTAAAACAGTCATGCAGGTTCCTGCCTTAATCAGCTCCGGACAGCAACAGCTTACACTCAACGTAAACCAGTTGAATGCCGGAATCTATACGCTTACTTTACGTGTAAACGGAAAACAACTCTATTCTAAATTCATTAAGCAATAGCTTTTAAAGCGCAGAGAATGCCAAAAGGCGGAGCCGGTCTGTTCACTATGTGGGCAGACCGGCTTTTTTATGCTTCCTTTAGTACCATGTAAAACTCCCTTTCGAAAATAAAAATATCTTTGTTACATGGCTCGTGTTCGCAAAATGGTATGCCTCCTCCTGGTATTTGCCTTTTTAGGCCGGGATGTTTGTGCCCAAAGCGGCCTTCAGACCTTTTTTACACCCGCTCCGGAGTTTAACAAGGGTAGGGTAATCGGGGTTTCGGTGGGTACGGCTGTTTTGTATGGCCTGTCTATGTATTTTCTTTACAGAGCCTGGTATAAGGGCCACAAAATGTCGAAA
>Ga0075154_10003085_pt1 | contig 10681 bp, 8 predicted proteins | sample JI71714BDNA_FD_70965 | JGI IMG/M metagenome (GOLD analysis project Ga0075154, IMG submission 70965) | Wastewater effluent complex algal communities from Wisconsin, to seasonally profile nutrient transformation and Carbon sequestration -... | ecosystem: Engineered > WWTP > Effluent > Algae...
CAGGCTACTGCAATTTACACACAGGCTACTGCAACTTACACACAGGCTACTGCATCCCGCAAACCGCACGACCATATCCCGCAAACCGCACAACCACATCCCGCAAACCGCCTCCCGCACAACGCAAACCGCATCCCACTAAATCACTTGAAAGTACGACAGCCCCAAAATCAACAACCCAAAAGCCAACGCGTACAGAACATAATGGCGCAAACTACCCGTTTGGAAAACAGCAGCTTGCTCGCTCGCCGCTAATATCTTTTGAGCGGGTTCAGTTACCAACTTATTCGCTAATTTATCGTAAGGTATGGCTTTAAACTCCCGCGCTGTGGGGAAAATTTCCTCCTCTGCGTATAAAATGGGCTTTTTGCGCGAACCTGTGATAGCATTTCCAATCTCCACATAATTAGCCGCGTAAGAAGTAGCCGTGTATTGATGCAAAGGCACATCTTCAGGTTTGTAATCATAACCACAACCCCAAGGCAAGTTTTGAGAAATTGCCACCTGTTTTTGTTGATAAGCGCGCAACGCATACAGCAACCCAATTACGACCAACAACACAGCTCCAGTTATCCCCACTCTCAACAGCGAATCGCCCGCACTGGATAAGGGTTGGGAATAATCTACCCCAAAAACCACCATTACCTTACTTATCAAAGGCATTAACCAAGCGCTACCCAAACCTATTGCTAAAATGCTCACAACAAGGATAATTTTGGGCAACAACATCCCTTTTTCCACCTCTTGAGCGGTATTAACGTGCGAAGAACGCGCCGAACCTAAGAAAGTTATACTATAAAAACGGGTAAAAGCGAACAACGCCAAACCCCCAATCAACGCTAAAGCGATAATTGCCCCCAATAAGGATAAAGAACTCAACAAATTCCCCCCATTCAGGGACTTAAACAAGCCCGAATAGATTAAAAATTCGGACACAAACCCGTTGAAAGGTGGCAATCCGCAGATAGCCAAACAAGCTACCAGCGCCAAAGCTGCCGTTTTGGGCATTTTTTTAACCAATCCGCCCATATTTTCTATGTATCGGGTATGGGTTTGTTGGTAAATAGAGCCTGCGCAGTAGAAAAGTAGCGATTTGAACAAAGAGTGGTTTAGAATATGCAACAAACTGCCCGCCAAACACAAGGCTTGCAACTCCAGCAGCCCCAACTTTTGCCCAAAACACTCAATCCAATCCCCAAAAAGATAATACCCACATTCTCAATAGAAGAATAAGCCAAAATCTCTTTAATATCCTTGCGCACTATAGCGTTCATTATCCCATATAAACCCGTGATTATCCCGAAAACGGTTAGCAAAACCCCCACACCGAAGGCTTCAGGGCTATTATTTACTGATATGACGATTTTAAGCACGCCAAAAACGCCCATTTTTATCATAATTCCCGACATAACGCCCGATATATGCGCGGGAGCGGCGGGGTGGGCTTGCGGCAACCAACTGTGGAAAGGAACTAAGCCCGCTTTCAACCCAAAACCTACCAAAAATACGCTAAAAAGGGCTAAAGTATCCCCGCTTTCGCTAAAATAAACCCCCACAGCTTCCCAGCCAAAAGCCGCGCCCGTGTTTTGTTGGGTATAAATGAACCCAAACAGCAACAACAGCATACCTATGTGCATCTGTATCAAATAGCGCAGGGCAGTTTGTAGCGTTTCCGACTTTTCCCCCTCAAACAACACCAGTGCGAAAGAGGATAGAGACATCAACTCCCAACTCACCAAAAACATAGCCCCTTCTTGGCTCGATACGACCAAAAGCAAAGCCAATTGCAACCACAGCATATTGAAACTGTGCCAAGCCAAAAACAGCCTGTTTTTAGTTTTTTGATAGGCTTTCAAATATCCCAGCCCGTACAAACTGCTCGTAAATGTGGTGAGGTTGATGAGCAGGATAAAAAATGCAGCCAATGGGTCTATCAATAAATTCAAATCACCAGCTACCCAATCCAACGGCAAAGCAATGAGCAGGTTATGACCCGCTACCAGCACAGTGATAGCCCAACTACTGGTCAAGGCAGCCGTAGCTATTTGCAAAAATAGCTGAAAAGGGCTAACCCAATTCTTGGGCAGCACAAACAGCACCATTGGTAAAGCCAATAGCACCGCGAATAAATAAGCATCCATCTAATTTTTTTTTAGAAATTTGTAAACTAGTCTGTAGATATTTTTAGTTGATAAATTAGCAAATAAATAGCCTTTAGCTACCTTCTTAAATTACAAAAAAGGGAATACAATCGCCATATAGCCCGAGCAGACCAGCGATAAATGGGGGGATAATAAGCCCCCAATGCGGTTATTTTTGGGTAAATAATCGCATAGTTTACCAAACAGGGGTTAGTTTGGTGCAAATAAATGGTTATAAAATCAACCTCTTCGGTTTCTTGGCTTTTTTCAGCCTTGAGCGTTTCAGCCGTTTCTTCGCTCCATTCTTCCCAAGCCCAAGCCGATTTTTTGACTTTGGTACTGTGGAATAATTGAACGATAAAAAATAACAGAAAACCCCAAACCAGCAAAAAAGCTACTCGTTGGCGGTTGTTCATATCATAAAATAGTAAATGGTAACAAGTAGAAATATCTTGGCGCAAAGTTAGCGTTTTTGTGTTAGCTGCTGCCGTTTTCGTAAAAAAAACTGAAAAAAACAACATTTTTTTTCCCAAATAACGCTTTTTTCCCAAAAAAACTTCACTTTTGCGGACGTTTGCAACAAAATCAAAAACATTTTATCCCCCATTTTAGTCATTATGCATATCCTTCCCACCAAAAAAACAATGATGCTACACCGCGACATTAGCTGGTTGGCGTTTAATTATCGCGTCTTGCAAGAAGCCAAAGACGAGAATGTGCCATTATTGGAACGGGTTAAATTTATGGGGATTTATTCTTCAAATTTGGACGAATTTTTCCGCGTACGTATCGCTTCACTCAAAAAATTATTGCACTTAAGCGCAAAAACCCAAAAACAGATGGATTTTGACCCCGCGCTGGCTTTGTACAATATAGGTGAATTGGTCAAAAAACAACAGATAGAATTTAGCGAGATTTACTCCAAACAAATTCTACCCGCTTTAGCCAAAGAGGGGGTGAAAGTGGTTCGTTTGCACGAGGTTTCGCAAAACCAGTATATGGAGCTTAACACTTATGTGGAAGAGGTACTAATTCAATACATTCAACCCATTCTGATGGTTAAGAATAAAATCCGTACTTTCTTGCGAAATAATAATCTGTATCTGGTCGCTATTTTGGAAACTGCGGGTCAATCGCTTCGCTACGCTCTGGTGCGTATTCCCACCGATAATTTGCCCCGTTTTGTGGAACTTGTGAGCGAGGAAAAAGATACCAAAACGATTATTTTATTGGACGATATTGTCCGCCACGCCTTGCCCTCTTTATTCCACGGTTATACAGTGCGGGATTCTTTCTCGGTCAAAATGACCCGCGATGCCGAATTGCACATAGACGACGAGTACAAAGGCAACTTAGTGGATAAAATCAAACGTTCATTGGCTAAACGGAATATAGGCACAGGCACAAGGTTGGTTTATGATAGGAAAATGCCGCTTAATTGTAAAGAGTTTTTGATGGAAAACTTCGGTTTAGACCCAGCCGATATGTACCCAGAGGGGCGTTATCACAACAATTTTGACTTCTTTAAGTTTCCCAGCTTTGGCAAAACCCATTTAAAGGACAAACCTTTGCCCCCGTTGGCGCATCCAGCGTTTGCCCAAAGCAAAGACTTCTTCAAAACCGTATCCGATGAAGACCAATTGCTGCACTATCCTTATCAGCGTTACGATTACGTTTTACAGTTTCTGGAAGCAGCAGCTATAGACCCGCAAGTAAAAAGTATCAAAATCACCCAGTATAGAGTAGCCAAAGATTCGCAGGTTATCCTAGCACTCCGCCGCGCGTTGAGTATGGGCAAAGAGGTGGTGGTGTTTATGGAGGTTAAGGCGCGCTTTGATGAAGAAGCGAATATATCGTGGGCGGAAAAATTGGAAGCGTGGGGAGCTACCGTTCTGTACAGTATCCCCAAAATCAAAGTACACGCCAAGTTAGCACTCGTCAGCCGCCGCGAGGGGACTAAAACCCGCTCGTATGCTTATCTAAGCACGGGCAATTTTAACGAAAATACAGCCACTTTATACACCGATTACGGCTTCTTTACCGCAGATGAAAGGATTTGTAAGGACGTTCATACCGTTTTCAACTTCCTAAAAACTGCCAAACCCACAGACGAACATCCCAAGGGTAAAAACGTCCTTATCGGCAAATATCTTCCCGCCAAGTTGGAGAAAATGATTGATAATGAGATTAGCAACGCTCTGGCGGGCAAAGAGGCTAAAATTTTTATCAAGGTCAACAGCTTACAAGACCAGCGAATTATCCAAAAGCTCTACACAGCCAGCCAATCGGGGGTTAAAATACAGATTATCGTTAGGGGGATTTGTTGCTTGATGCCCAAAGTGAAAGGTCTTTCCGAAAACATAGAGGCGATTAGCGTAGTGGATAGATTTTTGGAACACTCCCGCATCTATTGTTTCCACAATGAGGGCGATACGCAGGTTTATCTCTCCTCGGCTGACTTGATGACCAGAAATTTACACCATCGGATAGAAACGGCTTTCCCTGTCTATAATCTGGGATTGAAGGCGGAAATTCTACACTTCCTCAACATCCAATGGCAAGATAATTGCAAGGCGCGGATCATTGACGCGAATTTATCCAATCAGTACCGAATTAAGGGTAAAAAAGATACAGACCACCGCAGCCAATTGGAAATGTACGAGTATTACAAACAAAAATTAAAATAATCTCTCCACAAAAGACTTGTTGAAAAACAGGTCTTTTTTTATGCTTGTGTTGTAAAAACCTATACAAAACAAACGTTTTATACCACTTGCGCTGTAGAAATCTATAAGAAACAAATGTTTTGTATTATATCCGTTATAAAAAGCCTTTGTAACATTTCCCCAGAGTAGTTTCCGCTGTAGGAATTAATAAGATACAGTTGTTTTATACCCTTTCCGAGCTAAAAACTGCCTGTAGGGCTTCCCTAGAGTAGTTTCCGCTGTAGGAATTAGCTCTGGGGAAAAGTTTTTATCATAACTTCTACCCGTTATAGCCCAAAACAGCTGTAGGCTTAGCCTTATAGCAAAGGGAGGATTTTAATAAATTTTTTTAAACTTAGCCCTTTATCTAAAATAAATAGCTACTTTTGCAGCCCATTCACTCACTTATCAAGATTATAATATGCCTTTCCACCTCAATAGCCACGAGCAATATGTAGAAGATTATACCCGCGCTTTGTTAAACCCCGAAGAGTTTTGGGCGGACATAGCCAACCATTTTGAATGGTCTCAATCTTGGGATAAAGTGCTGGAATATGATTTTAGCGAGGGACGCAATCAATGGTTTATCAACGCAAAGTTAAACATTACTATCAACTGCTTGGATAGGCACGCGGCAGCCACCCCCGACAAGTTGGCGATTTGTTGGGAAGCCAATTCTCCCGAAACCCCCAACCGCCAATATACGTATAAAGAGCTGTTGGATAGGGTGTGTCAAGTCGCCAACGGGTTGAAAAGTAAGGGGATAGCCAAAGGCGACCGCGTTTGCATTTATATGCCAATGATACCCGAACTGCTAATCTCTGTGCTGGCTTGCGCCCGAATAGGGGCGGTTCATAGCGTAGTGTTTGGCGGGTTTAGCCCCAAAGCGTTGGCAGAACGGATGCAAGATGCACAAGCCAAGATGTTGATAACGTCCGATGTAGCTTATAGGGGCGAAAAGGTTATAGATATATTGACTGCTGCGCGCGTTGCTTATCAGATAAACCCAACTACTAAGCAGATGCTTATTTTTGATAGGAGTGGAGAGGGCAAACAATACCCAGAGCAAAGCTTTACCGATTTTGACACGTTGGCAAACGCCCAAAGTACCCACTGCCCAGCAGAGATAATGGACGCTGAAGATATGCTGTTTATCCTCTACACGTCGGGTTCGACGGGAACGCCCAAGGGGGTGGTTCATACCTGCGGCGGGTATATGGTTTATACGGGCTATACTTTCGCAAACGTGTTTCAATATAAAAAAAAGGACGTGTTTTTTTGCACAGCGGATATAGGTTGGATAACAGGGCATAGCTATATGGCTTATGGGGCGTTATTGAACGGCGCAACGCAATTGATGTACGAGGGCGTGCCTACTTATCCCAACGCAAGCCGTTTTTGGCAACTGATAGAAAAGCATAAAGTAACCCATTTTTACACAGCACCCACAGCTATAAGAGCGTTAATGGCATTAGGCGACGAACACGTGCAAGGCTGGGACTTATCCACGCTTAAAGTTTTGGGTAGTGTAGGCGAGCCGATTAATGAAGAAGCGTGGCATTGGTATAATGAACAGATTGGGAAAGAACGCTGTCCTATCGTGGATACGTGGTGGCAAACCGAGACGGGGGGGATAATGATTTCCACAATGGCGGGCATAAGCCACAGCCTACCAAGTTGGGCGGGTTATCCTTTAGTTGGGGTACAAATGGCGATAATGGATGAGAATGGGGAAGAAATTCACAGCAACGAAGCAGACGGGGCTTTGTGTTTGAAAATGCCCATACCATCGCTGTTAAGAACCACTTACGGCGACCACAACCGTTGCAAAAACACCTACTTTTCGGATTATCCCAACTATTATTTTACGGGGGATAGAGCCAAACGAGATGCTGAAGGACGTTATAGAATCATAGGGCGTATGGATGATGTGTTGAACGTGTCGGGGCATAGAATAGGCACAGCAGAATTAGAGAATGTTATCAACCAGCATATAGAAATAGTAGAAAGTGCGGCGGTTGGTTACGCTCATCCGATAAAAGGCGAGGCTATAGCGGCGTTTGTAATCCCTTTTGAGCCAGTAGCGGATAAAAACAAATTATTGGCAGAACTACAGTTTATGATTGGCAAAGAAATCGGCAATTTTGCTAAAATAGAAACGTTAGTGGTCGTAACGGGATTGCCCAAGACCCGCAGCGGGAAGATTATGCGCCGTATTCTGAAAAGGATATTAGCCCACGAGCGCGACTATGGGGACATTTCCACTTTATTAAACCCTGAAGTGGTGGAAGAGATAGAACAAACGGTTAATTTATTAAAATAAGAAAAGCGCGTAAGGAAAAACCTACGCGCTTTTTGTTAATACCGTAATAGAAACGGTTACAAATAAAAATTTTTATAATGATAGACAAAGCAGCCATACAACAGTTAAAACTCCAAGGCGGGGCGCAAGTGGGCGCATATCTCAAAAAAATATCCGATATCAACAGCATCGTGCTGGTGTTGGAAAATCTGGGAGAATTGCCTGTAGATTTTGACGGGGCATTTTTAGAAAATTATGCGACCCACAACCACGAAAAGGTTAGATTTTGGGCAATTAAGAATATAGCCAAACTGAAGCGGGGAGCGTATTTACCCCAATTCATCACCTGGCTCGAGCAAGAAGCCGCCACACAGGTAAAACGGGAGATTGTGGCCGCCATAGGGCGACTAAAAACGGAAAAAGCCCACGATATACTCCTGCACACGCTCGCGGACAAAGATGCTAAAGTAGTATGCCAAGCGATAAGGGGTTTGTTGCCGTTTAAATCCAACCCAGATATTTTGGAGAGGCTACAGGCGTTAATCAACCATCCCAATGAGACGGTTAGAACGGTTATTTACAAAGAATTTTCACAAAAAAAGCCCAAAACAGCCAACAGCCAAGCACATAGCCACGTGTATGACGGGTTGAAAAATTTGGTTATAAACGCCGACGTGTTGGAGGTTTTGCCCCATTTGCCCGATGAATCTGTGCATTTGACCTTTACCTCGCCCCCGTATTATAACGCGAGAGATTATTCTATCTATGAATCTTACGAAGCCTATCTCAACTTTTTGTCTCAAGTATTCGCTCACACGCACAGAATAACCAAAGAGGGGCGTTTTTTGATAGTCAATACTTCCCCGATTATAATCCCAAGAGTTAGCCGCGCCCACAGCAGCAAAAGATACGCTATACCTTTCGATTTGCACCCTTTGTTGGTCGCTCAAGGTTGGGAGTTTATAGATGATATTATCTGGCTCAAGCCCGAGTATGCGGTGAAAAGCCGCGTGCAGAGTTTTGATAACAACCGCAAACCGCTATCTTATAAGCCCAACACCGTAACCGAGTACTTAATGGTCTATAGAAAACAAACGAATAAGTTATTAGATTGGAATTTAAAACATTATGAACCGAGCATAACCCAAGATAGTTTGATAATAAATGAGTACGAATCTAATAATGTGTGGTCTATAGAGCCAGAATATGATAAAATACACCCAGCAGTTTTCCCCGAAGATTTGTGCGAGCGGGTGATACGGTATTATTCTTTCAAAAACGATTTGGTATTTGACCCGTTTGCGGGCAGCGGCACTGTAGGTAAAGTAGCGAAATTATTACACAGGTATTTTTTATTAGCAGAACAGGAGGAAAATTATTGCCAATATATGCGCCAAAAAATTAAACCACAGCCCAAAGAGGGGATAGAAACGCGATTTTTGAGCTTGGGGGAATTTCTCAACCAAATGCAATAACCTTGCGCCTGTTGGAGAAAAAATACTATCTTTGCGCTTATTTTACCAATAAAAAACTATAAAATGATAAAAACGCTAAAAGTAACGGGCTTATTCGGTATAAAAGGGAATGATATTGAGCTAAATTTTAACAGCGATTTCAACCTAATCACAGGCCGAAATGGTAGCGGGAAAACGACTATACTTAAGATTTTGTGGTACGCGATGAGTAGAAATGAGGTATCATTGCAAAGAGAGACAAAGTTTGAAAAAATCGTTTTAGAGACAGATTCGTTTGAATTTGGGTGGGATAAAGCAACAAACGAAAGGACTGCTCTTGGATATAATAAAAACAATAGCCTTTTCTTTCCTACTTTTAGAAGAATGGAAGGCGGTTTTGCTGATGATAGAGATTTGAAATCAGCTTTTAATAATCTTTCTATATGGTTATCGTCATTTATTTTTGGTTCATTTCATAAATTCGTGGCCTATGTTTCCACTTATGATATTGATAACTTGCTAAATGCGGAAAAGGCAAAAATAAGCGAAACCATACAACAGAATGAAGCGCAAACAAATGCCAAACTAAAAGAACTATTGAGAGCTAGAAAAAGTGAAGAGGCTTTAGAGGTTTTGCGCGTGCAAGAGGAATATGCAGCCACAGCAAATGCAAAATTTGAGGCTTTGGAGCAGCTTACTGATGGGTATTTAGAAAAGCGGATTTTACTATCTGGCGGGTTGAAGATTGGTAAAAATGAGCATTTGCCTTTGGTGAGTAGTGAAAATTTATCGGCAGGCGAGAAACAGTTTTTTGCTTTTTTGGCGTATAACGCTTTTACCGAAAATACGGTTATATTCATAGATGAGCCAGAGTTGAGTTTGCATCCCGATTGGCAGCGCGTTTTATTGAAATTGTTAAAGTCGCAAAATACGACTAATCAGTTTATTATGGCTACACATTCGCCTTTTATTTACGCCAATTATCCAGACAAAGAGATTGAATTGAACACCAAAAAAGGGGACGAGTTATAATTATGGGCGTAAGTTTGACAGCTAATGAAATCGTTGCATATTTAAAAAACTCTCAACTGCCTACAGTTTTGGTAGAGGGCAAAGACGATATAATTATCTACCGCAATTTGAATCTAAACGGTTATGAATTGCTTAAAAGTGATTGTAGAAATACGCTGTTTGAAGTGTTCAAGCAAAAACATACGATAGGCACGCCTACAGCTTTTATTGCGGATAAAGATACGTTTGTGTATTTGAATATAACGTCAGCTTATCAAGGGATTATTTTTACTACGGGTTATTGTGTGGAAAATGATTTATACGAAGATACGCACGAAATGATTGCTAACCTTTTGGATGAAGCAGAAAATCAACTTTTTGCGATTTGTTTGGATTCGGCGGCCGCTTATTGCGCTTTTGAGTTGAAGAAGTTAAAAACGGATAGCAATTATTCGCCCACTTACGATATTAGTTTTGTATCAACGGCAACCTTAGATGGCGAGGGAAATTTTACTGATAACTTCGTTAAAAAATACAGTTTTATAATCCCCGATGCTGCGGACATAGAAGCCTTGCGAGAAAATAAGTATAGAAATACGCGCGGCAAGTATATTTTTGAAATTTTTGAGAAAATAATGCAAATTAGAAAAAACAGCCAAGGCAAAGATAGTGTTTTCTACACAAAAAAGCACTTATGGGATTTTGCGTTCAAAAACAACAAAATTTTGGATAATCCAAACGGAAAAATGGCATCTATACAAGCACAATTATTGGAAAAAACAAAATAATACAACTTTTTTTATCGGCTTGGGAACTTTCGGGTTATTTTTTTGATTATATGGGAGTGATTAGCATAATTTGCTAATTTTAAACTTTTTATTATCAATCAAAACCCCATTTTTGTATGTTCAAAAAGAGGTGAAATTTTATCATTTTATCCCAAAAAAAAAGGAGTGTTACATTATGAACTGGCGAAAACTAAACGGAAGCCGAATTTTGCTTCCCATCACTGAAGCTGTAGAAAAAACCATCCAAAAAGAACAAGAATTAGGCAATAAACTGCGTATT